>Ga0315548_1001103_pt1 | contig 23493 bp, 17 predicted proteins | sample SalMarSW160110MG_2_FD_202540 | JGI IMG/M metagenome (GOLD analysis project Ga0315548, IMG submission 202540) | Salt marsh sediment microbial communities from the Plum Island Ecosystem LTER, Massachusetts, United States - Salt Marsh Sediment SW1601-110 ...
AAGAAGACCCGACAAAAGTAGCTCAGGACGCGGAATTTTTTTTCGACAAAGTTTTTCTACTAACGGAAGAAAATTTGAATCGTATAGGGGCAACTATCGCTTCTAAAGATTTCGATATTTTAATTCTATACAAAAAGAAAATCGAACTAAAAATACCCGAACAACAATCTATTAACCTTACAGTCGGAGCTAATATTTCTTTAGAAAAACTTCTTACGTCTTTTGAAAAAGGCGGCCTCGTACACAGAAACCGCGTCTACGAGGAAGGAGAATATTTAAGGAGAGGAGGAATAATTGACGTCTGGAGCTCAAATCATGCGAATCCATTGCGAATAGAACTTGAAAATGAAAAAATAGCCTCCTTAAGATTCTTTGATCCCAGCAATCAATTATCGATCAAACGCATAAAAAACACAAATCTTCTTATAAAAAAGGGAGAACACAAATCTCTTTCGGAAGCGCTCGAGGGGTTTTTCAAAATAGGAAGTACAACCGAGGAATTTAAAGCCGACGTAAAATTCGAACCTACAGGTAAATCTTTAACTTTTACTCCAGCTATTTCTTTTAATAGAAACCTCGAACACTTCAAAAAAGAACTAAAATCTCTTAAACAATATCTTGTTTTTATAGCCGCGGGAACACCGGGTGAAATACATCGCCTTCGAGATTTATTTGACACTGAATTTCCTGAATTAGAATATTTAGACACTTTCTTATCTAAAGGTTTTATTCTAAAGAAGGAAAAAATTGCCGTATTTACAGAATCGGACATTTTCGGAGCTCTTAGAGCGAAACATAAAACAAAAAAAGAAAAAATACCTTTCAAAGAGGAAAAAGGATTCAATCGCGGAGAATACATCGTACACGAAGATTTTGGAATAGGAAGATTCGATGGGCTCGAAATAGTAGATATAGACAAAAGAAAAAGGGAATGCCTCGTAGTCGAATATAAAAACAAAAGCAGAGTACTCGTTCCGGTCGAAAAATCCAGCCTTCTTACAGAATATATATCCGGAGGGGAAAAAGAACCGACACTTTCCGAACTTTCGAAAAATAAATGGGAAAAAAAGAAAAAGAAAGTCAAAAAAGACCTCGAAAAGTACGCGCAGAATCTTCTTTCGCTTTACGCGAAAAGAAGAATAACAAAAGGTCACGCGTATTCTCAAGCCGACTCACTAATAAAAGAACTCGAACTATCCTTTCCTTTTCAGGAAACAGTCGATCAGGAAGAAGCGATAAGAAAGGTCTATCAGGATATGGAAAAAGAAAAACCTATGGATAGACTCCTCTGCGGAGAAGTAGGTTTCGGCAAAACCGAGGTTGCTCTCCGCACCGCTTTTAAAGCTGCCAACGAATCTAAACAATCGGCTCTTCTGGCGCCGACAACACTTCTCGCGGAACAACATTATCGTACTTTCAAAGAGAGACTCAAAAATTTTCCTGTTAATGTGGAATTATTATCGAGGTTTACAAAGCAAAAAGAAAAGAAAATACTCGAAAAAATAAAATCGGGTAAATGCGATATAATCGTAGGTACCCATATGCTTCTCAATAAAAAACTTGATTTTCAGGACTTAGGTTTACTAATAATAGATGAAGAACAACGCTTTGGAGTTAAACAAAAAGAAAAAATAAAGGAATTAAGAACAAATATAGATATTCTATCGATGAGCGCCACCCCAATACCCCGCACTTTACAATTTTCTCTGCTCGGAATCAGAGACCTTTCAGTTATACAAACTCCTCCCCACGGCAGAAGAGGAGTTGTAACAAATGTAACTCACTGGAATGAGAAAAGAATCCGGGATGCAGTATTAAGAGAAACGGAAAGAGGCGGACAGGTTTTCTTCGTACATAACAGAGTCAATAGCATTGAAACAATCCGAAAAAAGTTAGAGAAAATTATCCCCGAGATTAGAATTGCTGTCGGACACGGACAATTGTCGACAAAAATTCTGGAAAGACGAATGACGGATTTTTTAAATCATAAATATGACTTATTACTTTCAACCTCTATAATAGAATCAGGACTGGATTTACCGAATGTCAATACTATAATAATCGATAAAGCCGAAAACTTCGGTTTATCGGATTTACACCAGTTAAGGGGAAGAGTCGGACGCTCCGAGAGACAGGGCTTCTGCTATTTAATTGTACCGCATGATTTAAAAGGCAAAGCAAAAGAAAGAATATCCACCATAAAAACTTACTCGGAGTTAGGCTCGGGATTTAAAATATCTCTTAAGGATCTCGAAATAAGAGGCGCGGGAGAAATCTTAGGAAAAGAACAGCACGGACATATAGCTAATATAGGATACAAACTATATCTGAAAATGTTAAATAAAGCAATACAAAAAGCAAAAGGGGAAGAACCGGAGGAAAAAAAAGAAGCGGAAGTTTCTCTTCAGGGTTCTTTTTATATACCAAAAAATTATATTTCAGAAGAAGATGAAAGGATAGAATTATACAGAAAAATTTCATCCGCGGAGAACTTAGAAGAGGTAAACAGAATAGAAGATGAAATAAAAGATAGATTTGGAAAATTACCGCCAAATGTAATACGAATACTCAAATGGGCAAAGATTAAAATCTCGGCGGAGTCTCTTGGAATAAGAAAAGTAGACGAAGGAATACAATCCTTTACCTGTGAGTTGGAAAACACTTTAAGCAAAGACCAGATAAGGAAACTGGTATCTAATATCGAAGGTATTAAATTTTCTTATAAAAATGAAGTCCTTAATGTTTCCGTGCCCCGGGATACTATTTTTGAATTTCTGGAAACTTGTAATATATAAACTACGAAAAAAAACATTTACCACAGAGAACACAGAGGAAAAATATATTTTGTCGTTTAGCTAAATCCCAACCCCGAAATCCTAAATCCTAAATATTGCCACGGATTAACACGGATACACACTGATTTCATGTTTTCTGTTTTTTGTTTTGACGCTAGACTCATGGCGCACGACTCGTGACTGTTGCGAAGCAACACCCCTTGACTTATTGGATTTGCTAAATATTTTTAAATGTGGAACTATTCTTATGTATGATATAGCTATTATAGGTGCCGGTCCCGCTGGCAGTACTCTGGCGAGATTAATCGGAAACAAATATAAAGTCCTATTGATAGAGAAAAGGAATTTAACCTCCTCTCCGGAAAAAGCTTCTGCTGTAAAATGCTGCGGAGGGCTTCTGGCTCCCGATGCGCAAATGTTATTATCAAAAATGGGCTTAGGTTTACCAAAAAACGTTCTGGTCGAACCTCAACTTTTTGTAGTAAGGGCAATCGACGCCAGAAGAAAGTTAGAAAGATATTATCAGCGTTATTACATCAACATGGACCGGCAAAATTTTGACCGCTGGCTATTATCGATGGTCCCTTCGAATGTAGACGTGAGACTGGGCTCTACATTTAAATCATACGAAACAGAAAATGATAGTTTCAAAATAAAATTTACTGATAGGAGTAATACCTACATAGATAAAACTAAAATCTTAATAGGAGCGGACGGGGCATCCTCCCTGGTACACAAGCAATCAGCTTTAAAAAACCATTCTTCAAGATCATATTTCGCCATTCAGGAATGGGTGGAAGCCGACAACAGTAAACTGCCTTATTTTTCCACAGTATTCGATCAGGAAATTACCGACTATTACTGCTGGACTATTCCTAAAGGAAAACATCTGATTATAGGAGCAGCGCTTAATCCAAACGATAAAGCGAAGGGAAAATTCTTGCTTCTCAAAGAAAAACTCGAAGACTACGGTTTCAAATTTGGTAAGGCAACTAAAAGAGAAGGAGCTTTCATAAGGCGCCCTGTTAGCATACACCAGCTTACAACCGGCACAAAAGGTATTGCACTATTGGGCGAAGCAGGCGGGTGGATAAGCCCGAGTTCTGCTGAAGGTATAAGTTACGCTTTCAGAAGCGCTTTAATTTTAGCAACAGTGCTTAATAAATCCACGGAAAACTTTGAAAAACGTTATCGCAAAAAAACAAAACAGCTAAGTAGAAATATTTTTTCGAAGAATTTAAAATCACATTTTATATTCAATTCCCTTTTAAGAAAATTCTCGATGAAATCGGGTTTCCAAAGCATGAAGCTATATAAACCTCAAAGTTAAGTTATAAGTCTCAGGTAAAAAACAGTAACAAAAAACGGGGGCATCTAATATGGAAAGTATATTAAGCAAATTAGTTTTGTTGTCATTTTGTTTTATTATTACCTCATCTAATGTATTGGCAAAAAAAGGTTATAAAAATTTTAAACTTGCTATATATTGTCCTGTTCGCGATGTAAAAAAGATGGCTGATTTAGATTGGCTTGAAAAGAATTACAACCTGCTCGATAAATATCTCAATATCGATAAAGTTTATCTCGAAACCCATCGAAGCCTGGACATGGTTGACAAAAACACAATGTTAAAAGTTAAAAAATTTTTTAACGACAGAGGGGTTGAAACCTCCGGAGGTATTACTTACTGCCGAAAAGAAGATCATCAATTCGTGAGTTTCTGTCTAACAGACCCCGAACATCGTCAAAAAATTAAAGAAATCGCAGAATATACAGCCGGTATGTTTGATGAAATCATACTGGACGACTTCTGGTTTGCCAATACCAAATGTGAATCAAGTATTAAAGCCAAAGGGAACAAAAGCTGGACTCGTTTCCGTTTAGACGCGATGGAAGAAGCTTCAAGAAAACTTATTATAGACCCCATAAAGAAAATAAATCCCAAGATAAATATAATTATAAAATATCCAAACTGGTATGACCATTTTCAAAACTGCGGATATGATTTAGAGCGAGAACCCAAGATATTTGACATGATTTATACGGGCACCGAGACCCGGGACCCTGTTTATACTCACCAGCATTTGCAGCCATATCAAAGTTACGCCATAATGAGATATTTTGAGAACGTTGCTCCGGGCAGGAATGGCGGTGGATGGGTCGATCCTTTTGCCCGTCGATATCTCGATAGATACGCGGAACAACTGAGTTTGACAATGTTTGCCAAACCTAAAGAGATAACTCTATTTTGTTTCGGGGTATTGTTAGAATCGATTATAGAAGAAGACGGCTCTTCCAAACCAATGAGCATCATTGCCCCGGTTGCCGGATACAGCCTGGAGAAAGCGGACGCTTTTCTTGGTAAACTCGGAAAGCCTATCGGAATTAAATGTTATAAACCTTACAATTCATACGGAGAAGACTTCCTGCCTAATTACATTGGTATGTTAGGCATTCCGATGGAGATAACACCCGAATTTCCTTATGATGAAAAAATGATCTTCCTGACCAGGCAAGCCGGTTTCGACAAAGACATAATTAAAAAAATCAAAGAACAACTCATAGCCGGTAAAGAAGTTATGATTACTTCGGGATTGTATAAAGTTCTTCAAGATAAAGGCATCAAAGATATTGTCGAATTGGAATATACCGACAAAAAAGCGCTGGTGCATAAATTTTACGACTGGAGAGACGTTTACATTTCGGAAAACGATATTACGATTCCTCAAATTCGGTATGCCACAAATGATTCATGGGAACTCATTACCGCTTTAGATAGTGACGTTGGTTATCCTATTATCCAACAGGCAAGCTATGGAAAAGGAAAACTTTACGTCCTTGTAATTCCGGAAAATTTCGGAGAGTTGTATGAATTCCCCAAAGAAATCCTATCTGCTATCAAAACTCTGCTTATGAAAAACCTTTATGTTATTGTTAAAAGCCCCAGCAAAGTAAGTCTTTTCGTGTACGACAACAATAACTTTATAATTCATTCGTTTAAAGAACACGGCGCGAGCATTCAAATTGTTCTGGATAAAAAATTCAGTAAGCTCGTGGAGATACAATCGAATCAGGAAATAGAGGGCAGAATCGAAGATAATAAAATTGTTTTCGATTCATATATAACACCCCATAGTTATAAGGTTTTTAAGGCAAAACAATAATATATTTCCCAATTATCCGGGTAGTAAAAGAACTGAGAATCAAGTTAACATTATTATAGCTTAGAGATTCATTATGGTTTTGTGTTTGAGGTTTAGAGTTTCATGTTAAAAAAACGAATAAAAAAAGTTTTAGAATCAGCATTCATCTGCGCTTATCCCCTTTGTGCCATCGTGGCTAATTTAAAAGACAACTCTTACCCCCAACCTCAAAAACCTCGGATTGGTATAATATAAATATTCGAAATCCGGCTTATCTATATAATCCTTATTCGTTTCTCCTACTCTATCATTTCCTCCTACAAGAAGAGGATCCAGGCTATATCTTTCCTCTTTGTATATTGGAAGATGAAGGGAACGAAGATACTCGAGTTTGTCCGTATTCGCCGAATCACTTCTGAAACAATTATCGTTAGTTATATATTTAGAATCGAAAAGATTATTGACTTCCGCGTAAAGACTAAATGTAAAACCGCGGACTGACATATCCTTACTCAACAGCAAATTCCAGTAAGCCTCGTCCTGCCATTTCAGACTATTTATATGAGCAGGCTCACTTGGCTCAAAAGAAGGATTATCCGCGTTAGGGTCAAAACTAAAATAATCCCCGCCTTCTCGAGTATAGAGAATACTGGCAGAAATATCTTTAAACACTTTTCCCCAATCATCGAATGAGCTAAAAGTTAAAAGAAGACGAAAAGAGCTTTTTGCCCTTATCGGGATATCATCGATTCCCGATCCTTTGTATGAACCTGTGCTAAGATTATATTTCAAAAAACCTCTAAAATGTCTCCCGTATCTTTTCCTTAAAGAAAACTCCAAACCTTTAAGATTTCCGTAAAAATTATCGGTATAAGTATTATAAGAAATATCTCCATATTCTCGAAAATAGACCTCGTCTATTAGATTATCATAATCGTTGTTATATATAGAAATGCCAAATAAATACTGCGCTGAAAAAATCTTTTCAAAACCCAATTCATAAGAAACTCTCTCAAGAAAATCTAATTGAGTATTACCAAGAAATCCAATAGAATCTGTATAATTTGTATATTCACTATAAAGTCTTTCAGGTTCACACGTACCGGAAAAATATCCGAAGTTTAAGTAAATTTTACCAAAATCTTTAATTGGTGTGGATATACCCAACCGGGGACTTAATCGCCACCTGATATTATCACTTCCGAAATTATAATAATCCAGCCTTAAACCGAACTTTGTGCAGGAATTCTCGAAAAAAAATTTATCCTGCAAATAAAGACCCGCCCGAAAAGGATCTTCACTCCAGGAAACCTCCTCGGAGATTTCTCCGGGCAGACCGCTATACAAATGTGATTCAATATTATCATGGATTACCTGTATCCCCCCCTTAAGTTGATGCTCTGAATTAATTTGTGAGGTTACTGCCGCCGCAAAATTAATCGTACTAACCCGGGAAGTATCTCTCTGCATTCTCCCGGAATTACTAAAAATGAAATCAGCAGGCAATAAATCTTTATAATAATATTCACTACCCGGAAAACGTTCATAACCAAAAGGAACTTCCTCCGGTATGCTGATATTACCAAAAGATTTAAGTTCGGTTGTATCTCTGAAAGACATATCGGAACTTGTATCTTCCCAGATAGGAGTCGACGAATGTTTGAATTTTGAATAAAATACCTTTAGATTATAGAAGGTAGAAGCACTGACAGAATGGCTTAAATCAAAACCCCATCCATATCTTCTTATACTGTAAGGGTTCAAAGCGTCCACCCAATACATAAAATCCCTTCCGGCTACATCGCTCAGAATATTTCCGCTTTCCGCCCAAATTTTTCCGTCAGGAGATATATCACTCGAATGATTGGTAACGGTTTCAGTAATCTCGAATAAGCCCCTTACGTTAAGTTTTATTTCGGGCTTAATGTGAAAAGTCATTTTCCAGTCTGTTTTATTTATAACATAATTTTCTCTCGTTACGGGCAAAGAAAAAGGCTCTACTCTCCTAATATTAGAAACATAAAAAGTTATGATGTTTACTCCGGGAAAAGGTCCGCCAAAACCAAAATCACAAACGTATCCCGGTTTATTCCCGTAACTTCCGGGAATCTGGCCAAGAGAATCACTTTCCTCGGTTCTATACACATACATAAACAAATTTCTCCACTCATTCGGGGTAAGAGTATCCCCTTCACTTTCCCTATCTTCCGCGTACCCAATCCAGCCTTCAAAATCTTCATAATCATCGGCCTCTTCTTCCGGAAGCACGGAAGTACCATTCCAACACAAACTGTCTGTCTTATCGACAAAGGGACGAAGATGAACATTTTGGGAATTAAAAATACTACTTCCGTGATGCGGCATATGAGAAGGAATGTACACGAAATTAGCAGCACCATGATATCCGTTTCTCGTTCCTTCTTTCTCTATAACATTAACCACACATGAACCTATACCGTCATACTCGGCATCAAAACCTCCATCGAGAACAATAACATTTTTAACCGCTGACAGCGGAGGCATCAAAACCGGTTCATTCAACCTGTTATCCGATACGTTAAAACCATCCGTCAAATATAAAATATCGGCTTTTTGTCTTTCCCCATTTCCTAATTTTTCCCGCAACGAACAAAAAGAAAGATAATCTTCAAATTCAGAAACAAGAGGAATATTTTTTATCTCCTCAATATTGAAATAATATATCTTAGAAGATATATCCATTTTAAGAATTTCTTCTTCCGCCTCGACTGTTACTTCAGTACCTTTTATCGTCCTGGGAGCAAACAACTCGAGATTCAATCTGGTACTATGATCCGCTTCCACCACAACATTCTTTACTGTTAAAGGGAGATAGCCTATTCCCCGGGCTTGAATATCATATATACCGGGAGATATATTTGTTATATGATATGAACCATCCTTTTCACAATCTACCGCCAGGCTTGTTCCGATAACAATCACATTAACGTACGACAGAGTCTTTCCCGTCTTCACGTCGACTATATTACCCTCAATTTGACCTTTAGTTCCGGCTAAAGTTTGCAAAGAAAAAACAAATAGAAAAAAACCTATAATACTTCGATTCAATTTAATAATTTTCATTAGCAAAGTAATTTTCTAATTGCCAAGCGAACAATAAGTCGTTTTGGGAAGAGCTTCTTAATTCTAACTTCTGTCTCCTTACTACTTAATTCAATCCGATGCTATCTCTATCGCGCTCAGAGTACAGGAAGCAACACAAGCCTGGCACTCTATACATTCCGGCATATTAAAAGTAAGTACAAGTTTGGAAGCATCGTTAGGTTCGACTTCCCTGTGGTATTGTTCAAGAACTTCTTTATTTTCAACCTCATCATCGACAGGCTTACACCATCTTCCACTCTCGCTGGCTTCCAGGATTTCCACTGGACAAGCTTCAGCGCAATCAGCAAGTCCGGTACATTTACTATAATCGTAAATAACTTTTGGCACTTATACCTCCTTCCTTACATCCGTTAAAAAATTAATATGTTTATAAAATATTTTGTCAAGGGGATAAATCAGAATCCAGAAGTCAGGAGCCAGGAGTAAGAATCCCAAGCCAACGCCCCCAAGACCAAACGAACCAACTAAAAATAACTAGGATCCAAAACCCGGTATATGGTAGCTAAGTTTAGATTCACTAATTTGCCGCCTAAAAGCCTATCGATTTATGTCCTACATGCAAAAGGATATTTGGGGAATAGGAGTTAGACTTGACTTATCATCTTTCCCTTATAAATTTTTGGAGGGGATTAATTAAAAACATTCGTTCAGATATGAAAACACTAAAAAAACATAATTTTGAAGCCTACCTGGCAACACAATTGTTCATAAGAGGGAAAAGAGGGAGTCTTGCTAACCTTTTATATTCATATCTTAGATGTATCGATGATTTTATTGATAACATCGATATCGATAAATCAAAACAAAAAAACCTTTTAATCGAACAATCAAAAACAATAAACTCTCTTTATAATAAAAATAAGCCCGAAATAAAAAACTACTTAGAAGAAGCTATCTCGGAAGTTATTAACTACGATACAGAAAACGGCTGCGGCTTAAAAACAGTGATCAACAAAATGTTCGAAGTATTTGACTTTGACATCAAAAGGAAAAACACGATTCCAGATTTTGAGGGTTTGAACGAATACTCAAAGAAAATCGGAGATGCTTACACGCGTGCCTTATTATTTTTCCTTGCCCCATCCCTACCTTACAAGGAAAAATATTCTATATCCGCCTACGCTTCGCACCAGGTACATTTACTACGTGACTTTTTAATAGACAAAGAAAACGGTTATTTTAACATTTCCAAGGAAGAAATCAAAAAATACCATATAAAAGAGAATCTGACCCAGGATAAAGCATTTTCTTGCTGGCTAAAAGATAAAATAGAGAATATAAAATTTTTGTTTATAAAAGGGAAAAAAGAGTTCGGAGTTATCCCGATTTTAAAAGTAAGATTAACCGGACATCTATACTGTTCAAGATACGAAAGAGTAATTAAAAGGATAGAGAAGGATAATTACAAGCTGAAATAACTTTAGTGATTAGTAAATTAGTTAATCAATGAATTGGTTTTTGAGGATTTTGGATTTAGGATCTAGTTTTAACATTGGACTTAGGACTTTGGACTCTGGACCAAAAAACATCTGCTTTCAAATATCGGGATCATTCAGATAATAATAGACTGCAAAAAGCAATTGCCGCTTGAATTTCAGTAAAAAACGCATATATTCTATTTTATAAAAATATTAACAATCAAAATTAAATTTGGGGGAATAAGATGGAAAAATTTTTACTACTGGTATCTTTTTTATTTTTCGGCTTAATTGCACTCGAGTCAAAAGCGCTTGAACTACCTGCAATTTTCGGTGACAATATGGTTATGCAGCAGAAAATGGAAAACCCTATATGGGGAAATGCTTCCGCAGGTGAAAATATAGAGATAATCTCATCATGGGGAGAAAAAACCACAGCAAAGGTAAAAGCCAGCGGAAAATGGATAGCAAAAATCAAAACACCTGCAGCGGGCGGTCCCTATGAGTTAAATATAAAGGGGCAGGATACTACTATAACATTTAAAAATGTACTCATAGGAGAAGTATGGGTATGCTCGGGACAATCCAACATGGAGATGCCTCTTGCCGGCTGGCCTCCGAGAGACACAATTAAAAATTCCGATAAAGAAATAAATAACGCCAATTATCCGGAAATTCGTCTTTTTACAGTTTCGAAAAATGTTTCCGTAGAACCGAAAGAGGACTGTGAAGGCTCCTGGGCAGAATGCAGCCCGGAAACGGCTAAATACTTCAGCGCGACGGCTTACTTCTTCGGCAAAAAAATTCACAAAGAACTAAGGACCCCTGTCGGACTGATACATACAAGCTGGGGAGGTACACCCGCGGAATCATGGGTTTCTCCAAAATTTCTTAGTAAAGTAGAAGGATATTCGGATTTTGTCGCTAATCTCGGTAATCTCTCTTCACAGGAAAAAGAATACACCGAGTGGCTGAATTCTCACCCGGTAGTTACACCAAAAGGAAACGATGAACTTATAGGTAAAGGTGGCGTATCTTTCGCCGATACAAATTGTCCTCTTCCGGACTTCGACGATTCCTACTGGAAGGGAATGGACCTTCCAACCCAGTGGGAAAGTGTCGAACTGGGGGTCTTTGATGGAACTGTATGGTTTAGAAAAGAAATAAATATTCCGAAAGTATGGGCGGGTAAAGATTTACTGCTTGAACTCGGACCAATCGATGATATGGACGTAACTTACTTTAACGGAAAAAGAATCGGGAGCTGCGAAGGTTGGACTATTAACCGTAAATATAAAATTCCATCAAACTTAATCAAAAAAGGAACAAATTTAATAGCTGTGAAAGTAATCGATCTTCAGGGTGGCGGGGGCATTTACGGAGAAGAAGAAAAAATGAAAATCTATCCGGCAAATGAAGATAACGCAGAACCAATAAAACTTGCGGGGACATGGAAATATCTTCCAGTCGCGCAATACAGAGCAGGAACTTTTTATGTTTTCGGCGCGGAGGAAAACGATTTTTACACCACAAGACCTGAATTTAAAGGAATAACAGCGTATACTCCTACGGTTTTATACAATGCAATGATTGCGCCCATTGTTCCCTACGGAATAAAAGGCGCGATATGGTACCAGGGAGAATCCAACGTCGGAAGACACGAACAATACAAACAACTCTTCCCTGCTATGATAGAAAGTTGGAGAACTGCCTGGAATCTTGGTAAATTCCCGTTTTACTATGTACAAATAGCTCCTTACGTTTATGACGATAAAGAAGACCCGGTTTCGGCAAAACTTCGTGAAGCACAACTTGTAACCATGTCATCCGTTCCAAATACGGGTATGGCTGTAACCCTGGATATAGGAGAAGTTGACAACATTCATCCGCCTGACAAACTCGATGTGGGAAATCGCCTTGCTCTTTGGGCTCTTGCCAAAGATTACGGAAAAAACGATATCGTCTATTCCGGACCGGTCTTCAAAGAAATGATAAAAAAAGGCAGCAGAATAACTTTACGTTTTGACCATGTCGGAAGCGGTCTTGTCGCAAAGACCGACTCGTCGGGTTACGGAGATCTTACCGGATTTCAGCTTGCGGGAGAAGATAAAGTCTTTGTGGACGCCGAAGCATGTATAGAAGGAAATACAGTAATACTTTACAGCAAACAAGCCTATGACCCGATTGCCGTACGATATGCTTTCAAAAACGGTTCGCAGGCTTCCCTCTTCAACAAAGAAGGACTCCCTGCCTCTTCATTCAGATCCGATGATTGGGACGAGTGAGGGGCGGATACCTTACATCAAGATAAAGTAATTTTTCAGATATTACTATAGGTAGACCTACTGAGTAAAGAGGACATACTATGAAACATGTATATCCGAAAACTATAATTTTTTTAAAACTCTTACAAATCTATATACTCCTAGTCGAAAGGGCCTCAATTCGTTGTAATAAATCTGATATGTAACCAATCGCTTCATTGACGCTCGGAGCATGAGTTCCAGGATGAGCACATTCGTTACGACTTGATAGTAAACCTCGAAGGCTTTTAAATTCTGCTTTCCTAATTAGACCAATCTCTTTACCAACTTCGAGAATCTGATACTCAGGTATGTTATCTACTATATCTTCTATAGAAGTATACTTCTGCCAGTTAGGTCTGGCTAAATATACTTTCTGTAATTTGTCTTCAGCAATTTTCTGTTCGAAATAATCGATAAATCCTGCCCACGCCATAACTATAGATGACCGGCTGAGTGCAAATTCCGCACACCGAATCGCTTGGTCAAACAAATTTTGTTGTTTTAATGTAAGTTGAAAAAGTTTTTTTCGGGTTGCTGACAAACTAATTACTCTTGGTTTAGAGAGGTCATATTTCGACAATATTCTCAGAGCTTCCTCTTCAAAAGCTCTTGCTTTATTGTAATATATTTCAAAATGGTTATTCATACGACATTAGTCTGTCAACAAGTGTCTTTTTAACGCCTCGAAAAATTTATCATATACCTCATCATCCTTATTTTCAGGCAAAGTAAGTTGTATGTTTATAGTTACGTTGAATGGTTGTGTTTTTGGATATTTTTGTGATTTTACAGACTTTACGACTTCCGGAATCTCTTTTGGTTTGCTTTCTTCATACTCTGTTTTAATTGAAGAGAAGTCAGCAAGCGAACATAATATCTTGAATGTATTTACCATCGCAGATACTACCTGGGCACCTGAGGTCGTATGAATGAGTAGAGAAGAAATCCCTTAATTCCGATTCTGTACGTTCATGAGCGTTTGGATAAAAAGAATATAATTCACCATAACCCTCAACAATTGCTTTCGCTAGTATGTTTTCTCTATTGCGACCTCGATAAGCCCTCCACATTTTTGTTGGAGATTTAGAATCGTTAACAAAATTGATTTGCTCTAACACACTAATTAGAGTTCTATCGTTCGAAGATTTATAACCTATTTGTTTAAGCCAAGCTATATCAACTTTAGTCGGTTCCCCTACCTCTCGTATCTTATTAAGAAGACCATCAATTTTGCCTGCGACTTTTGTATAATAAAATTTTGTCATCGTTTTGCCTCCTAGTTTTAATTATTGGTATTTATAAAATATTTACAAGACTGTTACCTAATTACTCCAACTATAAACTTCGCATATACGCACTCTGGGTAAATTTCTCATATGTGAAGTATTTTAATTTCTTGAGATAAAAAACAATCTTTTTCAAAAATATTGTAAATTTTTTATATTTTCCGATTATTGTTATATTAAATTATAGAAAAGTATTAAGTATTTGTCAAGGATAAGTTTTTGCCGTCGGCTGTAAGCAACTGGAAGTAGTGCTATTAAAGATATTGAACCTCTACTTTTTTACAAATTTCAATGTATAATAAAAGAAATTACCTATTCTTTCATAAAGTTTAAAAGGAAATCTTTCGACTTTCTTTATTAATGTTTTTGCTAATGGATAATCCGGATCCATAAACAATTCGCTAAACACTAATAATCCTTTTGGTTTCAAAACTCTATAAAACTCCTCCAACGCTTTTTTTGATCTGGTATTTCATTAAATACAGCTATCATATATATTAGATCAAATGAGTTATCTTTATATGGTAACTTATATATATTAGCAACCTTTGCTTCAACATTTTTAATCTTTTCTTTATTTATTCTAAGGTTAACTCGATCAATCATTTTTTTCTCAATGTCAATAGCAGTTACTTTTCCATCTGGCCCTACTATTTTTGCGGCTTCAACTGTATATCTACCATTCCCGGGACCAACTTCTAAAACATTCATTCCTAATTTGATACCATGGCGAATTGCCGTTTTATCAGGAGGCTGTATCTTTCTACGTAATGGATTATCTATTACATTTGCCAAAAACTGCGGCATAGGGAATTTGTAAAAATATCCTATTATCCTTATTATTGTGTGTAAAATAATAATGAATAATGATATTGTCATAATCATTAATAAAGCAATTTTCATCATTTTCGGCTCTTAAATTAATCTCGTGTACAGGGATTTCACATAACGGTTTCGGTGTATGCGAAGTGCGAGGCGATGCCGAGTATTTGGGTGAGCGAAGCAAACCGTATACACCATGTTAGGCGAGTACGATAACACCGAACAATTCGGAGAGTTGCGAAGAGTTTTTTAATCGCCAAATTTTCATTCATCTTTTCTTATAATCCATATAATAGAGATGTTTTATAGTTCTCGAAGAATAAAATATAGCACTGACTAATGACCACACAGATATTGCAACTAATGACCAGAAAGGTATATTTAGCAAAACACCTATTAAGATAAAAATTATATAACTGTTCTTCCTACCGTCAAATTTTCTGAATAGCCGTTCAATTCGTCCATAATCTGATAATGGACGGCTCTTTATTGCCTTCCCAAACGCCTGTCCGCAATAATGAGAAAAACCATCAAATAAGAGTATAAATACTGGCAACAAAATTGCTGATACTCCATAGGCTTTTGATAGGTAGATGGCTAAGGCGATATACCATGAATGCTCAAACAGAAAATCGAAGGCGTGTTCCATTTTGCCAATATTTGAAGTTGTTATTTTCACCCTTGAGAGTTTTCCGTCCACGCCATCCATAAACGAAACAATAAAGGTGAGAAGTGAAGCAAACAATAAATATCCTTTGAGGAATAAAAATGTGGATGTATAAGCAACTATGTTTGTTAGTATAGTAACCTGGTTTGGTGTAATCTGCGTGTTTGCCAATCTGCTTACAATAAAATTTTCTATTGGCTTATTCACATAGGTTGCAAGCAAGTCATTTCTTCCCTTACAAGCATTCTCAATTAAAAGCTCCCTTGCTTTTAATAAATCCTTCTTTGTATCAATGTCTATCCAGAAAGCTTTAATCTCCTTCCGCATACTCGGGATATAGTTGTTAATCTGTGTGATGTCGAATATTTCAGCATCTCTGTTCTTAACAGCTTTAGCAATACCATGTGCAAGCTCAGTTTTGCCTTCTTTTACTGCTTCTTCAATATGAGAAAATATTTTTGGTGAACACAAGAAAAAACCAGTATCTATGCAGTTTGATTCTTCTATCCTTTTACCGATGTCAGCAATCTTTCCTTCCTCCCCCAGAACCTTTGTGTCTCCTGGTAGAAATTTCCTTCTATCAATAGCTAAAATAACTGAACTTTTTGTATCATAATCGATAAGTTCTTTAAGAATACGAAAATCAAAGATATGGTCGGACATTAGTAGGATAAAGTTTTCATTTAACAATCCTTTGGCTTTTAATACAGAAATCCCATTTCCTTTATGGCAGTCATTGTTTTCGATATAGTTTATTTCTACTCCATACCTATCTCCAGTTCCCAATTTTGCTTTTATTTTGTCACCCAGATAACCAACAACTATTACGAATTGTTTAATGCCTACTTGTTTTGCAGTTAATATTACTCTTTCAATCAAAGATAATCCCAAAAGTTTAGTCAGGGGCTTGGGTTTATTCTTAGTTAAGTTCCCCAATCTGCCACCGTCTCCAGCAGCAAGTATTAAAGCTTTCATATTCAACTCTTTCACCTTTCTTCCTTAAGTTCTTATAAAGGCTCCTGATTTCTTAAGATAAAAGCCAATATTTTTGGATTTTATTGTCCCTTTCCTCTTTAAATTGTAGCTATTTCCAAGAATTTGTCAAGGATTGAAGGAGGCCAGATGTCGGTTTTCCGGAACAATATTCTGATTGTTGATTATATATCGCCGTTGCGTATAACGGTTTGCGGATAAAAGAAATCACCGAAGGCAATCAGGACGAAACGAAACCTTTTATCCGCTGTTTTATGATTCAATCGTCTCCTTCCGGTATTCTAAGTAGGAATAAACAATCGAATAAACAGCAGCTGACATCGCCGGAACGAGAATAAAAAACATGGCATAGCTCCGGAAAAATATCCCGATAAAAGCAATAATTCCGGCAATCTTGAATAACTTTCCGCCGATTTTATGGGTTTTATCCCATACTTTATCACTATTTAGTGTCCAGGGTGTTCTGATTCCTATAAAATAGTTTCTTTTTGCGTTCTCGCAAAGAATGCCAATATAAAAGAATAAAAGACCAAGTCCTATAGGCAGCATCACATTAGGGCTTATCCGGATTCCGATATTCCACAAAATTACCTGCAAATGAACAGAGAGCATAAAAATCAAAAATATGATGATGAATCCATCATAATATTTTCTGAACTTTTCAATGTTTGCTTTCAATGGGTCTACCATGGGAATGGTAACAAAAATCAATGTTATTCCAACAAGTATAAAAGGTATAAAAAACGCTCCCCAGAATTTCGACATATAGCCGTCCACCTCTCCGTGGGCATTCCAATGTGTAGCCATCTTCGCAGGTATCTGCGGATAAAAATATAAACCTACAACAAAAGAAAGCAACAATATTACCGAAATGATTATTGTGGTTTTCTTATTCATAAATATTTCTCCTTTTTAATATATACTAATATCCTGGCATTTTTATTCGAAAAATTTTCTTGACTCTTAAAAATTGCAGTTACTTCCGGAATTCAATCGGTATTTATTTCTTTCAACAATTTTTTCATAGTATCTGGAAAGTCGTTCTTTGATATCGAGGGCAAGATTTTCTTTTCCTAATTTATCAACAATCTTCTCCAAATCATAAGAATGATAATCCAGCATTATTTCACCCCCGGATAATAGACCCCTGAGAAAAATATCCAGAGATTTTAAATATCTCCTGCGACTTATATCTTTCTGATTCTGCGCTTCGTAAACGTCACCCTCTTCTTTTAACAAAGTTGCAATTATTATACATTTGTTCACGTCAGGAACTCCATCCGTTGAAATAATCGAAATTAAGTCCTCCGTACCCAGAGAATTTATGAAAAGCGAATCGAAACCAAGAAGATACTTGTATGTTTGGCCGATAAGAAAGAACGATTCTTTATAATTTTTGCTTTCTTTTAACTTTAAAAGCCTGCTTAAAGCTTCGGTAAACTGTTCTATTAGCCTCATCAAGTAATCCCTGCGAATCATAAAAATCCTTTTAAAATTCCTCGATTAAAACATTATTTGAATTAAGTTGGTCATAACGATTCGTTGTATTCTATTTTTTCTTGTTTTCATCCATAAATTTAATTATGCCGTCTAATCCAGGTGCGTTTAACGTATGCGGGAACGTAAGGCATACGCAGGCAGAAACTGCCGAAGCAAAATTTACAATCGACCTATCGTTCCATGATTTCATTAAACCGTAAATAACACCCGAGCGAAAAGAATCACCCGCGCCTGTTGTATCTACCGGTTTAATAATATAAGGTTTAAATCTATTAATATTTTGTTCCCTGCGCCCATACCATAATTCATCGCTTCCAAAAGTAAATATTATTAACCCTTTACAATATTTTTGGTAGTTTTTAAAAATCTTCAGTATATTTTTGCCTTTATAAGCCTGGTCTCGCAATTCATGTGAAATTATAACCGCTTCCGCATTTTTGGCAATAAAATCATCATATCTGCAATCAAGGGTAACATAGGGTTTTTGATTATCTAAACATAGCTCTGCTGCAAGCAGGGATTCATTTTTAAAATATGGGTCTAAAGAAACAATCGTTGCTTTTTGAATATCAGTTTCCTTCGGTGTGTTCCACTGCTTTTCTCCTCTGTGGAAACTCGCGTAATTTCCGAATACTGTACGTGAATTTTTATCAGTTATAACGATCTCTTCCGTACCGTAATCTTCTTTTACTATCAATCTTGTAATATCGATACCGAAAGACTTCAAACATTCCTGTATTTTACCGACATTTTTTTTACGTAACCAATTACCATCGAGTTTTGTCTTTATTCCCAGCTTCGATAACATAATTGCCGAATTAGCCGCTTCGCCTCCTATAGAAAATACCGATTGAGCGATTTCCGCGTATTCATTCGGACGGGGAAATACGAAATCCTTATCCAATACATAAACCGTACTCATAGAAATCATACCGTAGAGATAAACTTCATCCATCGAAAATTCTCCTTTCAAAATATTATCTGCATTAGATGGACGTCTAACAATTTGCCGAACTTAAATCCCACTTCTTTCATTGTCCCAATATGCTTGAATCCGAGTTTTCCAAACATATTTAAACTTACTTCGTTTTCCGAACAAATTTTCGCGATAGCGGTATGGAGTCCATTTTTAGAACCTTTGTTTATTAATTCTTTTACTAATTGCTTCCCTATTCCCTTTCCTCGGAATCCTTTTTTTATATAAACGGCAACGTCCGCGGTATTTGAATACGCGCATCTGTCTGACCAGGAGCTCAAGGATGCCCAACCTAATACAACATCGTTCTCCACAGCAACGATAACAGTATATTTTCCTGTGTGTTTATCGAACCATTTTTCCTGTTCCCTAATTGATTTGGGCTCAATATGAAACGTCGCAGTGGTGTTTGAAACCGCATCGTTATATATCTCGGTAATAGCAGATAAATCTTTTTTTGTGGCGGGTCTTATCTCTTGCATGATTTCAGCATCAATCTATTGTATTAGAGGAGACAATGCTGATTCAATAAAGCATATAATTTTCCACATTGAATTTTCAATAAAAAACAATAAAACTTTATTGATTTTCCTCACCAGCCACTGCAAAACCAACAATACTTCTGGTTACCTGCGTTCTTCTTATAATAACAAAGTTATTATCCTTAATTTTTAAATAATTATAAATACCAATAAAATGCACCATCCGATTCAATATAATGGTACAAAACGGTAAATAAGAGGAATAAAGAACATCATCAAAATCCCTATGGGCATAACCTTTATAAACGCAAACAACACCTTTTTTCATATCCTGTATAAATTTAACAAAAAAAACAAATAATAGAAAAGCAACCAGGCTGAATATAATAGATGAAAATATAACAATCAAATCTATCTCATCGGACGCCACCAAACTTTTTTTCAGAAAAAAGATAATAGCTATAATAGCGGCTAAAAGCACAACGCAATTTCGAATTAATTTAAGATACTCGACAAAACCTAAACTTCCAACATCATCAGGTTTACCAAAATTCTCGTAATCGATATCCTCATACGGCCTCGACTCTTCTACTTTTTTAACGGCTTTTGGTTTTTTATCCTTTTCTATTCTGCCGCTTTTCTTCCGGGTAGTAGTCTTTTTCTTCTTTTTAACGGAACTTTCTTTTTTGACTTTTTTGCTTCTCGTACCTTTCTTTCCACTCTTCCCTTTTTTTCTTTTTTCTTCTTTTTTCATTTATCCCCTTTAAAGATTTAAAGATTAAATATCCAAGAGCTATAATCACAAAAGCAATCATCGACCAGACAAAAACAGTCTCCTCTTCCATAATTACTTCTTTAATCCTACTGAATTTTTCATTCAATTGCTCATCCCCTAAATCCAGCAATACTTTTTTCTCGGTTTCCATAAATGAAAGCAATCTCTCAAACTCATACAAAGGTCTTTCAGCATAAGAATTTCCATAAAACAAATAATATTTTTTATTCCTCTTTACAGGAAAATTAACAAAGCATTGATTGATTTTAATAGACATATCATCGATTTTAATCGGAGGGTCATCCTGATTGTATATAAATAACTTAAAATATCTATTCCTTGATTCCGGAAAGCTTATAATATTATTCTTGTTTTCTTTATTAAACATGTATATAATTGCCGAGCTCAGGAACTGCCAGTCTTCAGCATCATCCGAACCAAAGACCCAAACGTTTCTGTGATATCTATCGGAAGAAAACTTAAGATTTACTTCTTTCTTTGGAATGTTTTTGTAAATAACATCCAGGATAATCTCGGTCCTTTTCTTCTGATTATTTTCCTCTCTCGATAGTATCTTAAAGGGTAAACTCCCAAGCGAAACTTTGACTATCTTTTCGTCGTACACCAGACACCCTTCCACTTTAAGGGATCTTTCTTCTCTATCCCATATAACGATTTTAAAGAATCTCCTTCTAGTATCAGGAAATTTTATATCGGTTAATGAAGTTCTGTACTCTTCGTTATAAAAACTGAAAATATTTGCATCGTCTCTAATATTTAACCACTTTATACCATCATCACTTCCCCAGATTTCAACTTTTTTCCTAAAATTTTTATCCGGTGTTACAATTTGTAATCTGTTTATGGTTTTATTTTCTTCGCCCACATCCAGGTAAAATTCCGTGTATTCATAAGGAACATTGGAAAGATTGTACATCTTGGGTTCAAAACAGACTGCTTCTTTTTCACTCTTAAGCGTTTCTAATTTATAAGGAACTTCTTTCCCGTCATCATCGATAACTCTCAAATCTGATAAATCATATTTAGAATTATTGTAAACTTCTACATCGATTTCAACCCGGCCTATACCTTCAATATCGCTTACTCCAATCTGTTTTTTATACTGCCAATCCATTTCTGAGAAATCCGCTTTTACTATCATCGCCAGAAAAATAAGGACTAAAATGTATCTCTTATTCATTTTCTTCCTTCCTGCCCATCTTTTTCTGATAAACAAACGAAATTATGAGTAGAATAACTCCAAGCACAACAAGGGATAAAACTCTGTACGTTGTTTCAAGATAAGAAAGATCATAGAAAAACACTTTTATTATAGTAAGAGAAGCCACCAAAAATCCGGCGATTTTAGTCGGAGAACTTTCCCTGGTTATACCCAAAACAAATAAAACAAGAGCGTATAAACCCCAGAGAACCGAAATCACAAGAGATTTCATTTCACTTAAATGACCAAACTTGTCAAAAAATTTATCTGTTCCGGTAAGAGTAAACCAGAACACAAGAAATAGTCCCAATATACTTAAAACACCTACTAAACCTTTATTTTCATCTCCGGCAATTTTAGAGAGAAATTTCGCGCTTAGAAATACGCAAATAATAACGATTACCGAGTTAACAAAGAAAGGGAATAACTCAATAAAAAGATAATCGATAAAGAACATTTTAAAAACAGCAATTCCCAGAAGTACAACAGGAAACGTTATCAAAACCTTTTCTTTTCTTCCGAGAGAAAGAATAGCAGTTCCCTCGAGAGCCCAGGCACAAGTAGACCAACTCGATTTTAAAAATATCGGAATCGCAATCGTGAGAAAAAAAACCGCAAGACTGGTAAAAGCCCACGCAACGTCCAGGGATTCGTTTTCTTCGGTCCGCGAACCTGTATAATAATAAAAAGTCGCTAGAATCAACGCCAGTGTGCCCGCAATATAAGGATTTATTCTATAGGTTATAAACCAGAGGACAAAATAATATAAAAATGGATTTAAAAAAAGAACGATTAAAGATTCGATACTTTCTTTTTTAGGAATTATGAAGAAAAGGGCAAAAAATACCGTAGAGAAAGTTAAAAACACCCAGGGGTAACCGCTTTCTGAAGAAAACTTAATAGTAGTAAGAAGCATCATTGCAGTCAGAGAAAACGCGAGAATATTCAGCCATTTCCATTCTTTAATTTTTGTTACTGTAAGAATCCAACCGTTTATAAGGGCAAGATAAGAAAAAAGTACAACAAGTGCTAACGGAGTAATCTCACCACCCCTGAAAACATAAGGAGTAAGAAACGCTCCTATAACGGCAATAAATGAAATTACGCTGTTATCATACCTGAGAGATAATAGAACACCAACGATTGTAACAAGCACCATCATAAGAAAAGCTACGGCAGGATGGATTAAATTATAAAATGCCGCTGCGGCATAAAAAGAAAAATACAGAATTACAATTCCGCAGCTTGAAATTCCTAAAGCATACGTACCGTACTCTTTCATTAATTTTTCTCCGACATATAGCAAACCGGTACCTATTAAAAGACCTATCGCGATTCTACCCCAGAGTCCAATATACGGAAAAGAATATTTAATAAAAAAACCAACACCCAAAATAAGAGCAACGATACCTATTTTGTGTAAAACGTTAATCCAGATTTTTTCCTGGTCGGCTGCAGAAACGGGAGTTTTCTCTGTTCTGATCGTCTCTTTACGAGCTTCAGGTGCAAAAATTTCTCGCTCGTTTTCAATCTCTTCAGGTTCTTCTTTAACGAGATGAGCTACTCGTTTTTCCTTTTCTTCCGGTATTCTTTCCTCTTGTTCACCCTTAAGAAATTCCTCGATAGAATTTAACCTATAGTCGATACTTTTTAATCTTTTTAGTATTTCCTCAATTAGACTATCTTTTTGATCCACTTTACCCCCTTATCCTTCTACATAATCATAAGGGTTTTTTACCTATAAGTCAAGAGTTTTATTTTTCCCTCACCCCTCGGTTTTTGCCACAAAGGCACTAAGTCACAAAGTTTTTTCTTTTGTTTTTTTCCTAAATCCTATATCCCAAATCCTCGTATGTTATACTAAAAATAAATATCCTTGTATATAGGGTAGAATCATTATAAATATACATTATAATTCAATGGATGTGTTGGAAGAATTAAATAAAGGGACAAAGAGAAGGCCC
>Ga0315548_1001106_pt1 | contig 23459 bp, 21 predicted proteins | sample SalMarSW160110MG_2_FD_202540 | JGI IMG/M metagenome (GOLD analysis project Ga0315548, IMG submission 202540) | Salt marsh sediment microbial communities from the Plum Island Ecosystem LTER, Massachusetts, United States - Salt Marsh Sediment SW1601-110 ...
CTGTCAGCAGTCCGGTAATAAGATTCGCCGTATTCTCTGGCATCTGAGCCTCCTGAGTTTGTATTCCATCAGAAGGCTATCATAACCATTATGCCCCCAAAGTTAACCTTAACTTAATGACATTGACATGCGCTTCACTTCTCCGATGCCCCGCTCAAGTGCGCGCAGCGCGCCGCAGCCCACGGGCCGCTCGCCGAGCCAGGCGACGATGAAAGCGCCACCCGGCACCTGCACATCGGCCGGGCTGAAAGCGCCGGAGCCATCGTCGCCGTAGCGCTCGCCCAACTCGGCGGATAGGTTCCTGACGAGGCGCAGAGCTGCATCACTATATGGATCCGCGACGGTCACGGAGAGATCGGGGGGATCGATTATCAGGCTCATCCGGCGCTCCTTACGACGAAGCCGAGGGTATTCACCTCGGCCTCGTCCCTACAACAACCCTGCGACCACACGCAGGCCTAAGTGTCATAGTACAGCGTGAACTCGTACGGGTGCGGGCGCATCCTGACCGGATCGACCTCGGCCTCGATCTTGTAGGCGAGGTAGGCCTCGATCAAATCCTCGGTGAACACGTCGCCTGCGAGCAGGAACTCATAGTCAGACTCAAGCGCAGCTATCACCACAGAGAGCGAGCCGGGCACCTGCTTGACCTTGGCGGCCTCCTCCGGCGGCAGGTCATACAGGTCCTTGTCCATCGGCTCACCGGGGTCGATCTGATTCTGCACGCCATCCAGACCGGCCATCAGGAGCGCCGCGAAGCACAGGTACGGATTGCAGGAAGGATCCGGTGGACGGAACTCGACGCGCTTGGCCTTTGGACTCTTGGAATAGACCGGGATGCGGCAACACGCCGAGCGGTTGCGCTGTGAGTAGGCCAAGTTGACCGGCGCCTCGAACCCGGGCACCAGGCGGCGGTAGGAGTTGGTCGTCGGCGCAACGATGGCCAGTAGCGCCGGCGCGTGCTTCAGCAGGCCGCCGATGTAGTACTTGGCGGTATCCGATATCTGCGCATATCCTGCTTCGTCGAAGAACACGTTGGTCTCGCCCTTCCACAGGCTTTGATGGACGTGCATACCGCTGCCGTTGTCCTGGAACAGTGGCTTGGGCATGAAGGTCGCCGTCAGGCCGTTCCGTCGCGCCACGCTCTTGGCCAGGTACTTGTAGATCATAATGCTATCGGCCATTGTGACCAGCGGGGCATAGCGCAGGTCGATCTCCGTCTGACCGGCGGTCGCCACCTCGTGGTGGTGCACCTCGACGGGCACACCGGCCGCTTCGAGAGCCAACACGATCTTGCTGCGCACGTCCTGCTTGGTGTCGGTGGGCGGGACAGGGAAGTAGCCGCGCTTGGGCGGGATCTGCCCACCCTTGCCGCCCGCCTCACCACTGTTCCACCATGCTTCTGCACTGTCCACCTCGTAGAAGGCCTTGTTGCTGGCCTCGCCGTAGATGACGCTATCGAACATGAAGAACTCGGCCTCCGGCCCCCAGTAGCTGATGTCGGCGACGCCGGTCTGCTTCAGGTAGGCCTCCGCCTTCTTTGCCACGTAGCGCGAGTCCCTGGTATACGGCTGTCGGGTTACGGGATCGTAGATATCGCAGATAATGTTCATCGTCGGGATCTCAAAGATCGGATCCATGAACGCGCTGCTTGGATCTGGGATCAGGATCATGTCCGACTCGTGAATCTCCTGGAACGCGCGGATGGACGAGCCATCGAACCCGATGCCTTCCTCGAACAACTCCTCGGTCAGTTCCCGCGCGGGGATGCTAAAGTGATGCCACGTGCCCAGCAGATCGGTAAACCGCAGGTCCACCATCTGGACATCTTTACCCATCTTGATGACGTCTGCTACTGTTTTTGACATAATCCACCTCCCTGAGTGTTTGAGCGCTGCCAATTATCAACGCTATTATAGACATCCCCTTACTCATCGTCTAGTACCCATATGGGTCATTTCTGTGCAGGCGTGTTGACAAGGTTCAGTGCCACTTCTATAATGGCCTTCACACCATTAAACGTGAAGCGTGGATCGCGATCCATTGCACCACACGCATTGCGTTTCACGTTTTGCGATTCACGAGCCCTGTGAGCGTAGATGGCGACAGCTACTCAGTGTCAAAGCCTGCTGTGCGAACGATTGAGCGCTTCCGAGGTGGAAGCGCTGCTTTCCCCTCTCGGTTTCGCTGACTGGTGCGCGGCCAACCGCTGCCTGCTGCGCCTGGCCGACGACACCCGGACGAGGCAGACGTTGACCGATCTCCTCCCCCATTTCCTGGCGACGCTATCCGGCGCGGCGGACCCCGATCGCGTGCTGGTCGATCTGGAGCGTTTCGCCCACGGCGCCACCGATCGACTGGCGACGTTCGAATACCTGGCGAGCAACCCGCGCGCCGTCGAGATTCTCGTCACGCTGTTCGCTGGCAGCCAGTTCCTCACCGAGATCCTGCTCCGCAATCCCGAGTACTTTGAGCGGCTGATGGCGCTCCGGGGACTCGCGCAGCACAAGAGCGTGGAGGAGTTTTACGCAGAGACACGGGTGATTCGTAGTGAGGCAGTCGGTCAACCAGCTCTGCAGCTTGACGCCCTGCGGCGCTTCCAGCGGTGGGAGCTGTTGCGCATCGGCGCGTGCGATCTGCTGGGCCTGTTCGACCTGCAAGCAGTGACGGCGCAGCTTTCGAACTTAGCCGATAGTCTCGTGCGCGCGTGCCTCGTCATCGCCTCCGAACAGTCGCGAGCGCCGACAGTTGGCTTCGCGGTGATTGGAATGGGCAAGCTGGGCGGGCAGGAACTCAACTATAGCTCCGACATCGACCTGCTGTTCGTCGCCGCGTCGAATGCGGACGATTACCAGCACTTGGGCGAGCGGCTGATCGAGGGACTGACGCGCATCACGGCAGAGGGATTCCTCTACCGGGTGGACATGCGGCTGCGCCCGTGGGGCCGCGTCGGCCCGCTAGTCACGTCGTTTGACGGCCATCTTGCCTATCTGGAGGAGCACGCACGCCAGTGGGAGAAGCAGGCACTTCTCAAAGCGCGCACCATCGCAGGCGATGGAGATGTGGGCGAGGCATTCCTGCGGCAGATAGAGCCGCTGGTGTATGGTTCCGGCGCAAGCGCAGCGCGCACCAGTGCTCACGCGATGAAGCAGCGTACCGAGGCCTATCTGCGCGAGCAGGGCCGCGACTGGGGCGAGGTTAAACTGGGCGAGGGCTCCATCCGCGATATCGAGTTTGTCGTCCAATATCTGCAACTGGCGCATGGCGTGGCAACGCCCGAGATCCGCAGTCGCAATACGCTTGATGCGCTGCAACGGCTGGCGGCAAACGGGTTCCTTTCGGCGGCAGACTGCCGCGCGCTCACCGATGGGTATGTCTTTCTGCGCACTATCGAGCATCACTTGCAGATGATGCACTATCGCCAGGCGCACGCGCTACCGGATGACGCCGAGGCGTTGAGCCACCTAGCGCGGCGGCTGGGGTTCCGGGGCAAAGCAGCGGGCGATCGGTTCATCACTCGCTACGAGGAACACCGCACGGCCGTCCGTGCGATCTACCTGCGCTATCTAGGGGGTAGCGAAATGAAGACGTCTAGCCAAAGAGATCAGAGCCTGCCGGAGGCAACCGGTTCCTCGGAGTTGATCGAGCGCATGGATGCCTCTTATACAGACATTTTTGCTGAAGGAGATATCGAGCGTCATGCCGAGCTGGCAGCGCGCCTCAATGTAGATCGGCTGGTTGAGGTGGACGCCGTTCCTGTCGATGGCGGCGACTGGCATGTCACCATCGTGGCCTACGACTATCCCGGCGAGTTGTCGTTGATCTGTGGCCTGATGTTTGCCTATGGGTTGAGCATCGTCAGCGGAGACGTCTTCACCTACGAGCCTTCTTCCCCCCCCGATAAGGGGAGACAGGGGGGGGAAAGCCGCAAGATCGTGGACGTCTTCACCGTGCGTCCGACGTATGGGGAGATCGCGCGAGATGTGTGGGATCGCTATGCCGATGATCTTGGCGATCTGCTGAAGCTGACGCAGGCTGGAGAGCAGCGTGAAGCCCAGGGCGAGCTGGTCAGGCGCGTGGCGACCATCCTGCATGAAATCGTCGGCGATGCGTCAGCGCTCTATCCTGTCGAGATCGCGATTGACAATGAGGCGTCGGAACAGTACACCGTGCTACACATTGATGCCCACGACACCATCGGCTTTCTCTACGAACTCACCAACGCCCTCGCGCTCAACCGAGTCTACATCGCGCGCGTCGTGGTCCGATCGGCCGGCGATCGCGCGCATGATACGCTCTACGTAACCGATGCCAAGGGGAAAAAGATCACCGCGCCCGAAAAACAGCGCGAGTTGCGCGCCGCCACCGTGCTGATCAAGCACTTTACTCACCTGCTGCCCCACTCGCCAGATCCAGAGTCGGCCCTATTGAGCTTCCGCGGGTTTGTCAGCCAGCTTTTTCAGCATCCCAACTGGCCCGACGAACTTGCCTCCCTTGATCGGCCTGAGGTCCTCAACGCACTGGCGCGGCTGCTGGGCGTGAGCGAATTCCTGTGGGACGATTTCCTGCGCATGCAGTATGCCAACCTGTTCCCCGTCGTGCGCGACGTGGATGCCCTGGAGACCGCCAAGTCGCGCGAGCAGTTGCAAGCGGAATTGGAGGATGTCCTGGAGACTTCCGAAGTCTCGGAGACTTCGGAAGTCTGGCGGCAGGCCTTGAACGATTTCAAGGACCGCGAGATGCTTCGCATTGATATGCGTCACATCACGAGACACACAAAAGAGTTCTGGGACTTTTCGGAGGAGTTGACCGACCTAGCGGAGGTTGTCGCCAACTCGGCCTATCACCTGTGCCACGAGGATCTGCGCACGGTGTACGGCTCGCCGTTGTTGGAGAGCGGCGAGTTGAGCGATATGGCCGTCTGCGCGTTGGGCAAGTGCGGCGGGCGGGAACTGGGCTTTGCTTCGGATATAGAGCTGATGTTCATCTACGCCGGGAACGGCCAATCCACCGGGCCTCAGGTGATTGCCACCTCCGAGTTCTACGAGAAACTGGTGCAAATCTTCGTCAGCGCCATCTACGCCAAACGGGAGGGCATCTTTGAGATCGACCTGCGACTGCGGCCCTACGGCAAGGCGGGGAGTATGGCCGTCTCGATGGAAGCCTTCCGTCGCTACTTTGCCCTCGACGGCCCGGCCTGGCCCTACGAGCGGCAGGCGCTGGTGAAATTGCGCCCCATCGCCGGCAACCCGGAACTGGGTCAGGAGATCGCCGCACTGCGCGACGCATACGTCTACACGGGGGAACCCTTCGACGCCACCGCCATGCGCGCCATGCGCGAGCGGCAGGTGCGCCACTTGGTCGCCGGCGGCACCTTCAACGCCAAGTTCAGCCCTGGCGGCTTGGTCGATGTCGAGTACCTGGTGCAGGGCTTGCAGATCACCCACGGTCACGATAACCCCGCCCTGCGCCTGACCAACATCCGCGAGGCGATGGCGGCGCTGGCCCAGGCCGGCGTCCTCTCAGACACCGACTACGCGCGGCTGCGCAAGGCGCACACCTTCCTACGCTGGTTGATCGATGGGCTACGCATGGTGCACGGCAACGCCAGGGACCTCACGGTGCCGCCCTACGACAGCGAGGCCTTTGCCTTCCTGGCCCGCCGCCTGCGCTACGGCAACGACACACACCGCCTGCGCGAGGAACTGACGCGCTACACCAGCGACGTGCAGGAACTCAGCGCGCGGCTACTGGCGTGACCTTCTAGACCCTTGAGGTCTGAGATCCCACAGGGCTTTTCTCTCGAATGCCCCATATGGGTACTAGACGGCGCGCAACCCTTCTTGTACAATCAGGTCAACTGGCCATCCCGCTGATTTAGCGGAGCGGACAGCATATTTCGGTTGGATATGGTTGAATGACGACGGTTAAATCTTATCACCTCTCCTGCGACCAGTCCGCTGCTTGATGCAGCGCGAGAGCAGGAAGTCTTTTCCCCTCGGACTGAGACAGAACCGGCTCTTCCAAGAGCTGCGCTTCAGCCTGAGGGGTTTTGCATTTTGGGGAGTTCGTCAACATGGGATTGCCTACCGTACGCGAGGTTTGGCGTCTAGCCCTACCCGCAGAGACAGAGCTACTCAGCGAAAACAACAACCTGACCAGAGCCGTATCGTGGGCGCGTCAGGTGTCGCCCGATTCATCCGATCTCACTGCCCTGGAAGATGGCGAAATGGTGCTGATCTCGGCAAACCCCATCGATTTACCGAATGAGCAATTGACACTGGCCCAGGTCGTAGAAACCCTCATCAGAACAAACGCCGCAGCTATGGTCTCTGCAGGCGAGGTCCCACAAGAAGTCAAAACCACTGCTGCAGCACACGGGCTCTGCACCTTTTCACTTCCCGCTGGCACTGACTTGCGAAGCATCGAGAAAGACGTCATCCGCTTCATCGTCGAGCGAGAAGCCCAGCTGGACAGGCGTGGACGGCAAATATACCGACAACTGGCGCAACTCTCCCTCGAGGATCGCGGACTCCCCACAATTGCGAGAGGCCTTCGCCAGATCACGGAAAATTCAGTGGTCATTCAAGATGACAAGATGGCTATCCAGGCCCTGTCGTTGACGGACGACTTTCCATTCTTGCCAGGGGCGCTTGAAGAGATGCTCTCTAACGCTGCAAATCCCCTGCGACAATGGCTGTCGAGCCAGCACTTGGATAGCAAAGCCCCTCCCTGCACCACCCTCGACTTGGACGACACCTGGGGACGCTGTGTGGCCACCGTCGTCATCGAAGGTGAGCTGGGAGGCTACCTATCCATCATGGGATCGACAGATAACCTGGATGACCTGGACAGGCTTGCCGCAGAACGGGGAGCGCTGGTCTGCGCCGTCGAGTTGGCAAAACAGCGAGCCGTGGAAGCAGCAAAACAGCGGCTCAAAGGGGACTTTCTCGACATGATATTGACGGCAGGCGCGACCGAGGAGCCTGCGTTGACCCGCCGTGCCAGAGAGATGGGATACGAACTGAACCGACAGCACGTCGTCGCGCTCATTAGCCTGACTGGAGAAACGTCCCGATCCTGGGCACAGATAACCGGTGAACTTCACCAGCCTGGCAAACGCCGGCATCCAGGCCTTTCTCTGCCCCCACGAGAAAAATTTGGCCGTTCTATGTAGTGCCAGCGACGCCACGCTGCTCAAAGGCCTGGAGCGGCACATGCAAGTCACTCGTAGGCGCATGGCAGAGATACCGCCGGATACGCGCATTACCGTCGGGATTGGATGGCCGGGCGCAAGGCTCGCCGGTCTGCGCCGGTCTTTTGCCCAGGCCCAAGAAGCGCTGACTCTGGCCCAAACCCTCTTCGGCGGAGATAAAGTGCTCCTCTTCGGAGATTTAGGGCTCTACCACCTGCTGTGCCGTCTGAGAGGTCATGACGAGATGGTCGATTTCTACAAACAGACGCTGGCCCCCCTAGTCGAGTACGATGCCAGCCACAGCACACAACTCGTATCTACTTTAGAGGCTTACTTCGAACACCACGGCAACGTGAGTCAAACGGCGGAAAGCCTCTACCTGCACCGTAACTCGCTCCTGTATCGCCTGGGGCACATCTGTGAGATATCTGGCCTGGACCTGGACGACGCAGACGATCGTTTCTCCCTTCAACTTGCTCTCAAGTTACGCCCTCTTTTGCCCCCCACCCAAAATCAGTAACCCGAATGGGTACTTGCTCCAAGTTTTTCAGCCAATCTGTTGGGCACTTTGCCCAAGAAGCCCAATGTGCTTTTCGGCAAATCTGTCCGTAGACGCAGCCTCCCCATGTTCGTATACTGTTTTCATCACCGGAAAGTCGACCGAGGAGGAGGTAGTGTTGAATACAGATCGAAGCGATCAATCCATCAGGCGTTTGTTGCATGGCAGTAAAGACGAGTTTATCTCAAATCAGGAGGCAAAAAATGGCTGAAAGAGCTACAGCTACAAACATCGAATGGATCGACATAGGAGTGGGTGGCCTGGAAGAGTTTATCCCGGGTCTTCCCAAGGGCGACGCCATCTTGGTGCGCGGTGAGCCCGGCACCGGCAAGACCATCCTGTGCTTGCAGTTCGTGCACAAGGGTGCAGAACTGGGTGAAAAGAGCGTCTACATCACTACGGAGGAGACGCCCGAGACTATCCTCCGAACCGGCACCGAGCTGTGGGACGACTTTCCCACGCTGGTCGAGAATGGCACCATCAAGATCATCAACCTGTCCATCACGGCGTCCTATACCAGCGAGTACTCATTGGTGAACAAGGCGGAGGTCATGGCCATCGTGATGGGTGGCCTGAAAGAACAATCCAGCGCCACCCGCATCGTCATCGACTCGCTCTCGTCGCTGGGGCGGCGGTTGGCGGATGAGTCAGAGTTCCGCGAAGTCTTTATGCGATTGCTCCTGGAGACGAAAAAGATGGGTGCCACGACGCTGCTCTCTGCCGAGGGCATCCCGATGGCTCCGGACATCACCGAGTACCTGGCCGACCACCTGATCTATCTCGACTACCACAAGCACGACGTGATCTGGACGCGCGTTTTCATCCTGCGCAAGTCCCGTAGTGTGCCGCTCAAGCCACAGATTCTCAAGCTGAACATCGAGCCGGAGGGCCTGTCGGTCGAGGAGATCCCCATCGCACTGAAGCCGGTCTGGTTCGCGAGCAAGCTCTAGCACCCGAAACGCATTCTAGTTCTACGGAGGACAAAAATGACAGAAGAATTCGCGGATCTATTTGCAGCCTTCCAACAATCGTTCCTCGTCGGGTGGGCACCGGTAGCCATCTTCATCATGTCTACGGCCGGCTTCGCCCTCCTGTACGCAGGGATGGTGCGAAAGAAGAACGTCAGTCACACGATCATCATGATCAACGTCGGCTGGACCCTGGCCTTTGTAGTCTACTTCCTGTTCGGGTTCCCGCTGGCCTACTATTCCGACGCGCCAGTGCTCGGCTGGCCCAAGTTTTTGCCGACCATCGCCAACCCGCTGCCGCCAGCGCTATCCGAGGCTGGTGCATACGGCATCCCGGGCAGCCCATCGGGCCTGGGCGACTTTGCCCTGTGGTTCAAGATGTCGATGTTTGCCATCACGGCGGTGGCCATCGTGCCCGGCGGCACCGCCGAGCGCAACAACTTCTGGGGCTGGGTCATCGCCGCCGGCATCATCGCCGGCTTTATCTACCCCGTGATCGAACACTGGGTGTGGGGCGGCGGTTGGCTGGCCCAGTTGGGATACATCGACTACGCTGGCTCGACAGTGGTACACCTTGTAGGAGGCATGTTAGCGCTGATGGGGGCCGTCGTCATCGGGCCACGAATCGGCAAATTCGTGGGTAAGAAGAAAACCGAGCGCGCCTTCTTTGGCCACAGCATCCCGCTGAGCGTCATCGGCGGGTGGCTGCTGGTGTTCGGCTGGTTCGGCTTTAACATCGGCTCCAGCACGGCGGCCGACCCGCAGACGATCAACGTCGAGTTGTCCTGGGTCTCCTTGACCACGGCAATGTGCATGGCTGGCGGTCTATTCGGCGCGGCGCTTACCTCGCGCGGCCACGTGCTCACCAGCGTGATCGGCCTGCTCTCCGGTGCGGTCACCATCTGCTCCGGCGCCTCCGTGATGCACCCGCTCGCCGCCTTCGTCAGCGGCATCGTCGCAGGCGTGCTGACGACCTTTACTGTCGGGGTCTTAGAACACGTGTTCAAGGTTGATGACGCCCTCGCCTGCTTCGCGGTACACGGCGCATGTGGCATATGGGGCGTCATCGCCACGGGGCTGTTCGGCGGCAAAGCGATAGGTGGTCATCCCATCTATGGGTTCGAGAACGCCGACTGGCTGCATGCACTGGGCGTGCAGGTGGTAGGGGCCTTGAGCATCGCGGCGTTCGTGGCCGTGACCGGCTTCATCCTGTTCTGGGTACTCAATAAAGTCAAGCTGCTGCGTGTTTCGCGCGATGCTGAACTCTTCGGTCTCGACATCGCCTTGCACAAGACGTACGCGTACGCCGAGGATATGGCTGAACATCAATGGGGGAGGTAAGCGATCATGAAAAAAGTCGAAGCTGTAGTCAAGCCAGCCAAGCTTGGTCCTGTCAGAGAGGCGCTGGCAAAGGGAGGGTTCTCCTCCCTGACCACCTACGATGTCAAAGGTCGGGGTAAGCAGAGCGCTGTCGGCACGACACCAGATGGAGTCACCCTCTACGCCGGGCTTCTGAACAAGGTGAAAATCGAGGTCGTCACTGAGGCAGAAAACGTCGAAAAGGTCATCGAGATCATCATTGGAGCGGCGCGGACGGGAGACATCGGAGACGGCAAGATATTCGTCTCCAATATCGAGGACGTCATCCGGGTCCGTACCGGAGAAAGAGGGAAAGAAGCGATATAGTAGGAACCTTTGATCGTCACGTGTCTGATCGCAAGTCAACGACACGAGAAAAGCAATGAATATGCGAGTTCCTCCTTGTGATTAGGGCTTTTGTGGATGCGCCCCACAAAAGCCCTTTTCTTTTGCCCCTGTAGGGTTTCTCCGCCCGGCATTGGGCACTTTGCACAAAGTAATTCCCCCTACCCTTGTGAAAAATGCCCCGCTTGGGTACTAGATTCACGCCCTCTGCCCCGCTATAATCTAAAGCGGCACGTGCCAAAAGGCCGTCAGGCGCAGGCGGCCAGCAAACTGTCAAAATACGCAATCACACAAGGAGGCACTCGAATGATAGACTCTGGCGATACCACCTGGATCCTCGTCTCATCGGCCCTGGTGCTGGTGATGACGCCCGCCCTGGCCTTTTTCTACGGAGGCATGGTACGGAAGAAGAACATCCTCTCGACGCTCAATCTTAGCTTTGTCATGATGTGCCTGATCAGCGTTCAGTGGCTGCTCTGCGGCTACAGCCTGGCCTTTGGCTCCGACGTTGGCGGGGGCTTGCTCGGTGGCCTGGAGTTCCTGGGACTTCAGGGCGTTGGGGCCGAACCCTTGGAAGGCATGACCATCCCCTATATGCTGTTCGCCGCGTTCCAGATGATGTTTGCCATCATCACACCGGCCCTCATCACCGGCGCTTTCGTGGAGCGTGTGCGCTTCAAGACGTTCCTGGTCTTTAGCCTGCTTTGGGCCACCTTGATCTATGACCCGGTGTGCCACTGGGTGTGGGGACCGGGGGGCATCCTGGGGCCGGACGGCCTGGGCGCGCTCGACTTTGCCGGGGGGACGGTGGTGCACATGACGGCAGGCTTTTCCGCGCTGGCCTTCGCGCTGGCCATCGGGCCGCGCAAGGGATTCGGCAGCCAGTCGTTCGAGCCTGCAAACATTCCCTACAGTGTCCTGGGAGCAGGGCTGCTGTGGATGGGCTGGTTTGGTTTCAACGGCGGCAGCGCACTGGCCGCCAATGGCACGGCGGTACAAGCCCTGTTCACCACCAATACGGCGGCCGCTGCCGCGGGGTTGGTATGGATGATCCTGAGCTGGACCGACAATAAGCCCAGCGTGTTGGGCATTGTCACCGGCGCAGTGGTCGGCTTGGTTGCCATCACACCCGGCGCCGGCTTTGTCACGCCACTGGGCGCGCTGGCCATCGGCGCTTTGGTCGCACCCATCAGCTACTATGCTATCAAGTTCATCAAGGGCCGCAACCTGGTGGACGAGTCGCTGGACGTGTTCGCCTGCCATGGTCTGGGCGGCCTGTGGGGCGCGCTGGCGACAGGCCTGTTCGCCGCCTCGTCGGTCGGCGGCGTGGACGGGCTGTTTTACGGCAATCCCGGCCAGTTCCTGGCCCAGCTCTGGGCGGCGCTGTTGGCCATCGGCGTCTCCTTCGGCGTGACCTTTGTGCTGGCCAAAGTACTGAACGCCACTATGGGACTGCGCGTTTCGGACAACGAGGAGCAAGTCGGTCTCGACGTCAGCGAGCATGCAGAGCGTGCCTACGCGTAGCATAAGCCGTATGCGTAACATACATGCACAGCATGTGGACGTATACCCAAGCAGGAGATGAGAAAATGACCAAGAAAATCGAAGCTATCATACGCGAAGAGAAATTGGAGGATGTGAAGAGCGCCCTGCACGAGATCGGCATCGTCGGCATGAACGTGTTCGAGATTTGCGGGCACGGGCGGCAGGGGGGTATCACGCTAGCGGGGCGCACGGGCACCTACCAGGTCGATATGCTGCCCAAGATGCAGCTCAACATCGTCCTCAGCGACCACAACGTCGAAAAGACCATCGCCACCATCCGTGAGGCCGCATCGACGGGCGAGCCGGGCGACGGCATCGTCTTTGTCTACCCGGTGGAGGACGTGATCCGCATTCGCACCGGGGAGCGAGGGCGTGAGGCGCTGCACTACGAGGGCGACATAGACACCAGGTAGAGGGCGCGTTTCAGTTTTATGGCGGTGTGCACATCCCACGGCAGTTGATCGTCAGGTTTTGATAGCCATCGTCCATCTGGGCGTTGAAACGCGCCTTCAGCCTGATATTGGCTGAGAAGGCGTCTGCCACAGCTGCAGACGCCTTTTTACCGTTGCGAAAGGTATCATAGATCGACCTTGACAAAACCTATTGAAAGGGTATAATTCAGCCCAGCGTTTTACTTTTGCCAAAGATACAATCTTTCTGAAGGGGAACGTAAATGGCACAAATCGCACTGCCCTATTCCATCTTCAAATACATCATCGAAGAAGGATCTGTCGCCAGAGAGCAAGGCAAGGAGCTCAAACTTCCCCCAATGGACGAGCTTGCCGAGAGCCTGGGCGTCAGCCGGGGCAAGCTGCGCGAGGAACTGATCGCTATCCAGGCCTACGGCATCGTCGAGATGCGCCCCGGCGACGGTACCTACGTGCGTCCCTTCGATTTCTACACCGCCACTCGGACGCTGGCCCTCTACGCCATCGAGTGCGACCGCAGGCATTTCGATCACCTCTACGAGGTCAGAATCCAGCTCGAGTTCGCCTTCTGGGAAAGAGCGGCGCGCAGCCTCACCCAGGAGGACAAGGAACGGCTTGAACGTATCCTGGAGCAAGCCGAGAAGAAGCTGCACGGCGCCCCCGTGGAAATCCCCCACAGCGAGCATCGCGAGTTCCACACGGTCATCTTCAGCCGGCTGGACAACGAGTTCGCCCAGGGCATCCTAAAGGCTTACTGGGACGCCTACGAGGCCGTGGGCCTGCACCGCTACTTCGACCTGAACTACTACGAATCAATGTGGGACAGCCACAGGAAGATGGTGAAGGCCATCCTGGAGGGCCGCTACGAGGAAGGCGAAGAAGTCCTCGCCCACCACTTTACCCTGCTTGGAGATCGCTTACAAGGCAAGCGGTAGGCCTGTGCGGTTTCGCTTCCTATCCCAACTGCTCAGAGGGTTGAGATCGCGCGATGTCAACGAGGTCTGCCTCACGCCGGGACGCACCCTGGCATTCACACTAACGGAGGATTATTATGTCAGAAGAACTCAACCCCTTTGCCATCGCACAAAAGCAGCTCGACCAGGCGGCCGGGATCATGGATCTGGATTCGGCGACGCACGAGTTGCTGCGCTGGCCACTGCGCGAGCTGCATGTGGCGCTCCCGGTGCGGATGGACGACGGCAGCGTCGAGATTTTCCACGGCTTCCGCGTGCAGTACAACGACTCCCGCGGGCCGACGAAGGGCGGCCTGCGCTACCACCCAGAGGAGACCATCGACACCGTCCGCGCGTTGGCGGCCTGGATGACGTGGAAGACGGCCGTGATGGACATCCCCCTGGGCGGTGGAAAGGGTGGTATCGTCTGCAACCCCAAGGAGATGTCGGAGCGAGAGTTGGAGCGCCTCAGCCGCGCCTATATTCGCCAGGTGGGTCGCATCATCGGCGAGGAGGTGGACGTGCCCGCACCCGACGTCTACACCACGCCGCAGATCATGGCCTGGATGATGGATGAGTACTCCTTCATCCGTGGGTACAACGTCCCCGGCGTCATCACCGGCAAGCCCATCCCCTTGGGCGGCTCACAGGGACGCGGCGACGCCACCGCGCGCGGCGGGATGGCCTGTGTGCGCGAAGCAGGCAAGGTGTTAGGAATTGAGCTACAGGGGGCCACCGCTGCCATCCAGGGCTATGGCAACGCCGGCCAGTTTGCCCATGTCCTGGGCGAGGAACTCTTGGGCCTCAAGATCGTCGCTGTGTCTGATTCCAAAGGCGGCATCTACGACGCCGACAGCCTGGATGCAAAGGCCGTAATCGCCCACAAGAATGAAACTGGCTCGGTGGTCAATTTACCTGGCGCTCAGGGCATCAGCAACGAAGAGTTGCTGGAACTGGACGTGACTGTATTGTTGCCCTCTGCTCTGGAGAACCAGGTCACAGGCGCCAACGCAGGCAACATCAAGGCCCGCATCGTCGCCGAGTTGGCCAATGGTCCCACCACCCCAGAGGCCGACGACGTTTTGCACCAGAATGCCATCTATGTCATCCCTGACTTTTTGTGCAACGCCGGCGGCGTTACCGTCTCGTACTTTGAGCAGGTGCAGAACGCCTACAATTACTACTGGGAGCTGGAGACCGTCCACCAGCGATTGGACGCCAAGATGACAGCCGCGTTCCATGCCGTGCACGAGACGGCCCAAAGGTACAAAGTCAACAACCGCATGGGGGCCTACATCGTGGCCGTGGGGCGCGTCGCTGAGGCCTGCAAGCTGCGCGGGTGGGTTTAGATTGCCAGAGACCTCCGAGGTTGTGCAAACCTGCGGTTCGCTTGAAACCTCGGAGGTCTTCTTATGCCAGGAAACACATCGCCTGCTGGCTATCAGGATCGGCCACGACCTGCGCGTACTGTCCGCCCGTGACCGCGCAGACGTCAATCACGCGCACCAATCCCTCAAACTCCTCTACTCCCGGAACCAGATCACAAAGCACGTTGGGCGATTCTTCGAAAAAGCTCCTGTTGAACACAGCCCTCTTATCGGCAGGATAGATGGCCAGGTAAATCGTCTCGGACTCGACCAGGTCCAGGAAAAAGTGCGTGCCGTACGAGACCTCCGGCATCTGGCCCGCCTCCTCGCGGGCGACCTCAACCAAGACGGCCGCGTTCTCTATATCGGCGTAGGTCACGTTGACCCCCAGATCGATGTTTCTGCTGCCGAATCGTCCCGGCCCCATGAGCAACTCCCTGCCCACCATTTGACGCAGGCGCGCGTTGACCTGCCCCACCAGTCGGCCCAGGGACTTTTTCACGTCTATCGACCGAATGGCAGTATACTGCTCAGGGGCGATGTACACGATTTGGCGTATCTGGTCGATCACGCCGCCGCCAATGAACCTGCTCGACCGGAACAGGACGCGATCCGGCGGCACGTCATCTGGGAGGCTCACCTGCTGCGAGATGCCCGGGATCGCCATCGGCCGGCACTGAAGCAGGTTGACCCTGATGCGGCCGTCGGACTCGACAGAAGCGGTGAACTCGGTCTCCACCGGTTGGCCGTACACTCTCTCCAGTTCGGTCAGCATCTTCCCCATAATTGATACGAATGGCGTCCGGTCGATCAGGTTGTTAAACGTCAAAACGAGATCCCCGGCCGGAGTCTGGACATACCGCCCGATGGGATCGTAAAGTCCTCCCTCTTTGATTTCAGAGACCAACAAGTCAAGGTTGGGATAGTCTGCACCGGCGATCACTTCCCGAAACGAACGTGTGCCAAAACGGTTGGCCCGCAGGTCAATGAGGTCGAGCTGGCGCTGCGAGTACTTGACCATCTTCATCCCCACCTCGGGCCTGAGCCGGGGATGGCTCACGGGAATCATGCGCGGGTAGTCGTAGCCCACGCGATCGACGGCGCGGGTTCCCAGGCCAAAAACCAAACGGATGACTCCCTTGCGCGGGTCAATCCGATTTGTCCACACGTACAGGTTCTGGCTCAAGGCGACGCCGGCCAGCGTCGGAAAGAAAAAATCCTTGAAAACCCTGCCGGACACCCGCTGTACCAGAACCGCCATCTGTTCATCTCGCCCCGCCAACCCACGCTTGCGCTTGTAGGAAAGCACGTCTGGGTTCAACGTGCTGGCATAGACGCGCTTCACCGCGTGCAAAAAGGCGATCAGCCTATCACCCGGGTGGCCCTGGTTGGCGCAGAACTCGCTGCGATACTTACCCGCAAAGGCGCTGCCGACACTATCCTCCAGTAAACTGCTGGAGCGCACGATAATGGGCGCCTGGCCATAGTGGTCCAGCATGTTGCGAAACTGGGCGACGATCTCCGATGAGAACTCGCCTGCGAAAAAGCGTTGCTCAACCCCATCGAACTCCTCCCAGGAAAGCTCAGGGTTATCCATAAGCTGCAGGCGCAAGCGGAAAAGGTCGTTATTCACCAAGAACGTAAAGAACACATCAGACCCAATATAGAAATCGTCGTGATCCTCCAGAACCGCGTCAAAGTCGACATCGCCCTCATACTGCGTCAAGATGCGCCTGGCCAGCAGCATGCCAGCGGCCTTGCCCCCGATCCGACCCGAACCGATGAGTCGATCTCGAATGCGAAACAGGTCGTCCAGGTCAAAGTGTCGCTCGGCCAACTGCCTGAACTCGGGATGGCCGCCGATCATCATGCGCACGAACTCTTGCTTCAGCGCAGCAATTTCGGGTGCCGTTTCAGACAGCGTTCGATCGGCTTCGCGGTACTGGGCTAATTTCGCATACACGCTCTCCCAGGGCGCGGACGCGCTGGCCCGGACACCCAGAGGCTTCTGGCTGGCAAGGGTAGCCACCTCGGCGGCGTCTCCGCTGCTAAAGACCGGCGACCACTCCTTCTCCGAGACGAGATGAGGGAGGAACATCTGCGGCGAGTAGCGATCCCAGGCCTTCAACGGATGCACGTACTTTTTCCCCTTCACATTGTACACCGCGATCAGCACCTGGGTGGTCTCCCTGACTCTGGCCACAGCGTGATAGGCGTGCTGGCCGCGGGTGAGAGCAAAGTAGGCCACGGTATCCAGCTCAAAAAGGTAGGGGCACGTAACCTGAAAGAAATTAGCCAACAACTCGTCGGTGGCCCACTTGACCACGAGCGCGGAGAGGTTATCGAACACGTAGAACACCTCCCGTCCTCGCTCCGCAATGATATGGTGCACATGGCCGCTGAAGGCATCAAACCCCTCACTTGGGTCGATCTGGACGATCTCGAGACCGTCCCGAGGCTCAATAATTGGCTCGTGGGGCGCGAACCGCATATAGACACACCTGCGTCCATCTCTAATCGCTCGGTCAATGAACGGCTCCGCAAAGGTCACATAGTCGTCCAGGCTCTCGACCTTCCAGACGATGTTATCCCCCAGCCGGAACCCCTGTATGATCTCGTCCAGCCGCTCAATGCCACTGCATATCATGGCGGTTCTCGTCCTCCCTGCGATGGAGTATACAACAACTCGGCTCAGTTAACAACGAAACAGACTCGCATTGAAGCGTCGATAAATCCTTGACAATCTGCATTTAATAGATATAATACAACTGAAGTATACAAGAGATACAATATTTAGTATATATATCATAATCTAAATGCACAGATAACCATGCTCCGAGGAATCCTTCCCTATTACATCCTTCAATACATCATCGACAACGACCTCCAGATGGGCGAGGGCGAGGAGATCAAACTCCCCCCTATGGACGAGCTCGCCGCCGAAATGGGCATCAGCCGCGGCAAGCTGCGCGAGGAGATGGTCGTCGCCCAGGCCTACGGTGCGGTCGAGATGCGCCCCGGCGATGGCACCTACGTCCGCCCGTTCGATTTTTACACCGCCATCCGCACCCTCGTCCTTTACAGCACGGCCTACGATTGGAAGAATTTCGATCATCTCTACCGGCTCAGGATTCAGCTTGAAATCACGTTCTGGGAGGAAGCTGCACGGAATCTGACCCCAGAGGATCACAAAGAACTCGAAAGGATCCTGAAGCAATCGGAGCACAAGCTCAGGGGTGCGCCGGTCGAGATCCCGCACAAGGGCCATCGAGACTTTCACCTGCTCATCTTCAGCAGGCTGGATAACAAGTTCGTGCAGGGGCTCCTGAGAGCCTACTGGGATGCATACGAGGCAGTGGGGTTGCACCGCTACTTTGACCTGAGCTACTACGAAAAGATGTGGGCCAGCCACAGGGCCATCTTCGGGGCCATTGTCGCCGGCCATCACGAAGAGGGGCAAAGGATTCTAACCGAGCATTTCACCTTGCTGGAAAACCGCCTGAGCGGCAGCGCAGACGGGCAATAAGACCCACTCACCCCAGGGGAGAACTCCAAGGCGTTGTCCTTGGAAGTATTCTTGTAAGCAAAAATCAAAGACTAAGGAGAACAATCGATGAACCTACAGCAACCCAACTCAGGCGACCACACGCAAACGGCGAACCGCGCCAGGACCGTCGTACCGAGTTCCGGCATCTGCACGCGTTGCGTCGATGGGTGCAAGGGGAACTGCGAGATCTTCCAGGCCACCATGCGCGGCCGCGAGTTGCTCTACCCCGGCCCGTTCGGCACCCTCACCGCCGGCACCGACAAGGAGTATCCCATCGACTACTCCCACCTGAACATCATGGGATACGCCCTCGGCGCCGAGGGCCTTCCCGAGAGCCAGGTCGGCAACCCCGACAACACCCTGTTCCCGATGGTGAACACAGAGACCGAGTACGGCGTCCAGAACAAGGTCAAGATGATGCTGCCGGTCTTTACCGGGGCTTTAGGCTCCACCGACGTGGCCCGCGACAACTGGGAACACCTTGCGGTGGGTGCCGCCATCTCCGGCGTGACCATCGTCTGCGGCGAGAACGTGTGCGGGATGGACCCCGACCTCGAGTTCGAGAACGGCACAATCGCCGAGTCGCCCGACATGCGCCGCCGCGTGGAACAGTACCGCCGCTGGCACAACGGCTACGGCGACATCATCGTGCAGATGAACGTCGAGGACACCCGCCTGGGCGTCGCCGAGTACGTCATCGACAAGCTGGGCGTCGAGACCATCGAGCTCAAATGGGGCCAGGGCGCCAAGTGCATCGGCGGCGAGGTCAAGCTGCCCTCGATGGAGCGGGCGGTGCAGCTCAAGGAGCGCGGCTACCTGGTCACGCCCGACCCCACCGCGCGCGACGTGCAGGCCGCCTACGGGGACGGCGCGCTGAAAGAGTTCGAGCGCCACTCGCGGCTGGGCTTTGTCGACCAAGAGGGCTTTATGCAGGAAGTCGAGCGGCTGCGGGGCCTGGGTGCCAGGCGCGTCACCCTCAAGACCGGCGCGTACCCGATGCGCGAACTGGCCATGGCCATCAAGTGGGCCTCCGACGCCAGGCTCGACCTGCTGACCATCGACGGCGCGGGCGGCGGCACCGGCATGAGCCCCTGGCGTATGATGTGCGAGTGGGGTGTGCCCACCTTCTACCTGCAAGTGATGGCCTACGAGTTGTGCACCATGCTGGCGGAGAAGGGCGCCTACGTCCCCGACATCGCCATCGCCGGTGGGTTCTCGACCGAGGATCACATCTTCAAGGCTATCGCCATGGGTGCGCCTTTCGTGAAGGCGGTCTGCATGGGTCGCGCGCTCATGATCCCCGGCATGGTAGGCAAGAACGTCGCCCGGTGGATGGCAGAGGGCAGCCTACCCAAGACCGTCTCAGAGCATGGCTCGACCGTTGAGGAGATTTTCGTCGACTACGAGACGCTGGTCGACAAGTACGGCAAGGACGAGGTGGCCCAGATGCCGCTGGGCGCCATCGGCTTCTACTCCTACGCCGACAAGCTCAAGGTTGGCCTGCAGCAGTTGATGGCCGGCAGCCGCAACTTTCGCGTCTCCAACATCAGCCGCAAGGACCTGATGGCCCTGACCGAAGAGGCGGCCAAGGTTTCGGGCATCCCCTATGTGATGGACGCCTATCGCGACGAAGCGTTGGCGATCATCAACGGCTAGACTGTGTGTAGTGGTAGAATGACTGAGCCGAGCCCTCGCAAACAGAGGGCTCGGCTTTTTGACTTTGCGGCGTTTTAGGAGTAAACTTATCCACGTGCTGGCGGTAGCCACTAACAACATGACAAAGGAGGTCAAAATGTACCACAAGATCATCGTTGCTGGATATCTCGGACGTGACCCCGAGATGCGCTACACCCCATCGGGACAACCGGTCACAAACTTTTCGGTCGCCACCAGTCGCCGCTGGTCGGGTCAGGACGGTCAGCAGCACAACGAGACAGTGTGGTGGCGCGTCACGGTTTGGGGGAAGCAGGCCGAGGTCTGCAATCAGTACCTCGCCAAGGGACGTGCTGTCCTGATCGAGGGGCGCGTCGGCGGAGATCGGGTCCCCCAGGGGGATGGGTCGGAACAGATCCTGCCCCACATCTGGCAGGGGCAGGACGGCCAGCCGCGCGCTAGGTTCGAGCTCACGGCCCAGACTGTGCGCTTCCTGAGCGGACGCGGCGAGATGGGGCCCTCCGAGGAAGCGGATGAATTCGAGGAGCCTCCCGCCGAGCCAGAGGAGGAGATCCCCTTCTAAAACTCCCAGCCAGAGGAGAGAATGAACTGGCCGCCGCTCGAGCAGTGGCGGCCAGTCTTATTCTGTCCCAGTGTTGACAGCCCACGCTTTTTGGAGTAGGATGGGGCGAAGTTTTCAGTCTGTGCTATCCAATGGAGGTGCTTGCCATGAAGACGCCCCCTCACCCGATGCAGGTCAACATTGAGGTCTCACCCGATCTGGACGCCGTCTACGCCAACTTTGCCATCATTACCCACACGGCCTCCGAAGTCATTATCGACTTTGCCCGTGTCTTGCCTAAAACACCCACCGCCAAGGTCTGTGCGCGTATCATCCACACGCCGATGCATGCCAAGCTCCTGCTGCGGGCGCTGGAAGACAATCTTGGAAAGTACGAGGCGCAGTTTGGCGAGATCAAACTGCCTGCCGATGGCGACGCGCTGGCACAGCAACTGTTTGGAACCGTCAGGCCCCTGGGCTCTCCGGAGCCATGAATCTCACTTGGAGCGTGCAATGAGTCAACTTGAGACGATAGCCCAACGTATCCACGCCGATTTCGAGACCCGCAACGACGCCCGTGACGCGGCATTGCGCCGCTCCCGCGAGCTGGTCCGCGCGTGTGCGACTGCCATCCGCGCCAGCCACCGTGACGAGTGGGACACAGCCCACGATCTGCTGAACGAGGCCAACAAAGTGGCCGGTGAACTGCAGGAGGGCCTCTCCTCCTACCCCGACATGCTGTGTGCCGGCTACACCGAGGATGCCCTCAAAGAGCTGGTCGAGGCCCACGTCACCTTTGCCCTGGCCAGCAATAATCCTCTCCCGGAACCGGGCGAGCTGGGTGTGAGCTATTCGGCCTACCTGAATGGGCTATGCGAGGGGGCCAGCGAGATCCGTCGCCGCTGCCTGGACGAGATGCGGCGCGGCGACACCGCCGAGGCCGAGCGGCTGCTGGAGGCGATGGACGAGATCTACGATGCCCTGGTCACCTTTGACTTTCCCGATGCCATCACTGGCGGGCTGCGCCGCCGCGTGGACCAACTGCGCGGCGTGCTGGAGCGCACCCGTGGCGATCTGACCAACAGCCTGCGCCAGGATCGTCTGGTCCAGGCTCTGGACGAGTTCGAGGAGCGCGTCAACAGTGGATGACAGCGCGCGCATCATCCGCGCCAGCGAGGTTGGCCAATACGCCTACTGCGCTCGCGCCTGGTGGCTGGGCAGCGTGCAGGGCCTGCCCTCGAGCCATCAGCAGGAGATGACGGTGGGCGAAGCCGTTCACTTGCGCCACGGAAAGGGCGTGCGGGTTTCGCTGGCGTTGGCTTGGCTGGCGTATGCGGTGTTGCTCTTGGCGGTGGTGGTTGGAGTTGTGTGGGTGGTTAGTGTGTTGGTTGGGTAACTTGTTGGTCGGTCAGTTGGTTGGCCATGGCACTTTTCCTTGGACTGCTGGTTCTAGGGCTGCTGCTGCTCTGGGTGGCGCGGCGAGGGCGGGCCCGTAGTGAGCTGCCGAAAGGCCGCGTAGTCTACAGCGACACGGGTGGATGGGGGCGATTGGATCGCCCGCTTTTTTCGCGCGCGTTCCAGCTCACCGGCAAGCCCGACTACCTGGTGGCTGACGGATACAGAGTCATCCCCGTCGAGGTCAAATCGGGCCGCGCCCCGGATCAGCCCTACGCCTCCCACGTCCTGCAACTGGCTGCCTACTGTTTGCTGGTTGAGGAGTGTTACGGGCAACAGCCTCCCTATGGCATCGTCAAGTATGACGACCACGCCTTCGAGGTAGACTATACGTCTGAATTGGAGGAGGAATTGCTGGCGATGCTGGAGGATATGCGGGCAGATCTGGCCGCGGGCAATGCGCCCCGCAGCCACGATGATCCGCGCCGCTGCCGCGCTTGTGGGCATCGCGAGCACTGCGACGAAAGCTTGGTGTAAAAATGCGCGTGAGACGCGAAACGTAAAGCGTAAGACGCGACAAACCCAGTTACGTTTTACGCCTTACGTTTTACCAACTCATGAGGTCCATGTCCAAAACGTTACTCGCCATCTTTGCCCATCCCGACGACGAGACCTTTGGCCCAGGCGGCACACTGGCCAAATACGCTGCCGAGGGCGTGGTCGTGCACTTGGTCTGTGCGACGCGGGGCGAGGTGGGCGAGAGCGATCTGGACGACCTGGGCGATTGCGAAGACTTGGCCTGCCGCCGCGAGGAGGAGTTGCGCTGCGCAGCGGACGTGCTGGGTCTGACGAGCGTGCACTTCTTGGGCTATCAGGACTCTGGGATGGCCGGCTCCCCAGCCAATCGGCACCCTCGCGCGCTGGCGCAGGCCGACCCCGACGTGCTGGCAGAACAAGTCGCCGACTGGGTGCGCCGCCTGCGACCCCAGGTCGTGCTCACCTTCGACCCCTTCGGCGGCTACGGCCACCCCGATCACATTGCCATGCACCGCGCCGCCGTCACTGCCTTCGAGCGACTGCCGGAAGGAGAGCGTCCGCAGAAGCTCTACTTCACCGCCATCATGCAAACGCTGCTAAAGTGGACGGTGTGGCTGATGCCGCTCTTTGGTCTCGATCCGAGAGCGATGGGCAAGAACAAGGATATCGACCTGCGCGCCGCGCTCGATCACGCGCTGCCGATCACGACGAAAATCGACGTCGGCCCCTACTACGACGCCAAGCAACAGGCAGCGGCCTGCCACCAAAGCCAACTCTCAGGACCGGGACCGTTTTGGGACAAGCTACCGCGCTGGTTGGTGCGCCGCTTCCAGTCAACGGAGACGTTTCACCGGGCCGCGCCGCCGTTCCGCCGGGGCGAGTGGGTGGAGAGAGACTTTTTCACAGAGGTTAAGTAGGAACTGGACTTTGGCAAATAAACCACACGGGAGTGCCAGGATTGGGACAAGTGACACTTGGGCGCGGGCAATACACGGCGGTTGGGGGCGCAGTGGCGCGGTGCCAGAGCAGGCAGTGGCAGAGTCCGC
>Ga0315548_1001107_pt1 | contig 23458 bp, 35 predicted proteins | sample SalMarSW160110MG_2_FD_202540 | JGI IMG/M metagenome (GOLD analysis project Ga0315548, IMG submission 202540) | Salt marsh sediment microbial communities from the Plum Island Ecosystem LTER, Massachusetts, United States - Salt Marsh Sediment SW1601-110 ...
AAATCTCTTAAACCCTTTGTCCGGTACTGAATTATTCCGACACTCAGGAAGAGTAATACAATATACGTTGCATGATTCAAGGTGTGAAATATACCTCCAGCCACCCCTAGACTTGTTCCAAAGGATATTCCTAAGATCATATATCCGCCCTGACCGATGCTGGACCAGGCAAGCAGTCTCTTTGCGTCATCCTGTAACATGGCAATAAAGGTTGGAATAACAATCGTAATTGCCCCTAACCAGGCAAGAATATTATTAAAACGAAAGAATCCATTACCTAAATGAAGAGTGGAGCCCGCACCGATCATTACATACATTATTAAAAGAAAGCCAAAAACTCCCATTCTGGTAAGCATACCGGAAAGTACGGCTGTGAACGGAGCAGGTGCTGCTGTATAAGAATCCGGTAACCATATATGGAATGGTACAACGGCATTTTTAATTCCAAACGTAACCGTGAAGATAATTAATAAAAAGAGTTTATATCCCGAAGCAGCAGCCGATAGCTGGCTTGCAATAGTATTTATATTTAAACTTCCGACAGTGGTATAAATAGACAAAATCCCGACTAACATACACATCGAACCAATCAGGGACATGATGATATATTTTTCACCCGCTAACAGTGCTTTTCCTTTATTATAACTAATCAGTAGAAATGTTGCCCAACTCATAATTTCCCAGAATATGAAGAAGGAAATTAAATCTCCGGATAGTACAATACCTAACATTCCGGCATTTATTAAAAGCATCATAAAATAGAAGTAATCAGTTCTTTCTCGCTCTTTCATGTAACCGAGCGAATAAATTATCGATAAAGCCGCTAAACTTGCGATTGCAGCAGCAAAAAACCATGACAATGAATTGAGTCTCAGGATTAAAGGCAACCCGAAAAAACCATGATAAAACACTTTTTCTGTTTGGACACCGTATAAGCAGGCAATGATTATCACCAGTGCCAATGAAATCAGCACAGCCAATACATTTCTGAGTTTAGAGGAAATTTTACCGAAAAAATAGGTGAGCAACGCTCCACCAAAAGCAATTATCAGCAGTAGTTCTAAACTCATCCCAATACGCTCCTTATATATTCGATACTATTAAGAAGTTCTGAAGCAGCCGGATTTAACACCTTTGTGATAAAATTAGGATAGACGCCAATGACTATGATTAGCATTGCAAAAATAAACATCGGAATCAATCCAAAAACAGGAGATTCTTTTTTAGCAATAGCTATATTTTCTTCTTTATAGTAGATCGTCTGTATGACTCTCAAAAAGTATATACCTTCGATTACAGTTCCCAATAATACAATACCTATCAATATTGTGTAAAGTAGTTTGCCTTCAGTTAGGGCTGCTTTAATAATCAGGAATTTGCTCGAAAAGCCGACGAACGGCGGTAATCCAATTATTGATAGTGCTCCTATCGTGAAAAGGAGAGCAGTGAGCGGCATTTTTTTGCCAATTCCTCCGAACGACGAAATCTCCATCGAACCGGTTCTGTAAATCATAAAACCTGCCGATAAAAACAATAGCGCTTTGCCTAATGTGTGACTGATCATTTGAAAAAACCCGCCAGCCAAGCCAAATTGTGTGGAGATTGAAAAGGCAAAAACGATTAATCCAATCTGTCCAATGCTGGAATAAGCCAGCATTCTTTTAATATTAGTCTGTTTGAAGGCACTCATTTCTCCGACTAATAATGTCAACACGCCAAGAAATAGAAAAAACATTAGGAAATTTGAAACATGACATATTGTAAAAAGAACTCTGACTACAGCATATAAACCAACTTCAATCGCAATTCCTGAAAGTACGGCGCTAACCGATGAAGGTGCCGAAGAGTGAGCATCAGGAAGCCAGGCATTTAATGGAAATATTGCTGCTTCGATTCCCAGCCCTGTTATCATTAAAACCATCGGAACGAAAACCGATGGTTCGGTATAATCGATAATCTGCTTTGCTAAATCCGCCATATTCAAAGTTCCGAATTGGCCATAGAGTAATCCGATACCGATAAGTAACAGACTGGAACCAATTGACCCCTGAATAAGATACTTTACCGCTGATTCGAGTCCGGCTCGATTACCAAGATAGGCTACAAGGGCATAGGAAGAAATACAGAGGATTTCGAAAAAGACAAAAAGATTGAAAATATCGCCGGTCAGTACAACCCCAGTGGCGCCGGTTAATAACAGTAGAAATAAAATATGATATTTCTGTTGTGCACCTTCGCTGATATATTTCAGGGCGTAGATGGCGACGAGTAGTCCGGTGAGAGCAATTAATATTGCCATCAGCATACCGACCGGACCAGCGACAAGATTGATCCCGAAAGGCGGGGCAAATCCCGCGATTTTAACTATTATTGGCTGCTTCAAGGAATGTGGTAAAATGAGCAGTGTTAAAATAAAGTTAAATAGAAATCCAATAACAGGGAACCATTTAGCAATTTTTTTGGAAATAAGTCCCAGTAAAGGTATTAGAAAAGCGAGCCCTAAAGGGACCGCGATTAAAAGAACCGGATTTAAATTTGTTGTTTCACCCATTTGATATTATCCTATTTGCCAAATAATTACTGTCATTGATTAATAAATGTTTACCATCTCTGTTCTTTGATTTCACGCAAATTGAGGGTTCCGAAATGTCTGTATAATCCGATTGCCAGGGATAGAGCAAGTCCCATGACTGCCAGCCCAATCACAATCGCTGTAAGTACGAGTGCTTGCGGTACCGGATCGACCATATTCTCAGCATTGAGTACTGTTCTTGAAAAGATTGGAGCGGTTCCGTTAGCGATATAACCAACTGAAATGAGAAATAAATTAACGCCCGCCTCCAGAATGCTCAGCCCGATGATTATCTTTATGTAATTTCGTTTGACTGCCATAATGAAGAGGCCGATAAAAACGAGTCCAAAGGCTCCGATATAATAGATGTAATTATGTAAAAAACTCATCAACTTTCCTCCATCAGCAGGTCGATAATTTTGCTTAATTCCGCACCCACTTTAAATCCGATTGCGATGTAGATAATAGGAATAATTCCGGCACTTAGTAACGTATTAAATTCTCCTTTTGGCAGGAAATTATTCAGAAAGTAACCGGTACCAATTGCGAGACCGATTAAGCCGATAACAATAAATGCCAATCCGCCGAGAGATTCGGATAGAATGCTACCAGTTTCATTGATCTTTTTTTCTTTATGACAGCCCAGGTACATTAGAACGAATGCTGAGGCGACTATCGCACCACCCTGAAATCCTCCGCCGGGAGTTAAATGGCCATGAATAAATATATAAGCGCCAAATAATAAAATAAGTGGAAACAGTAATCTACAGCCTGTCGAAAGGATCAAACTCGCCTTTTCCGATTCTTTGACAGATTTCTGTTTCAATGCTGCAAGCACCGCACCCAATCCAATGGCAGCCAGAAATAGAACCGTTACTTCACCTAGAGTATCCAGACTCCGATAGCTGACCACGACCGATGTAACGATATTCGCCGCCCCGGTTTCTTCTTTGCCATTATGAATGTAGTGATCAGCCAGTTTTGCTCTCGAAATGCCGAATGGGATTTCCTGAAGCGATGTACCAATACCCCATGCGATAATTATCAATAAGATGATACCGATGATTTTTCTCATTTTTCGTACCTCTCGGTTCGTCTGATTGCGATCACGAAAACAGCGGTTACCAGTGCGGCACCGATAGAAGCTTCTGCCATGGCAACATCAGGAGCATGCAGGAAAAAAAATAGAACTGCGGCAATGAGGCTGACCATACAGGAGGCAATTACTGCACTTAAAAGATCTTTAAAGAAATATGCGGAAATCGCTGCTGCCAGCATTGCAATAACCAGAAAAGTCACTATTAGTATCATATTTATTCCTCTTTCTCGAATTCCGCTGATTGATCCACGACGCTTCGGTCACATAACGGAACACCGCATTTTTTTGAGGCTCTGGCAATGGCGTGACTCGAAATGGGATTGGTTGCTAAAACAAAGACAGCAATGAGCAAGCATTTCCAGAACCATTCCGGCCGGATTATTCCAATGCCGATGATTGTGAAAAATGTTCCGAAAGTAGTGCATTTTGTACCGGCCTGAATTCGATTATAAACATCAGGCAACCGTAATATTCCAAAGTTTCCAAGCACTAAGAATAGAACACCTATTCCGGTAATGATTATTCCGATCAATTCCATATTAGAAACCTCTTTCCATATATCGTGCGATCGCACATAGCCCCACGAAAGCAAGAAGGGCATAGACCAGAGAAACATCAATATAAACATAGCGTTTGAATATAAACGCCAAAAGCACTAGTAAAGCTACCGTAGTGGTCGTAATTGTATCGACTGCCACCGCCCGATCCGAAGCAGTTGGTCCTATTAGCATCCGAATCAGACTAAGTAAGATGCCTCCAACCACCAAACCTGTAAATACGATAAATATCATTTCATTCATGCAAATACCACTTTTAAATATTTTTCAAATCTTTCCCCAATTTCTCTGGTGGAATCTTCTTTCTTCTCCGATCTGACATTAATCCAGTGAATGAGCAGTTCATCGCCTTTTATGTCCAAAGTGAATGTTCCCGGTGTCAAAGTAATAGAATTGGCCAATATCATTTTTGCAATATCCTGCTTTAATTCTGTTTTGATAATTACAATGCCCGGTTTGATCGGCATCTTTGGGTGAAGCACCCTATAAGCCACATCAAAATTGGCTTTTACGATTTCTTTTAACAGAACAATAATGTATATAATCAAGTATACAATTCGCTTTATACTAATAGGGGGAAGCCCTAACGTTTGGTAATTTTTACTTAAAATCAATGCAAGCGTCAGGCTGATCAGAAGTCCTGTTATAATTTCAGCGGTTTCAGTCGTATTGGTTAAAATAATCCAGATTGCCAATAGTAAGATAAAGAGGTAAAGGAAATTTTTTAGTTTTACTAAGAAGGATTTCGCAGCCATCCTGAATGACTCCTGATCAATGTTTTAAGGATTGTCCAATTTTGTGAAAAATATTTCGCAAAATACATATTATTTTAGTGGATTGTGTGAATAGTATATTAGTCTGGCTAGTTCAGTGCTTAAGTCAATGCACTTTACTTCAATATTTTTCGGCATATTTATTCGACATGGTGAAAAAGATAAAATGGCATTTATTCCCATCTTTGCCAGCCGATTGGCAACTTCACCTGTTTCGGAAACCGGCGTAGCAAGTATACATATTTTAATATTTTCAGATTTTATCGTTTGCTCGATTTCATTTATATCTTGTATTGTTATTCCATTAATTACGCTGCCTATTTTTTTCTTATCGTTATCGAAGACGGCAGTAATCATGATTCCTTCGGAGGGGAAATTGGAATAAGATAGTAGAGCCCTGCCGATATTTCCCACGCCAATAAGGACTACTTTTTCGGTTTCCTGTATCTCAAGAATACTCCGAATCTGTTGGAGAAGATTGTAAACATTATACCCAATACCTCTTTTCCCGAATTCGCCGAAATGGGAGAAATCTTTTCTAATAATTGCTGCTTTGATGTTACATATTTCTGATAATTGTGTTGATGATGCGATGTCAGTACCTTTTTCGGAAAGGCAGATCAATGCGCGCAAATATGGAAAGAGGCGACTTATGGTTTCATCGGGTATTGGTTTGTTTCTCATTTTAATTGCCTTTGTGATTGTGTTCACAATCTTATATAGAATAGTAAATTATTTTTTATTATTCAAGTAATTTTTTAAAAGTCTCAATTTTTATGATAAAATACTTGCATTATGAACATATGTGCATTATATTTGTTATGAACTTATGTTCATTATGGAGTGACTATGCCGAGACCGACCAAAGAACGCAAAGTGCTGGAACCACCTAAAATTCAGGGCATGAAGCCAATGGGGGTCCCGGCCAGATTTTTAGAATACGTTTATTTGACTCTCGATGAATATGAGGCGATCCGGTTAGCCGATTCTGAAAGACTTGATCATCAGGCGGCAGCCGAGATTATGGGAGTATCCCGCCCGACTTTTACGCGATTGATTGAGAAAGCTCACCAGAAGGTCGCAGAGGCGATTGTCGGGGTAAAAGAGTTAGTGATCGAAGGTGGTCATTATACCTTTTCAACCCAGCTCCTGAGATGTTTCAATTGTGGTGAATTTGAGCGGGTTGATAATACCAGCGAATTATCCCAGAATTGTACAAATTGCGGTTCGTCAAATGTTGTCCATTTGAACAAATGGTTTGGCGGCCACGGCGGATATGGTTGTGGGCAGCGTGGGAGATTTCGAGGTGGTCGTGGTTGTTAATCTAAATATGAAAGGAGGTAGATAATGCCTAGAGGAAATGGAACAGGTCCCTTAGGTCAGGGTGCTGGTACCGGGCGAGGAGCCGGTCGAGGTGGCAGAGCCGGTCGTGGAGGCGGACAATTTGCTGCTGGCCCCGGTGGCGAGTGTGTCTGCCCGAGCTGCGGTTTTAGAGGGCCTCATATTGCCGGGCAGCCCTGTAATCAGCAGAATTGCCCGAAATGTGGGACAGTAATGACAAGAAGTTAAGAAATAGAAAGGAGGCAATTATGCCAAGAGGAGATCGAACCGGACCTGCAGGAATGGGTCCAATGACCGGACGCGCAGCGGGATACTGCGCTGGTTATCCGGTACCCGGTTATGCCAATCCAATACCCGGAGTCGGGATGGGATTTGGTCGGGGTTTTGGTAGAGGAGGCGGCCGGGGCCGGAGAAATTGGTATTATGCTACCGGATTAACTGGCTGGCAAAGAGCAATGTATCCTTATCCGGCTTACCCACCTGCAGTACCCTATGGTGTACCAGCGGCCCCAGCTATGACGGGGCAACAGGAGGTAGATCTGTTAAAGGGTCAAGCAGAGTATCTTGAAAGTTCCCTTGAAGAGATCAGGAAGCGACTGGGCGAACTGGAATCCGAAGCCAAAAAGTAGCTAGTATTGGAAGTGACGGGATCAGGGAAATTCTTCCCTGATCCCTCTCAATACCTGTCTTCTGCATATTTAAACTATGGAGTGAATTATAAAAATTGCAATTTCAACAGAGGGGAGTTCTGTATCAGCCCATTTTGGTCGCTGTCCTAATTTTACTATCATAGAAATTGAAAATGGCAGTTTAATAAAAAAGGAAGTGATTGACAATCCGGGTCATCATCCCGGTTACCTACCGCAATTTTTACATGATAAAGGGGTAACCTGTATTATCGCTGGTGGTATGGGTGGACGTGCATCCAGTCTATTTGCCAAGCAAGCGATCCAAACCATTATCGGCGCAGATGGTAGTATAGATGAAGTGATTGACAAAATAATCGCCGGGACACTTCAGGGTGGCGAGAATATCTGTAAGCCGGGTTTAGGTAAAGGATATGGAGTAGACAAAACCGAATGTCAGCATGACAAAGAGAGTCAATAGGAGGTCTTTAGAATGAAAGTTTGCGTAACTTCCCAGGGGAATGATTTGGATTCTTTAGTTGACCCCAGATTTGGAAGGTGTCAATATTTTCTTATTGTTGAAACCGACACAATGGAGTGGACGGTTATTGAGAATCCTAATTTAGCAACGGGTGGAGGCGCCGGTATTCAATCGGCGCAGTTGATGTCGCGAAGTGGAGTTAAAGTGGTCTTAACCGGAAATTGTGGTCCCAATGCGTTTCGGGTTTTTGAGGGAGCGGGGATTCAAATTATCACTGGTGTCAGTGAGGTTGTTCGGGATGTGATTGATAAGTATAAAAGAGGTGAATATAGCGAGACTAATAGTCCAACAGTGGACAGCCATTTTGGATTAGGTGGTATAAGAGCAAAAAGTTCTGATGCGGGGAATAAAGAAACGCAAAATTAACCAGCCTGATTCAAAAGGCTCTCGGAAGGCAATGACAATTTCAAATTTAAAACTCACGATTTACAAATTGATATTTTAGAAAGTTTATAGGATGTTTGCCTACGGACCGGTGCCATCGCGGCGTTTGGGAAGATCAATCGGAGTAAGTCCGATACCGGCTAAGACTTGTACTTATTCCTGCGTCTATTGCCAGCTGGGCAGAACCGATCACCTGCAGGTCAAGCGGTGTTCGTTTTTCCCCAAAGAAGACATTCTCGAAGACCTATCAAAAGTTGTGGCGCAATCTGAGGCTGATTACATAACCTTTGTCGGTGATGGCGAGCCGACCTTGAATAAAGACCTTGGCTGGCTTATTCGGAAAACCAAAGAATTGTGGAAAGTTCCGGTAGCGGTCATTACTAATGGGTCACTCCTCTTTCTCAAAGAGGTTCGGAGTGAATTGAATGCAGCAGATGTCGTATTGCCGACCCTTGATGCTGGCGACGAAGAAACCTTTAGATTAATCAACAGACCGTATCCGCAGATCAAATTTGCTAAAGTGATTGGTGGTCTGATTAACTTTCGTCAGGAATATTCTGGTCAATTGTGGCTGGAGATCATGCTGGTTAAAGGCTTGAATGATCATTCCGAGGCCTTGCGAAATATCAGGCAAGCAGTTGATCTTATCAGCCCCGATAGAGTCTATGTTTCTATTCCAATTCGGCCACCGGCGGAAAAGTGGGTCGAACCGCCTGAACCGGACAAAGTTCTTGCGGCTCAGCGGATTTTGGGCAATGTTGAATACATTATCGAGAAGGAGACGGGCGACTTTGGGATCAATGAATTCAAGGATGCTCACGAGGCGATTTTAGAAACAGCCTATCGTCATCCGCTGCGGGAAGCCCAAGCTTTAACTATTGAAAAACGTTTTCAGCAAGAGGGGACTCTGCAAAATATGATTGAAGCGCGGGAAGTGGTTAAGTATGATTATCAAAACGATATATATATTTTACCCGGGAAATTGCTAAGAGGTGCTGTTGAAAGTTATTAAAATTAATGATATGAAAATCGATGTCAGATTCATGGGATATTGCAATTTTGAGGTAACGCTGAGCGACGGACGCTCAGAATCGAAATATATCGCTAAGCTGACAGATGTCTATTATAACCGTCTGGCTAAAGGTAAAATTTCGAAGGAGGAATTGATCAAAAGATCATTTGAATTTTTACTGAAAAAGGAATCCAGGGATTTCCTTCAGCCAAAATTTGATTTAAGAGAAATCAAAAAATATTTTCCAGATTATGAAGATAATGTTCAAGTTCGTAAAGATTACTGACATTGTAGGTCAACTTTATGAATAATACGATTTATCTATGATTTTTTTGGCGGTATTATGAATAAAGATGCGCTGATTACTTTCTTTAAAATTCGCCTGACTATTGTGGTAATGATTCTCGGCGTTGGTAGCATTTTCTCAAGAGCCCAGAGCGAGTCCGAGCAATCTGTTAGAGTTGACGAAAAGATTTCAATTACGGTTATCTATGACAATTATCAGATCAATCCCGATTTGACTCCCAGTTGGGGTTTTAGCTGTGTTATTAAAAAACCGCAAAATAATATTCTTTTTGATACGGGTGGCAACAGCTCCATTTTGCTTGACAATATGCAGAAAATGGCGATAGCTGCCAGTGAAATTGATTTAGTTGTAATTTCCCATATTCACGGCGATCATCTGGGTGGGCTTAATGGTTTTTTAAAAGAGAATAACAAGGTTAAGGTATATATTCCCAGTTCGTTTCCGAATTCTGTAAGGGAGGAGATAAAATCCTGTGGTGCCGAATATCATCAGGTAAATGGTTCAATGCAAATTTGTGAAAATATTTATACTACAGGGGAGCTGGGAATTAGAGTAAAAGAACAGTCTTTAATTCTTGATACTAATAAAGGATTGGTGATAGTTACTGGTTGTGCTCATCCCGGAATAATGGAGATTATCAAAGAGTCGCAGCAAATTCTAACGGATAGAATGATTTATTTGGTTATGGGCGGTTTTCATTTGTCGGGAGTTTCTAATTTAAAATTAGCAGACATTGTCAAGGAATTCAGAAATAGTAGCGTTCAAAAGGTCGCTCCTTCCCATTGTTCAGGTGACCGCTGCCGGAAATTATTTAAAAATGAATATCAAGCAGATTTTATCGAGAGTGGGGTAGATAAAATTTTTAAATTCTAAAAGCATAAATTGATGAGAATAAGATGAGGATCAGGATAATTTATGACGATACGGTTTTCCAGGAAGACCTGACTGCCGACCACGGATTCGCCTGTCTGGTGGAAATATTTCAACCTGTCGCGCGTAGAATCCTCTTCGATGCCGGGGCAGACGGCAAAATTCTGCTCGCTAACATGAAAAAATTGAATATTAGTCCGGGCTCAATTGATGAGGTGTTTATTTCTCATGCTCATTTAGATCATACCGGCGGACTTTCCGCATTCCTCAATGAAAACGATCAGGTGACGATTTTCGTTCCGCCGACCGTCCGAGGCATCCGCCGGGCAAAAGAGGTGATCCATATTGCAAAAGCAGCACAGTTATATAAAAATGTCTATTCTACTGGTGAGTTGCTAAATATTGAGCAATCGCTGATCGTTAGAATTGACAAAGGATTGGTTATTATTGCCGGCTGTTCGCATTCGGGGATAGGAAATATTCTGGATGCAGCAGCCCAGTTTGGCAAACCTTATGCCCTTATTGGCGGACTCCACGGTTTTAATCAATTTGAGTTGCTTGAGGATTTGGGTGTAGTTTGTCCCACTCACTGCACCCAACATACAGCCAGAATAAAATCGCTTTATCCTGAAAAATATGTTCAAGGTGGAGTCGGGAAGATAATCGAGATCTTACCTGATTAGTAAAATATTTGATTAATAACTGATAAAATGCCCAAAACAAGACCGTTTGAAGAATATACGTCTCAATATGAAGCCTGGTTTGAGCAATATTATTTTGTATATCAATCGGAGCTTTTAGCAGTTGGACAAATGCTTTCTGCCGGAGGGAAGGGAATTGAAATCGGTGTCGGCAGTGGTCGTTTTGCGGCTCCCTTTGGGATTCGCTATGGAGTTGAACCTTCTCCAAAAATGATTGAATTGGCAATCCAGAAAGGTCTCTATGTTGTACGGGGCGTGGCTGAATTTCTCCCCGTCAGAAATCAGCGATTTGATTTTGTCTTGATGGTGACCACAATTTGTTTTTTGGATGATGTTCACAAAGCGCTTCTGGAAGCACATCGGATTTTAAAGCCTGATGGCTTCATTGTTATCGGTTTTGTGGATAAAGAAAGCCCCATTGGCAGACTGTATCAGAAAAATCGATTACAAAGTGTTTTTTATCGTGAGGCAACGTTTTATTCCGTTGCCGAAGTAACCGAGCATTTGATTCAAACTGGTTTTGATTATTTTGAATTCAAGCAGACGATTTATAGAGGTTTGGATCAGATCAATGGAGTTGAATCTGTGAACGAGGGTTGTGGTGAGGGATCCTTTGTTGTAATTAAGGCTAAAAAGAAGCCAAAGGACAGAAATGTGGTATGAGTCAAATTTACTTGTGATTTTTCTGGAGAAAAGGTATGCCTATCTATGAATATGAGTGTGAATCCTGTGGTTATCGGTTTGAGCAATTTCAAAAAATGAGTGATCTGCCCGTTAAGGTTTGTCCAGAGTGCGGAGTGCCGGTAAGGAAGCTGATTGGAGCCGGAACGGGTATCATTTTTAAGGGAAGTGGTTTTTATGCCACGGATTATGGCCGCCAATCCGCCGGGAAAACCTGTTGTGGTAGAACGGAACGCTGCGACAGACCGCCCTGTTCCGAAAGTGGGTGCTGTGAACGCTGAATCCTGGAATGAGATTTTATCGAAAATATCAAGGGTTAGTGAATAGGAGGTTTGTACGATGCCATGGATTGATAAAGAGAGCTGTACTGGTTGCGGAATTTGCATAGATGAGTGTCCCGTAGATGCAATTTTAATGAAAGTGAGCGAAGCGGAAATTAACATGGTTGAATGTATTCGCTGTGGCGTTTGCCACGATGTGTGTCCACAGGGCTCGGTAAGACACGACAGTGAAAAAACCAATGATATTATTAGGACAAATGTAGAGACAACGATGAAATATATGGCAATGTGTGCCCGACTTCTCCGCGACACCCGAGAAAAGGGAAAGTGCTTACAGAGAATGAAAAAACATTTTAATCATGAAAAGCTTATCGCAGAAAAAACCTTAGCAGAACTGGAAAAGTTGGGATGATTGCGGATAGGGGCACTGTCTGCCGGACAAATTATTAATAGTTTAGGAAAGGTGGATTGGTAATGCTTTACATAGATAAGAATAAATGTATAGGATGTGAGGCCTGCGTAAAAGTATGTCCCACTGGAGCAATATCAATGGTTGCTGGTAAAGCCACGATTGACGTGAATAAATGCATAGATTGTGGAGAATGTGCTCGAGTCTGCTCCCGAGACGCAATTTATTCCGATACAAGTTCACATCGGAATATCACGCCAAATCAGGAGCATAGTTGGCCTGATTTCGGTTTTGGTATGGGGACAGGTGCTGGCAGAGGTTTTGGGCGGGGAATGGGTAGAGGTTTAGGAAGAGGGCCTCGGGATGGAAGAGGTCGTGGCAGAGGCGGTGGGGGTAGAGGTCGGATATAGAAAAATTCGTAGGAGTAAATTTTGATCAACAGTTTTATCGTCGGTAATTTGAGTTGAATATTGAGGATTATTTTTAAGAGGTATGATTATGAATTTATCTGATTGGAAAGAGAATATCAAATTTGAACGCGAGGAGAAGGATGGATTTTTCAAGCTGCATTCGCAATCGCCATTGTCTTTTGATGATCGTCAGAAATTTAAAGGATTGAATTATTATCCTCCTGATTCAGACTACCGTTTTGAGATAGAACTGCGCGAGCATGATCAGAAGGAAATTTTAATAATAGAGGATACACAGGGAAATGAGCGAGAGTTTCTTAGATGGGGCGAGTTCGAATTCAAAATCAACAACATTACGTGTAAGTTACAGGCTTATAAGAGTTCTCCTGAGGAAGAACGGCTGTTTATTCCCTTTAAGGACGAAACCAGCGGTAAGGAGACCTATGGGGCGGGACGCTATCTTGACCTCGATGATAAAAACCATCAGACTCGCCGGGGATATTGGATTCTCGACTTTAATCGGGCTTACAATCCGTGGTGCGCCTACAGTGATCAGTACGCCTGTCCATTTGTAGCTCCGGAAAACTGGTTAAAGGTAGCGATTCGCGCTGGCGAGAAGAACTACTCCATTTAATATAAAAAATGAAAAAAATGACGGGTGATATTTCTGAAAAAAGCTCTTCTCTTGTTCGATAGGAGTAAATTGTGAGTTGGTGGAATAATATTCCTAAACATATTAATCCCAGTATTATTGAAATTGGTTCATTCCAATTGCGCTATTATGGTCTGATGTATGTTTTTGCTTTTGCAGTTACTTATTTGCTGGTTGTGCATAGAATAAATGATGAAAAGTACAATTATTCAAAAGAGATTGTTAAAAATTATTTCATGTGGGCAATTTTGGGAGTTATCGCAGGCGGAAGGCTAGGGTATGTTGTTTTCTATAACTTTAAGTATTTTATTGCTAATCCGTTAGAGATAATTAGTCCTTTCGATTTTTCCGATGGCTTTTGCTTCACGGGGATTTCAGGAATGTCTTATCATGGCGGAGTAATTGGAGTCATTTTAGCTTCCAGTATCTTTTGCGAGAAAAACAAAATAAATATATGGCATTTCGCGGACCTTTTATCTCCGGCGATTCCTTTAGGTTACACATTTGGGCGACTCGGCAACTTTATTAATGGCGAGCTTTATGGTCGAATTACTACGGTGCCTTGGGGAATGTATTTTCCCTTGGACACAAGCGGTCAATTGCGCCATCCTTCTCAACTTTATGAGGCCATTTTTGAAGGGTTAATTCTCTTTATTTTTCTGTGGAAATTAAGGAAACTAAAAATTTTTGATGGTTTTTTCTTCTCGATGTATCTTATTGGATACGGATTTGTGCGTTTTTTTATTGAATTTGTGCGTCTACCTGATTCTCAGCTTGGATTTATATTGGGTCCTTTTACCATGGGGCAAATTCTTTGTTTTTGCATGATATTAGGAGGTATTTTAATTCTGATAATTAGAGGATTTAAAACTAAACAGCATATAATCAGCAGTATGGGATAGATTTATACAGTGGAATTGAGCGAACAGATATCAAAACACAACTATTATGCCTTTTTATGGCATGCTGTGTTTCTGGCATTAGCAGTAAATTTTACCGATGTGGGGACCATTATTCCGGCAATGATGGTGGATGCCGGTAGCAGCTCGTTTCAGCTGGGAATCCTGACGGCGATCATGTTGGGGGGTGGAAAATTAGCGCAACTATTTTTTGCTCCGTTCTTGAACAATCGTTCTTCGAAAAAAAGGTATCTACTGGATGGCATTAACGCTCGCATCTTTTCTCTTGGCGGAATGGCTCTGCTATTTTGGTTTTCATCTCATATTGCTGATACGTTAATTATCTGGTCTATTTTTATTTTAATTTCCTTGTTCTCATTCAGTGGTGCCTTCGCCAACATCAGTTATGTTGACATTTTGGGGAAATCGGTATTCCGGGAAAAACGGAAGGTATTCTTTTCTATTAAACAGGCCATATCCAGTATTGTTGTTTTCCTGTCTGCTATTTTGGTGAGGAGGATGCTCATGGCGTATAATTATCCACTGAATTATGCCACCTTATTTTTTATCGCCGCTGTACTTCTGGGAATTGCTTCTTTAGGGTTCTGGGAAATAAAAGAGATTCCCGCCTCCAATTTTAAAATTTCCAGTTTTAAGACATTTATTAATACTGTTATACAGGAAATTCGTATCAATAGAAAATGGAGGAATTATCTGTTTTTAACCAATACACAGGGGATCAGTATCGTATTGATGCCCTTTTTAATCCTTTATGCTAAGAATCTGTTCTCCGCGGATAGCCGAGACATCGGCAACTTTTTGGTTTTAAAAGTAATTGGTGGTATTCTTGCCGGCGGTTTGCTTTTCTATTATTCCGCTAAAATAAAATACCAGATCATGCTGTACATTACTACCATTATCGCAATTCTGATTACGCTGTTTATTTTGATAATACCGGGATCAACGCTTTTCCCCTATGTTTTCCTGGTGGGCGGCATTGTTTTTACGATTCATACTATTTCAATCAGTGGTATTCTCTTGGAAGTTACCACGGATCAAAATAGAGCCTTATATACGGGACTTTCGGGTGCAGGGAGCATTCTACCCGTCATTTTTCCGTTTTTGGGCGGCTGGATAATAAGTGAATTCGGATTTAATCTTTTTTTTGGGTTATTTATCACAATTATGCTTAGCTCAATCTATTTTATTAGAGGGGTTGATTGCAAAATATGACCACAAAACCAGACAAAATATATCCCGACTCGGGCGTTGAATTAAGTCTCTTCACGGCACGGTATTATGACAAGGTGATGAACACTGCCACGCTGGGGCTTTATAGCGCCTTTATTCACCGGGCGATTAAAGCAATAGATATTCAACCTGGAGATAAGATACTCGATTTGGGCTGTGGTACCGGGCGCAATGCCTGCATTATGGTTAAATATCTGAGGGGCGATGGAGCAATAACCGGTATGGATATTTCGCCGATTATGGAGAGGCAGTTCAATAAAAAATGCGCAAGCTATCGGAACGTTGCATTTATCCGGCAAAGAATTGACCAGCCATTTTCGTTGACGGAGCAATTTGATAAGATATTCATCAGCTTTGTAATTCATGGTTTTCCACATACGGTCCGCCAAACGATTCTCCAAAATATTGAAAATCATTTAAAACCTGGCGGTGCATTTTTTATGCTCGATTATGCCGAATTTGACCGGAACAAAATGCCACTATTATTCCGCTATATCTTTAACACCATCGAATGCCGGTATGCTTTCGATTTTATCGGGCGAGATTGGAAGCAGATTCTGGCTGATTTTAACTTTCACGATTTTGAAGAGTATTTCTTTGTTCAGAATTATGTGAGACTATTGAAAGCAGAAAAATAAAACCGAATATGGTTTGAGAAATTAAGAATAAGGAATTTGAAACAATGAATAGCGATCCGGATAGAGTCAAGCAAATGGAAGAGCAGAACAGGCGCATCGATGAGGTTCTTAAAAAAATCGATCACCGGATTGTGATTTTTAGCGGGAAAGGTGGTGTGGGGAAAAGCACCGTCGCCGTCAATCTTGCCTATACCCTGCTAAGCAAAGAATTGAAGATCGGACTGCTGGATGCCGATATAACCGGACCGAATATTCCTCAGATGGTTGGTCTTTCCGGTTTGCCAGAGGTGATGGATGAGCATCAGATATTACCGCAGATCAAAGAAAACTTGAGGGTGATTTCGATCGCGCCGATGATACCCAAGGATCAGCCGGTAATCTGGCGCGGACCGCTGCGCTCCGGAACGATTTCCCAGTTTCTGGCCGATGTGGTCTGGGATGAACTGGATGTGCTAGTGACCGATCTGCCACCAGGAACCGGCGACGAGGTGTTAACGGTTTCCCAGAAAATGCACCCGCAATTGGCAATTATCGTGACCACACCGCAGGAGGTGTCGCTGCTGGATTGTCGCCGGGCGGTAAATATGGCAAAGAAATTGAATATTCCCCAAATAGCGGTTATTGAAAATATGTCGGGTTTGATCTGTCCGAAATGCGGCGAAGCCATTGATTTCTTTGGAACCGGCGGAGGTGAGAAAATGGCGTCGGAAATGAATGCCACTTTTCTGGGACGGATTCCCATGGAAAAGCAGGGACGTGAATGCGGTGACAATGGTACGCCGATAGTGTTAAAGTATCCCGATTCGGCAACAGCAGAAGCATTTGTAAATATTGCCGAAAATGTACTCCGCCTGCTGAAGCAATGAGAATTTCAATAATGAAAAATGTAATTGCACCTACCTTTGGTTAGATGATAATTGAAAAAAATAGGCAAGTCGGAAGGCGGATAAGTGAAGAATAACATACGAAAATGGGAGACAGAGCAAGGAATCAAATTCCTACGAAAAATCGGCTTGAAAAGTAATCAGACCGTTCTGGATTTTGGGGCACGGGTTGGTCATTACAGCATCCCAGCGGCAATCGCTGTCGGGAAAGATGGATTGGTCTACGCCCTGGATAAGGAGCAGGATGCTCTGAATGAACTGAAACGCAAAGCGCAAAAACTGAATTTGTGGAATATAAAGATCATCCACACAACGGGAAGTGTAGCGTTTGGATTCGAAACTGAATCGATAGATGTGGTTCTAGTCTATGATGTATTGCACTATTTTAATCTAAATGAAAGGGTGCAATTATACTCAGAAGTTTTCCGTGTTTTAAGACCCAAGGGAATTTTTTCTGTATATCCCAAACATGTATTGGAAGACTCGCCATTAGATAAGTTTAGCCAACTCAACTTAGATGACCTCATACATGAAATCATGAAGGCAAGTTTTAAATTTCAAGAGGAATATTGTGACATAATCAGCCACAATGATTCTCTCAATCAGGGGTGTGTTCTCAATTTTAAAAAATGATTATTATCAAATGCGTGCAGTGTAAAAGGAAGCTCCTCAAATACAATAAGATCGGGAAGGGGCGCGTGTTGCGATGCTATAAAGATAGGATTGTCAAGTACTACCCGGTTCGAGATCGGGATAATTTACAGTGTGAATGCGGTCAGTTGATTGGCGTTGATCATGGGAAATGGATCAAAATGAAGCCCAATGCATTTGAATATTCAGGGACACTGATACAAAAATGAAAGTTACCCTTATTAAATAACTTTGCCGTTTTAAAAATGATGTTAGTTGGAAGTAAGAGAAGGCATGAGTATGAATAAGATTATCAGAGAGTTGAAAAATCACGCTCCCTTTACGGCATTTGGCGCATTGACCGGCATAATGGTTATGTTGTTATTTCAAAATCTTCCGAAGGGAGTCTCTTTCAGGGTTTTTTATGTTCTTCATCCATTTCATGTATTCCTCAGTGCAATGGTTACAGCAGCCATGTATGAATTGCATGAATGTCGGCGTATCAGCGGTAAATGCCTGCGCGGGCAATGTAATTTATGGAAGCTGTTGGCCATTGGTTATCTAGGATCAATCGGCATTGCCACGCTCAGTGATTCGGTGATTCCCTATTTGGGTGAGGTTTTATTGGGCATGCCTAATCGCGGGATTCATCTCGGTTTTATTGAGAAATGGTGGCTGGTCAATCCTTTAGCAATTGCCGGCATCGCGGTTGCATTTTTTAAGCCGACAACTAAGTTTCCGCATGCTGCTCATGTGTTGTTCAGTACCTGGGCTTCTCTGTTCCATGTTTTAATGGCACTCGGAGGTATTTTGAACTGGATTACCTGTATTGTAGTCTTTATATTTTTATTTATCGCCGTATGGCTGCCCTGCTGTGTGAGCGACATTGTGTTTCCGCTTTTATTTGTGAAAGAGAAAAATTAGAGGATTAGTAATGAATACAAAACTAATTAAAGAATCAGTTACTGAATGTTTAAAGATGCTCCCGTCGGATGTTTTACTCATGGCAGCAGCCAAAAAGAGAACCCCGGAAGAAGTAAAAAGTGCCATTGATGCGGGAGTTAAAATGATTGGCTACAACTACGTGCAGGAAGCCGACCGGATGTACCAGCACGTGGGAGATTCAGTGCAATGGCATTTGATTGGGTATCTTCAGAGGAATAAGGCGAAGCGGGCAGTACAGCTTTTTGATATGATCGAAACGATTGATTCGCTGAAGATTGCCGAATCGGTTGATCGTCATTGTGCGGATATAGGAAAGGTTATGCCCATCCTGATCGAAATCAATAGCGGACGGGAATCCAGTAAAACCGGCGTATTGCCCGAGGATGCGGAAGGTCTGATCCGGGAAATCAGCTCGTTGGCACATTTGCGGATTTTGGGTTTGATGACGATGGGTCCAAGATTCGGCAATCCGGAAGATTCCCGGCCTTACTTTAAAAAGACCAAAGCCCTCTTCGACCACCTGAGTAAAGCCGGTATTCCCAATGTGGAAATGAAGTACTTATCAATGGGCATGAGCAATAGCTACAAAATAGCCATTGAGGAGGGCGCCAATATTGTGCGAATTGGGACGAAGTTATTTGGCGAGAGATGATTTTATAAAAACGGTTTTCGAGGTTAGATAAAAATTCTAAGGGGAAAAACAGGTTGTGATAGACATTAATCAAAAAAGTGTATGGGATCTAAAGAAGTGGTTTTTCAGCTATGTTCGAACATTCAAATATGGTGATCAAAATTTTCAGGAAAATATCATTTTAAAAGAAAAGCATACCATACATGTATGCAGGGAAATTTTGAATATTGGAAATCAGCTTGGACTAAATGATGATGAACTGCGTCTATCTGAGGTTATCGCATTATTCCATGATATTGGACGTTTTGAACAGTATGCCCGTTATCAAACTTTTGTGGATCGACAATCCGAGGATCACGCCAAGCTGGGTATAAAAGTACTGCAAAGATACGGAGTTTTGAATGGATTTGATGACGTGATTAAAAATCTCATTCTCCGAGTAATAAACTACCACAACCGAGCCTCGCTGCCTCAGGAAGAAACGGAAACATGTCTCTTTTTTGCTAAACTGCTTCGGGATGCGGATAAGCTGGATATCTGGAAAGTGGTAACCGATTATTACCACAGCAATGATGGCCGACGCAACGGCGCACTGGAACTTGACCTGCCCGATACACCCGGGATTTCGGACAAGGTATATCAGGATTTAATCAATAAGAGAATTGTAAATGTGTATAATATCAGGAATCTGAATGATTTTAAACTGCTTCAGATGGGCTGGATTTTTGATATCAATTTCAAACCCACATTACGTTCTGTTAAATCCAGGCGCTATCTGGAGATGATCCGGGATGTTTTGCCAAAATCAGAAGAAGTTAGGGAAATATATACCGTGATTCAAACCTATCTTGACTATCAATTGAGAGAGGTTAGTGAGGAAATAGTGTGAGAATTATTGAATCATCTATCTCTCAGAAAATCAGTGGAAAGCAAAAATCGATTGATGAACTTAATCGGCGGATCAGAGCTTGCACAAAATGCCGGCTGTCTGATACCCGGCAACATGCCCTTGTCGGCGAAGGCGATCCGAATGCGCATCTAATGCTGATCGCGCTCTCTCCCGGTGAAAAAGAAAATCAGGAAAACCGAATGTTCGTCGGTCCATCGGGTCAGGTTTTGGATCGTCTGTTACAAACTGTTGGAATCAAGCGCGAATCGTTCTATATGACCAATTTGATCAAATGCATGCTCCCTAAGAATCGCCGACCCAAGCTGGATGAAATCGAATCCTGCAATCAATTTTTGGATCAGGAGATAGCGATTGTTAATCCTGAAATCCTTGTGCCGCTGGGCTATTATGCGACGCGCTATGTTTTTGTGAAATATCATACCGATCCGCCGGAAGCCCGTGAAGATTATACCAAAGTCTACGGCAAGTTCATTTTTCAGAATGACCAAAAAATATACCCATTACCTCATCCGGCGGCACTTATTTATAATCCCTCTTTTGAAGCTGAGACAGTAGAGTTATACAAAAAGCTACCGACCTTGTTACAGACTTGTAAATGGTATCCAGCGTGTCCCATGAAGTGGTTTTATGAAGAAGGCAGGTTAGGAAGGAGATGGATCGAGTTATACTGCAAAGGGGATTGGGAAAATTGTGTCCGTTACGTGCTGGAGGAGCAAGGTCGTTATCATCCCGACTGGATGCTTCTGGATGGAAGGCTGGAGGAAAGTTTAAAGGAATTGTGAAGTAAATTAATAACGGAGGTTTAATATGCCAATTTATACTTATGTCTGCAATGAATGTGGTGAAAAGTTTGATTTGTTGATTGGCGTTACAGCTCAACAGGAAGAGTTGAAATGCCAGAAGTGCGGTAGTGAGAATATCAAAAAGATGATGGGGTCATTCACTGTAAGTGGTGGCAGCCCTAAATCCAGTGGTTCAGATTCAAGCTGTCCCACGGGAACCTGTCCTCTTGGATAATCAGTCCGATCTCAAACCAGATCATATTCCTGTTCAACTTAGAGGAAGGATTAGTTAGTGGATTTAAAGATTGCGATTTCCAGTGGGAAGGGGGGAACGGGCAAAACCTTTATCTCCACAAACATTGCCCGCTCCCTGGAGCAGGAGGGTCAAACCGTCCGCTACCTCGACTGCGATGTGGAGGAACCTAACGGACATCTGTTTCTGAAACCAGACATCGAAAACGAAGAGGATGTATTTCTCTTGTCGCCTGTGGGGGTTGATGAAGATAAGTGTATTGCCTGTGGAAAATGTGTAGACGCCTGTCATTATAATGCAATTGCAATGGTTAAGGAAAAGGTCTTATTCTTTCAAAATCTGTGTCACATATGCGGAGCATGCACCATTGTTTGCCCAACCGATGCCATAATTGAGAAGGAGAGGAAAATTGGTAAGATCAGAAACGGAAACAGTGGAAACATCGATTTTCATTATGCCCTGCTCGAAACGGCGGAAGGTGGTATGTCACCACGGTTGATTAAAAAGGTGAAACAACATATCGGGGCGGGAATCAATATTCTGGATTCCTCTCCGGGGACTGCCTGTCCGGTGGTTGAGACAGTGAAGAATACCGATCTCTGTGTATTGGTCACGGATCCAACCCCTTTCGGTATTCATGATCTGAAACTGGCAGTTGATATGTGTCGGGAATTGGGCCAAGAGCCGGTGGTACTTGTGAATCGGGCGGAGTATCATAACGATAAGCTAAAAACCTACTGCAAAGACGAAGCTCTTGAAATTATCGGGGAGATCCCAGATGATCGGCGGATTGCCGAGTGTTATTCGGTCGGTGATCTGGTCTTAGAGAAATTACCTGATTATCGTGACTTGATTCATGGGGTTGCACAAAAAATTATACAACGCGCTATGATAAAGAAGCCGGTGCGTGAAAAAGCAGTAACACCTGAGCGAGATCAAGGGGCTATACGGTCAGTGCCAAGTAGTGTATCGGGTGGTAAGTCCAAATCTCCAAAATCCAAAGAATTGGTTGTAATAAGTGGCAAAGGCGGTACCGGCAAGACATCGCTGGTGGCCAGCTTTTGTGCGCTGGAAAAAAATATAGCCATCGCCGATTGCGATGTAGATGCCGCGGATTTGCACCTGATACTCTATCCCGAAGTAAAGTTCCACGGGTTCTTCAGCGGCGGAGATAGGGCTGAAATTGATTCCTTGAGGTGTACTGGATGTGGCGAGTGTATGCGTCAATGCCGATTTGATGCTATTTATGAAATCGTAAAAAACGAGAAAACAATTTGTGCGATCGATGATATGTCCTGCGAGGGTTGCGGCGTATGTTGTCTGGTATGTCCCGATGATGCTGTTCTGTGTGAACCGGCTATCAATGGTGAGTGGTTTGTCTCCGAGACTCGTTTCGGTCCCATGAGCCACGCCAAACTGGGTGTGGCAGAAGAGAATACAGGCCGATTGGTGACCCTTGTGCGAACCAAGAAAGATGAATTAGCAATAAGCCACGTCCTTCCCAAATCCATTATTGATGGCTCTCCGGGTACTGGATGTCCGGTTATTGCCTCGATCACCGGAACCGATTATGCCTTGGTAGTCACCGAACCGACGGTGTCGGGTATTCATGACCTGAAGAGAGTACTGGATGTGATCCGGTTTTTTGGGGTTTCGTCCGGTGTGATCGTCAATAAATCTGACTTGAATATGGAAAAAGCCGCGGAGATTCGGGAGATCGCCAGAGAGAACGGTTCCAACTTTCTGGGAATGATCCCCTATAATAAACAGATTACGGAAGCCCAGGTAAAAGGACAATCTGTGGTTGAGTATACCAACGGAGAAATTACACATACTATTAAATCCATTTGGGAAAGGATTAAGAAAAGTTGTTTTGAAAATGAAGAGAGCACTTCTCATCGTGTCCAATGATAATTAGAAAATTGTCTGTTTTTTAGAGGAAAGAGTTATAATTATATAGAAAATATTAGTTATAAATGGACAAAAGTTATGCTGCAAAATGTTAATCATCAAAAGCCGCTACAAGAACAGAACAAATGCCTTGAAGAAAATTTAGAAAGAATTAAACAAAGAATTGTGGTTTTTAGTGGAAATAGGCGTAGGTAAAATAACTATTTCGGTAAATCACGCATACGCCTTGATCAAGCAGAATTTAAAGATTAGGCGTCACGGATGCTGATATTACCAGACCGAATTTTCCGCAAATGTTTCACGCATTTTTAATCGGATTGCCCAAAGAATATGCTAACTTCTGGAGCAATGATCTCATAAAAGTGGCTTAGTTTTTTTTACAAGGAGAAAAGGATGACAATTTTTCGACAAATACTCAAAGCTAAAATTCATGGTGCTTGTATAACTAAAAGAATCCTGGATTATAATGGCAGTATCGGTATAGATCGAGCCTTGTTGTTAGCCAGCG
>Ga0315548_1001108_pt1 | contig 23452 bp, 15 predicted proteins | sample SalMarSW160110MG_2_FD_202540 | JGI IMG/M metagenome (GOLD analysis project Ga0315548, IMG submission 202540) | Salt marsh sediment microbial communities from the Plum Island Ecosystem LTER, Massachusetts, United States - Salt Marsh Sediment SW1601-110 ...
AGTAAAAATGGTTCGCTTGGCACCTGACTTTTATCGCGATTTCAAACTATTTATTGAGGATAACCATCTTTTAACAAATGATGATCGAATTCTGATAGCCGTTTCGGGCGGAGTGGATTCCATGGTTCTGTTACATCTGTTCCTCCGACTTCATGCAGAGAATGGACTCCCGATCCAGGTTGTCCATTTGAATCATTCCCTACGCGGCCGCAAGGCTGACGAAGATGAGAAACTGGTAAGCGATTTTTGTTCGAATAATCAATGTGAATTTTATTCAGAAAAAATTGATGTCAAGCAATACGCCAAGGAGAAACATTTATCACTGGAAGTTGCTGGAAGAGAGGTCAGGTACTCTCTCTTTCAGCGTCAAGCAACCAGTTCCAACTGCTTACTAATTGCCACAGCTCACACTCTTGACGATCAAGTCGAGACAATCCTGTACCGCATCATTAAAGGTACCGGCTTAAAAGGGCTGGAAGGAATTCGGATAAAACGTGGAAATATTATTCGCCCACTGCTTTTTGCTACTAAACAGCAGATTTACGATGATGCCAGGAAGTACCAGATCCCTTATAATGAGGATCACACTAATCGGGATGAACAAATCCCGCGAAATTATATCCGTCATCAACTAATCCCATCTATCCGCAGCGGTCTTAATCCCGCATTGGAAGATGCGATTCTGAATCTCTCCGCAATCGCCCGCGATGCCAATGCATTTATTCAGCCGTTCGTTCGGGAAGCCCTAGAGCACTGTATAATTCAGAGGACGACTCGGGAAATTACGCTTGATATTTCTCGCCTGAAAAGGTATTTTACGACGGTAAAAATAGAAGTTATCAGGGAGTGCCTCAAACAACTGAAATTCCTTCACTCGGCAGGCGATTATAAAATGCTGACCCGAATCACCCAGCTAATCGAAACCGGAACTACCGGAAAACAATTGAAAATTGGTCCGGAATTGTCTGCCTATATTAACCGCAATCAACTGATTCTAGAACATAATTCCAACAATCATTGGTCACCACTGAAGATTGAACCGGGTAAAGAATATCAGACCGAATATTTTCGCTTTGTGAGTGAAGTAGTAAACATCTCCAAAATTTCTTTATCTCAGACCAATCGAAATCTCGAGTATATTGACCTGAATGATTTAGGTCGGCAAATTACTCTCCGCTCTTGGAAGAGAGGCGATCGGATCAAGCCTGTTAATACCTCATTCACCAAGAAAGTCAGCGATCTATTCATTGATAATAAAATTTCTTTGATCCATAAAAAACGGATTCCAATTCTCGAGTCCGATGGAACAATTGTTTGGATTTGCGGTTTGCAACTTTCTGACAATTTTAAAATCAAACCAAAGACCGTTAAAGCGCTTAAGCTCTATTATGAGGAATTAAATTAATGCGAAACGTTCGGATCTTAGATAGTTCTTTTGGCAAATACAGCGGAGCTACGCTGCACAGGTTACTTTCCTATACCAAGATCCAAAAGCGAATCCAGGAAATGGCTGCCGAAATATCACGAGATTATCAGAAAACAACACCAATCATGATCGGGATTCTTAACGGCAGTTTTATTTTTTTCGCCGATCTGATTAGGGAACTATCAATTCAGGCCGAAGTTGACTTTATCAAAATTTCCAGCTATGCTAATGAAACTAAAACCAGTGGAACTGTGCACTTACTTAAAGATATAAGTAGCGATATTACAAATAGAGAAATCATTGTGGTTGAAGATATTATTGATTCCGGTTTATCCATTAACTTCCTGAAAAAGCGGCTTCAGGATAGTGAGGCAAAATCGATTCGGGTTGCTGCCTTGTTAATTAAAGAGAGTACCCAGATAGATTTCGAGATTGATTATTTAGGTTTTACAATTCCCGATAAGTTTGTCGTGGGCTATGGACTCGACTTAGCCCAAAGGATGAGAAATTTTAAATCAATTTACTATCTTGATCAGAAAGGCAATAAATGATATTCAAGAACATCTCCTACCGATCTGATAAATCCCCGGAGGTTCCCCGTAAAAAATCAATCCTACCACCTTCCCAGAAACCCCCAAGAAGAAGGAAAAAATCTGGTGATAACGACGAATTTAAATGGAAAAAGGCTTCGAAAACCTCGCTGATGTGGATCATTATCATTATCAGTTCGATTTTCCTGATTCAAATTCTGGGCACTGGTTCTAAAGAAGAGGTGGTTGTGACCTATGACCAATACAAAACTCTCCTCACCAGTGGACAGATTAAGGAAGCAACGATTATCGAGCGTGAATTCCATGGAATTTTAAAAAATAAAACTACCTTAATTATCGGTAATCGCCCAGTGGAAGTCGAAAAATTCTATTTAATTTTGCCACCGATCATTGATCAAACCATCCTGCAGGAATGGGATTCTTACAACCTGAAATACAATTTCAAAGAGAAAACGGTCCAATGGACTTCTTACCTGTTCAATCTTCTTCCCTGGGTCTTATTCATTGGCATCTGGCTTTTTTTCCTGCGTCGGATGCAAGGTCAGAATACTAAAGGTATTTTTGGCTTTGGTAAAAGCAAAGCCCGTCTTTGGACTTCCGACCGTCCCAAAGCGACCTTCAACGATGTTGCCGGTTGCAATGAAGCCAAGGAGGAACTCCAGGAAATCATTGAATTCCTGAAGTCGCCTGCTAAATTCTCCCGTCTCGGCGGTAAAATACCGAAAGGTGCTTTACTCCTGGGACCTCCGGGAACCGGTAAAACCCTACTAGCCAGGGCTGTTGCGGGTGAAGCCGGAGTTCCCTTTTTCAGCATCAGTGGGGCTGATTTCGTCGAGATGTTTGTCGGCGTCGGTGCTTCCCGGGTCAGGGACCTTTTCGACCAAGGTAAAAGAAGCTCACCATGTATCATATTCATTGATGAAATTGATGCCGTAGGCCGACACCGCGGCGCCGGTCTGGGCGGTGGTCACGATGAACGGGAACAGACCCTGAACCAGCTGCTGGTCGAAATGGATGGCTTCGACGAGAATACCAACGTCATTATTCTCGCCGCAACGAATCGCCCGGATGTCCTCGATTCGGCACTCTTGCGACCAGGTCGTTTCGACCGCCAGATTGTGGTAGATGTCCCCGACGTAAGGGGCCGTCAGGGAATTCTCGAAGTTCATACTAAAAAAATTCCCCTGGGATCCGATATTAATCTTTCTACTATTGCCAAAGGCACACCCGGACTGGTAGGAGCCGACCTGGCTAATCTGGTCAATGAAGCGGCGCTCCTGGCTGCTCGTAAGAATAAAAAAGCGGTTGAGATGGATGATTTCGAAGAGGCCAAGGATAAAGTCATGATGGGTGTAGAGCGAAAGAGCCTCCAGATTTCCGAAAAAGAACGCAAGTTGACTGCCTACCATGAATCCGGGCATGTCCTGGTAGCAATCAATATCCCGGGCGCCGATCCAATCCACAAAGTGACTATTATTCCCCGCGGCAGAGCCCTGGGCATAACTCATCAACTACCAATGGACGAGCGACATAATTATTCGCGTTCCTATATTACCGGCCAACTCAGTATTCTTTTGGGAGGACGCTCTGCGGAGAAGATCATTTTTAATGAATTAACTACCGGTGGCGGTAACGATATCGAGCGGGCGACTGAACTAGCCCGAAAAATGGTCTGTGAATGGGGAATGAGTGATCGTCTGGGACCCTTGACATTTGGAAAACAAACCGAAGAGATTTTCCTCGGGCGAGAAATTGCCAAGCATCGCGATTTCAGCGAAGAAACGGCTAAACTCATTGATGAAGAAGTTCGCAAAATCGTCGAAGAAGCCGAGAAACTGGCTTGTGGCATCTTAAAAAAGAATTTAGATAAATTGCAACTTTTAGCTGAAGCGCTGCTGGAACATGAAGTTATTGACGGCGAGGATATTACACGCTTGTTGCAAGGTAAAAAGTTGATTAAGGCAAACAACAATAAAAATCTTAAAAAAAGAACTAAATCAACAGTTCGACCACGTAAAACTACCAAACCTAAATCCAAAACCTCCAAACTCAAAGAGGAAGAGATACCTGCTCAGACAACTGCAACTAAATGATTTACCTCATTATGTAGAGGAGATAAATACTCTGCCGGTTGATCCGGGAGGTGTTCAGGCTATGTCCCCGAAAGCCGAATTCTATATCCTCAAAACCGATCCGATTTCCTGCCCGGCTGCCAACATTTTAAAGCAGCAAATGCTATCTATCGGCGGTGAGTGCGCCGTGACTCGTGATGCAGCTACTTGTAGTACTGATAAGGCACCAGCTATTCTCTCCGGTACTAAAAAACAATTTCTAATGTTAACTGATCGTCTGAAATACCAGGTTTTTGGATTGGATCAGCTCCGTGATGAATTGCGCCGCTTCTTCAGTGAAAATTTTCGAATTTCGAAAATTCGCATTCGCGACCAAATCTTTAATACGCAAAAAAAAACCTCCATTATGGGAATCTTGAATGTAACTCCGGACTCCTTTTCTGACGGTGGACAGTATTATGATATTGATTCTGCCTTACAGGCAGCCCTTACAATGACTAATGAGGGCGCTGATATCATTGATATTGGCGGCGAATCCACGCGCCCCGGAGCCGAACCGGTTGCTCTGGAAACCGAACTCAACCGCGTAATTCCAGTTATTGAAGCAATCCGTAAGCATTCCAATATCCCAATTTCGATTGATACTTATAAATCCGTCGTTGCTGAAAAAGCTTTGCAAACTGGTGCGGATGTGGTCAACGACATCAGCGGCTTGCGGTTTGATCCGGAAATGGCTTCTACGGTCAAAAAGTACAATGCTGCTCTCGTCATTATGCACATGCAGGGAAAACCGCGGAATATGCAGGATAATCCCACCTATCAAAATTTAGTTGACGAAATCCTACACTATCTAAACGATTCGGTTCAATTGGCCATTAGCTCCGGAATTGATCGCAATAAAATCATCATAGATCCTGGAATTGGTTTCGGAAAATCTGTTGAGGATAATTATCGCCTAATCCGCTATTTGCGGGAATTCCAATCCCTGGGTCAACCAATTCTTATTGGCCTCTCCCGTAAATCATTTATTGGAAAATTACTTGATCTTCCGGTAGAACAGCGACTTGAAGGCAGTTTAGCAAGTCTGGCTGCGGCACTTCTGAACGGTGCCGATTTTGTGAGGGTGCACGACGTCCGGGAGTCGGCACGAGCTGTGAAAGTCATAGATTCAATTATAGGAAAAAAGTAGTATGACCCTGTTTAATATCAAGTTTATCTCGGTGACCATTTGGGACGTTCTCGATATCCTGCTTGTCTATTGGCTTTTTTTGAAACTGTATCAATTTTTCAAAGGTACCAGAGCGTCACAAATGATTCTGGGGTTGGCGCTAATCATGCTACTTTCATTTATCGCCAGAATTTTAAACCTCCAGAGTCTTTCCTGGTTTATGGGGCATTTACAGACCATCTGGGCAATTGCTTTTGTAATTATTTTCCAACCAGAGTTGAGACGGATTCTAATTCAGATTGGACAGAGCCGAATTCTGCGCAGATTCTTCAAAGAATCCCATTCAAAAACTATTAATGCGATCGTTGAAGCTGCCAGTGAACTGGTACGGCGAAAATGGGGTGGACTATTTGTTTTAGGTCGGGAAATCCAGCTCAAAACAATTCGTGAAAATGCAACTAATATCAATGCGGAAGTATCTGCCAGCCTGCTTATTTCGATTTTCAATCCAAGCAGTCCGCTCCACGATGGTGCTGTAATCATCCAGAATGATATTATCGAAGCTGCCGGGGCTATCCTGCCGCTTTCAGATAATCCCGATCTCGATCCACTGCTGGGAACCCGCCATCGGGCTGCTCTGGGTATTTCGGAGGAATCCGACGCCGTCGTCGTTATTGTCTCCGAAGAGACAAATAAAATCTCAGTCGCTTATCAGGGAATTTTCTATCGCAGTGTTGATGAAGATATGCTTCGCGGTTTGCTGAATAAACTCTTCTTTATTGGTAATGAGAAGCGCTAAATTCAATAGAATTCTTCTCTATTTATTAATATTCATATCAGCCATTTATTTTGGATACTCTAACCTCCTAAAAGCGAGTGAATCCACTCGATACAATCCACAGTCAGGATGTCCCTTCAAGGAAAAATGGGCAACTGATGAACAGTGGATCTGGCAGGCGCATCTTGCAGCACCTGCCTATCAAGTCACTGAGTCAGGCGAAATAAGGTTCACTATCCCCGGACTAGAAAACGACTGCCGAATGGGATACCCTTCCATACCTTTCTATGTTAAGCTAGTCAATGCCTTGCCGGAAGAGGTCTCTTACCAGATCCAGAGTAAAAATCTGCAACTCTTCTCACTACCAGCAAATATAGAAAAATATAACGACATTTCCGTACCAGACCTAAAACCAGCTGACGAAAACGGGCAGGCAGTTCGGATTCCAAACATCTACCCTGCCGAACAGGTCAGGATTTCCTTCGCCGGATATGTCAACAATCTACCACTTACCAGAATTACTCTATATCCTTATCAATTGATCAGTAGCAATAAAAAATTGAAATATTATGAAGACCTGATGGTAACTGTCTCGATTAAAAAGTCCGGCTCGTTAAAAACCATCACCCAGATCAAAGACAACCCGGTACTCGCCAATTTGGGATTAAAGGGAAAAATCCTGCGGGCTACGGCACTACCAGTAGCCAAAACAGCAGTTCATCCGCTATTTGGTAAAAAATTAATCCGGATTGTCATCGAGAAGGATGGCATTTACCGATTGAGTCGAAAAATGCTACTTGACAATGGAGCAAAGATTAAGAACGTTGATCCTCGCACTTTCCAGATGTTTAATCGAGGTTTGGAGGTTCCGATTTATGTCGGGGGTGAATCGGATGGCGAATTTAATCAATCCGACTACCTGGAATTTTACGGGCAGCGAAATCGCAACACTGTTGGCAATTATGAATACGATCCGTTTACTGATAAAAATGTCTATTTCCTCACCTGGGGTGAGCGTAAAGGCCAACGTTATACTGAGGAATCCGCTAAAGCGACAGTCGCTTCTAATCAAGCAATCAATCCAACTGATTACGACTACACCCTGCATTATGAGGAAAATAACCATTTTGAGAATTTGGGTCAGGTTGATACCAATTTGCCCACTCATACCCGAGACCACTGGTTCTTCAACAGCGGAATAAATGGAGGCACATCCCAAAGTTTTTACTTTTCGCTACCCAATCCGAATGAAAGCTCAGCCCTGCCATTCCAAATTGAAGTTGGGATGCACGGACTTACCTACCAGGAAGGCAACCATACCGTAACAATACATATAAACGATATTGAAGCTGCGACCGGCAGATGGAGTAATCAACTACCCTATGTAATCCAGAATGATCCCAACCGGATTCTTCAAAACCGGTTTTTACACGATGGTGACAACAAACTCCAGATCGCGGTAGCCGGTGATGATCCAACCAATAAGTATGATAGAGTCTTATTCGACTACCTGAAAGTTCATTACTTCCGGCTCTACCGCGCCTCCAAAGACGCAATTGATTTCAGTCGTCCGAATAATTATCCAGATGGAATTTATCATTTTAAAATTGACAATTTCACCGTTCCGGATATTGTAGTTTATAAAATCGGGAAGAGCCGCCTGCAGGATTTCTCGGTTGAATATAGTGCCCGGACTAAAAGTTACTCAATTCTGGTTGAAGATCAGACATACGATGATAACACCTTTTATCTTGCAGCTTCCGACAGTGGTATATTAAAACCCGTGAGCATCCAATCCGATACAATTTTTAACATTGTTCAGGAAGAAGCACCAACTAACTTAATTATCATTACCGATCCAAAGTGGAAACTCAGCTTGTCAAAATTGGTGAAATTCTATAATGAGATTAACATTAATACAAAAATCGTGAGCGTCCGGGATATTTATAACGAGCTCAACGACGGAATAATCAGTCCTTATGCCATCCGAGAATATCTTAAAATAATTCATGAAACCTGGCACTCCAAACCCGAATATGCTCTCTTAATTGGGGATGCCGCAATCAAGGAGGAGGAATCGGTTCCGGCATTTTTCTTTCAATCCTATAAATATGGAGCGTGTGCTGCTGATCATTGGTACGCCGTCTTTGACGAAAAAACTCATATCCCGGAATTTGCTATCGGTCGTTGGCCGATCTCATCGCAGGAAGAGTTGGAATCAATGATTGAAAAACGGATATCATACGCAAATTCAATCCCTGTGGATTCCTGGAAAAATGAAACTCTCTTCATTGCCGGCTATGAGCAGGCATTTAAACAGCAATCGGAAAACATGATCAACCGCCAGATCCCTAAAGAATTTAGTGTCAACCGGATTTATATTGACCGAACCTCGGAGAGAACTCCTTTCTGGGGTGGTTCCGACACTCTGGTCCAATTATTCAACAACGGTCTGACTTTGGTTAATTTCTTTGGCCATGGTGGCGGCGCAGTTTGGGCAGACCGTTCGCTGTTTACAACGGCTCACATCCCTCTGCTGGATAATCTTGAGAGACTTCCGTTTGTCACCAGCATGACCTGCTTTACCGGAGATTTCGCCAACATGACCGGCTTAGGGGAAGATTTAGTATTGGCAGAAAACGGCGGTTCAATTGGTCTTTGGGGAGCCTCCAGCGTCGGCTGGATTAAAAACGACTATCTGCTGGTTAAACCCTTCTACGATGCCGTATTTACGAAAGGGATAACAATCGGTCAGGCAATTCAGTACGCCAAATTAAAATACCTGACTGAAATGGAATATTTTGATTACTTAAGACCATCAATGGTTTATTGTTATAACTTGATTGGCGATCCTACAGTCCAAATTCCTTTTCCGGAAAATCAAACTACTCTAATCCTGAACGAATCCAATCCTGCTCCGGAACAGGAAATTACCTTATCCGGTGCCATGCCCTTCGAGCAGGGCGATATTTATATCCAACTTTACGATTCCAGTACCTATCGGATTTACTCCGAACCATTGCATCAACAATTCACCAACGGTCTCATCAACCAAAATCTATCTCTGCCAGCCAATCTCCGTTCCGGTAACACTTTCATCAATTATTATTTCATGAATGCAGATCGGACTCACGACGGTCATGGTGTAACTCTGTTTAGCATCTATGGTCTGAACTTTTTTGGATTTGATCACCAGCCAGAACACCCGGCAAAAAATCAACTGTTTTATGTTTCTATTCGCACCGAAGTTACCGATGTCAACTCGATGACTTGTGAAGTGGACACGCTGACGACCAGTGAATATCTGGACGAAAATGGTATCGAACATATTGTCAGTTTCACTGATGCTGATCAACTAATTTCAGTTCCGATGACTCGCGATCTTGAAAGCAGTGACCGCTGGATTAGCGAATCGCCGCTTAGTGTGGGCACTTCGGGGAAACTGATTGGCTTTCGTTTTATTGCTCGCGATAATCTCCAAAATCCGACCGAAAGTCAAATCTTTTCATTAAAAATCAGTCAGGATCCCGATTTCTACCCAATCAGTATCAGTCAGGGGGGCTCAAAATTCCCGGAATTAATTATCAAAGTTAATTATGTTGGTGACAATACATTGACAGTAAATTCCGATTTCTACCGCATTCAAAATACTCAGAAAATCTCTATCGGTTCGCAACCTTTTACTCTATTTCCAAATCATGACGCCAGTTTTTCTTTACCCTGTCTTTTAGGTCAGGACATTTCCTATTTTCAAGTTGTTCTCGATCCCGAAAATAAATATATCGAGTCCAATGAATCCAATAATACACTCATAGATTCAATCTATGTTCAGACTTACCCGGTTTTGCCGGACCTGGGTTCGACGGTCACTGGAACATCAAATGATACAATCAAATTTGGGAATTTTACAGCATTTATCGAACCGCACAGCACCACCGATTCTTCAATTGTCAGCCTTTCCAGTAGAGCACTATCCGCTGGTTCTACTCAACCCGGTTTTTCTCTAGTTCGGTCCGAGGGATTCGACTATGCACCAAGTTATACTGTATCTATCCCGGAGCTAGCTGACACTCTCCTAAAACCAATGTGGATCAGTATCACTCCCGGACCTATTGATTCAAATACAACCGGCAAATTGTCAATCGGGCGCTGGGATCCATTTTTGAAAATATGGATCCTACTTAAAAGCAGTGAAAAAAACAGCTGCTATATTGCCAACGCTTCGAAATCCGGCGATTTTACTTTATTGACCTGTCAGGATAGCGAACCGCCAAGACTCGAACTTAGCATTGATGGTCAACAATTCTTTCAGAATTCCTATGTCTCGCAGAAACCCAACATTTCAATCATTGGCGAGGACCGGAATGGCGTCCTATTCGACTCAAAGGGATTGAGTGTCAAACTAGATAATGATGTCATTGACTTCTCTGAATTGAATCTACCCGATACGCTGACCAGTGGAACCTATGTGTCCGCTCAATTCCGGCCTGAATTAGAATACGGAGAACATACGATAGAGGTAAGTTTAAGCGATGCAGCCGGCAACATTGCCAGCAAAGAGGTGATATTTATTGTCAGCGATGAATTAAAACTGATTGATTACGGCAACTATCCAAATCCTTTTGTCAGTCAAACCGTTTTTATTTACGAACTGACTCAGCGGGTTGACAATTTTAAGATAAAAATATATACCGTTTCAGGTAGATTAATTAAAGTGCTCGAAGAGTCAACGATTTTCGGTTCCGGTGTAGATATTAACGAAGGCGGCTATCACGAAATCGTGTGGGACGGTCTCGATACGGAAGGTAATTTTATCGCTAATGGAATTTATTTTTACAAAATGATCGCCAAAAAGCGCGATAAATCGGTAACCTCAATCGGAAAAATAGCCAAAGCACGATGAAACGGTTTGGACTCATCTGGATTATTTTTATTTTGTGCGGAGGAATCATCTTCGCTGGTGAATATGCCGACGCTTTTCTGGAAACCGACGTCAGCGCCCGTGCTCAGGCAATGGCAAGAACAATCGGAGCTCTGGATCATAGCGGAACCGCCTTCGCCAGCAATCCGGCTGGTTTGGCATACGTCCAAAAAACGCAAATTGGATTCATGTATACCTCTCATTTTGGCTTGGCGAATTATAATTACCTTGGATTGGCAATCCCTTTTATCGGAAAATCCACAGCTGCAATCAACTGGATCCGCTTTGGCGTGGATGATATTCCTATCCGCCCCGATTACCTTCGTGAAGTGCCTGACCCGGCTGCCAGGCGTGATTCGGTTATTGCTCTCCAAAATTATCCGCTTGATACTTTTAATGACATCGAAGATGCAATCTTCATCAGCTATGCTCGATTCCAAACCAAATCGGTTGACCTCGGCTGGCGCTATTCCCCTTTTCGAGTTGAAATTCCACTGGGCATCAATTTTAAAATCATCCGTAAAACTTTTTATAACCTTGAAGCTTATGGTATTGGAGTAGATATCGGCGGCCGCCTTTCCGTTAAGGGTGATGATCTATTTGAAATCAGCAAAATGGGAAAAATCAACATCGGCTTTGCGCTAAGAGACGTTGCCGGAACCCTCATTTATTGGAACACGCAGCGTCAGGATGAGATTCGGATGACACCGATGCTTGCGCTGGGATTCGAGCAGCCACTCGAACGACTTGGGATTCAAATCAACCTTGGTTTGACAAAAGAGTATCGTTATCAGGATCGAATGCGCTATGGAATCGAATGTATTGTAAAAAATCGGTTAAGTATCCGTGCTGGGTTGGATGATACCAATTTAACCAGCGGAATAGGCTTAAATTTTATGTTGCTGAAACGGAATATTCATATTGATTATTCCTATTTAAGTCACGAATTGGGAGCCATCCACCGGATTGGAGGAGGTATTGAAATTTGAGGCGTAAGATTTTTCTGGCTACAATAATAAGTATTCAAATTTTATTTAATTTAATGCGCTGCGGTGAAAGTATCGAAGATCCCGATCCACCGATGCGACCTGTCTGGGTCGAGAAGTCAATCCTACTGGCAATTAACGAAACTGGCATCCGCCCTTATGCCGAAGGAGATGGCATTCTACTAGAATGGCATCCCAATTCTGAAAATGACCTTGCCGGCTATAAACTCTACCGTGCCAGTAATGATATTAAAAATAAATTCGAAAAGATTGCCGACATCAATGCCTTCACAGTAGGTGGTGCCGATACATTTTATATTGATGATCTAATGAGCTTTAATACCGATTATTTCTATTATTTGAAAGCCTATGACCAGGCAGAAAATCTCAGTCCACCCTCAGATACTCTGCGATATAATTTAATTCCCAAAGTCAATCCAACACTTCCATCCGGGACAATATCTAATACCCAACCAACTTTCGAGTGGTACGACTTCTCATCAGCAACCTTTCAATACGTAATCCGGGTCGAAACCTTTCTCTCCCGAGAAGTTATTTGGATTTCTCAGTTTACAAAGCCAAATTACACCGATTTTTTACAAAGGATTGCTTATAATAATGATGGAACCGCCAGGATTCCCTCACTGGAATCAGGAACGACTTATCAGTGGTGTATTAAGCCTATCTCGCTCATAGATAATGATAATCTCGATATTGGCGGTTCGCTTTCTAACTGGGCTTATTTTTCAATTGAATAATAAAGGTTTAAATATGCAAAAAATAGTAATCTTATCTCTAATAATTTTTTTAACAATCTCTCTTAGCGGACAAATCCAACCTTCAATACCCGCCGCTCGCACCGATGCCTCACGTTATGTACTGTCAGCCAAAAGCGATGCTTTATTGATGACGGTCAAGGTCTGGGGTGAAGTCCAAAAACCAGGATTGTACGATGTACCCATCGGCACCGATTTAGTGGAATTAATTTCCTCAGCCGGAGGTCCAACATCCCGCGCCAAATTATCCAAGGTTAAAATTATTCGAGAAGCAACCAACGGTTCAAAAAGCACTGTCTCAATTATCAATATCAAAGAGTACCTCGATACTGGCAATGCTGAAAACATCGTAGAGATTAAATCGAACGATACAGTCGTCGTGCCGGTCAAACCAATTCAATATTTATCTACTTCATTATCCTGGACAAGTCAGATTATTAACCTTATATACATAATCACGATGTTCGATTATTATCGAACGAGACCTTGATAATTAAAAACTAAAGTACAGGAGTATTTTAACATGATGGACAAAATTGATGTACAGATTCTGGATATTCTGCAGAAAGACGGACGGATTCAACGCAATCGCATAGCAAAACAGGTAGGTTTAACAATTCCGGCAGTAAGTGAGCGCATGCGCAAGTTGGAGAAAAAGGGCATCATTGCCGGTTACCATGCCAAAATCAATAATGCAGCTATTGGCAAAGATGTTACTGCATTTGTCTTTGTAATAACCTCCCCTTCTAAAACCTATGATGAATTTATCAAAAATGTCCGTGAACAAAACGAAATCATCGAGTGTCACTCGATTACTGGCGAAGGATCTTACTTATTAAAAATTCAGACCGAAAATACTACGACGCTCGAAAAACTACTGTCTGAAATCCTATCTTGGCAAGGAGTTTTACAGACCCGCACCTATATCGTCCTCTCAAGTTACAAAGAGTTTTCATCCGTAAAACCTGCTGTTTCTTTAATCAAAAAATCAAATCCAACTAAGAAATAATGATCAGTGAAATCAAATCCAGACTAGAAATGCTGGAACCAAGGATTCACGAAATACGGAGGTTTCTTTGACGTTGATAACAGTCAACGTTTATTAGCCGAAGCCCAAGTCAGGATTTCCGCCAGCAATTTCTGGAATCATAAAGAGGCAGCCCAGGCAACCTTGCAGCAGATCAGCCTCCTTGAAACCAACCTTAACAAATATCATGACCTGATGAAATTGTGGAATGATATCAATGAACTTTTGGCAATAATGGAAGCAGAGGATGATGAGTCAATGCTGCAAGATGTCCAGGCATGGGTGGATGATCTATCAAATCGCCTGGATAAAATTGAACTTGAAACAATGCTCAATGAAGAGGATGACACTAAAAACGCGATTATGACCATTCATCCAGGAGCAGGAGGAACAGAATCTCAGGATTGGGCGGAGATGCTGCTTAGAATGTATATGCGCTGGTTTGAACGCTCCAGCATGGAAGCTCAAGTCATTGATTTGATTGCGGGTGAAGAGGCTGGAATCAAGGATGTAACAGTTGAGGTTAAGGGTAGTTACGCCTTCGGCTACTTGAAGTCCGAAGCCGGTATCCATCGGCTTGTCCGCCTTTCCCCTTTTGATGCCAATCACCGACGACATACTTCATTCGCAGCGGTTTTCGTCTATCCCGAGGTCGAGGAGAATATTGACGTGGACATCAATCCTGATGATTTGCGAATTGATACCTTTCGAGCCAGCGGAGCCGGAGGTCAGCATGTCAATAAAACTGATTCGGCAATTCGGATTACTCACATCCCTACCGGAATAGTCGTCCAGTGCCAGAATGAACGCTCCCAGTATAAAAATAAAGCCTCAGCCATGAAGATTCTGAGAGCCCGACTCTATCAGTTGAAAAAGGAGGAATTAGAGCAAGAAAAATCAGCCATCGAAAAAAATAAAAAGGGTATCTCCTGGGGTAATCAAATCCGTTCGTATGTCTTTCAACCTTACACTTTAGTAAAAGATCACCGCACAAAATATGAGGACAGCAACATTCAAGCAGTCATGGACGGCGATATTGACGGTTTTCTGAGAGCCTATTTAGCTTATAAAACTATTGAGGAGAAAAAGAAACAGTGAATCCAGAAGAGCAGCATATCGGCAAATCATTAAGTGAAATTTTGAAAATCCGGCAGGAAAAATTAACCAAAATCAGGGATCTGGGATTCGAACCTTACCCCTATAACTTTTCACAGAGGCACAACTGCCGCCAGGTTGTCGAGAATTACTCCCAATTAGCCGAAAATACACCCGTCAGTGTAGCTGGACGAATCATGACAATTCGCAAAATGGGACGGGCGAGTTTCTGTCACATTCAGGATGAAAGCGGAAAGTTGCAGCTTTATCTCCAAGAAAATAAAGTCGGTGCTCAAGTTTACGAACTGTTCGGCTTACTCGATATTGGTGATATCATCGGCACAAAGGGTAAGGTATTTAAAACCCGCACCGGTGAAATTACACTATTTGCTGAGGAACTGCAGCTCCTTTCGAAAAACGTCCGTCCAATCCCAATCGTCAAGGAAAAAGATGGGATTATATTCGACGCTTTCAGCGATAAGGAGCAGCGCTACCGGCAGCGTTATCTTGACCTGATTGTCAATCCCGAGGTTAAGGAAATATTTAAATTGCGTAGTAAAATCATCCAATGGACGCGCGATTTTCTCAATGAACGGGGATTCCTCGAAGTCGAAACCCCAATTCTCCAGCCCAACTACGGTGGGGCTTTTGCCAAACCATTTAAAACCTATTATAATGCTCTCGATCGCGAATTTTATCTCCGGATCGCCGATGAATTATACCTCAAACGGCTAATCATTGGCGGATTCGAGAAAGTGTACGAAATCGCCAAAAATTTTCGAAACGAAGGAATTGACCGCAACCATAATCCGGAGTTCACCGCTCTGGAATTCTATCAAACTTATGTGGATTATTATTATTTAATGGATATGGTGGAAGATTATTTTCGTTTTCTGGTTAACAATCTTGGCCAATCCACCTTCAAATTTGGTGATCATGCGATTGATTTCGGTCAACCCTTCCAGCGGCAGGGGATGTTTGATTTGATCAAAGAAAATGTCGGCACCGACATCCGCGAATTCAACGAGCGGGAAATGGCCGAACTGTGCAAGCATAAAGGACTCGAAGTTGAGCCCAAAACGGGCTATGGCAAATTGATTGAGCTCCTGTTCGACAACTTTGTCGCCGTAAAACTGATTCAGCCCACTTTTGTGATAGATTACCCCAAGGTAATTTCACCCCTGGCAAAAAGTAAACGCGATGGCAGTAAAGACCTTGTCGAACGCTTTGAATTATATATCGCCGGCCAGGAATTTGCCAACGCCTTCAGCGAATTAAATGATCCTTTTGATCAGCGGGAGCGATTTGAGAATCAGAACAAGTTACGTGAACTCGGCGATGAAGAGGCTCAGACGATGGATGAGGACTTCGTCATGGCGATGGAATACGGCATGCCACCCACCGGCGGCGTCGGAATCGGAATAGACCGCGCCGTGATGCTTTTTACCAACCAGCGTTCGCTCAAGGATGTAATCCTTTTTCCGCAGCTGCGCACTTAACGGCAAAACCGTCATGGCTTTACCTTTCTTTATTGCCCGTCGTCATCTTTTCCACCGCCACAAAATTGGCTATATCTCCTTCATCAGTATTATTTCTACAATCGGATTGGCAGTCGGAGTCGCGGCACTAATTATTACCATCTCCATTTTAAATGGCTTTGAAAATGTGATCAAAGAAAAACTGATCGGTTTTGACGCTCATATCCGCTTGAGATTGTTAAATAACGAAACTTTTGAATCCGTCGGAAATATTGGGGATTACCTCCAGACGATTCCCGGTGTCCGTCATGTCGTTCGTTACATTCATAATCCGGTAATGATCCGCTATAAAGGCGAAACTGACGGCGTGGTTTTGGAGGGATTAAACGCCGAAGACCTTACCAAAACCCTTAATATTGACCGTTTTTTGAAAAGTGGTCAACTGACTTTTCATACGAAGGACAATCGAGACGGGATCATCATCGGCCAAAAATTAGCCAATTATCTGGGTGCTCAATTGGGCGATCAGGTTTACCTTTTTGTTTTGCACTCAGTTACTGAATTCACCAATCGGCCCCGAATCGGCAGTTTTACGATTACCGGTATTTACGAATCGGGCATAGCCGACTATGACGACATTTTCATCTATACCAGCCTCGAAGCCGCTCAGAAATTATATGATTTTGGCGATCAATTTTCTGGTTTTCAGATCATCCTAGACAATCCCTATGATGCTGCCAAGATCACTGAACAGATCAATGCGACGCTGGGTTACCCTTATCATGCAATGAGCTGGCTTGACCTGCACTATAATCTCTTTGAATGGTTGCGGATTCAACGTCTACCAATTTTGATCATTTTCGGCTTAATTGCCCTGGTGGCAATCTTCAATATCATTAGTTCGCTAATGATGATAGTCATCGAAAAAACCAGGGATATCGGAGTACTAAAAAGCATGGGAGTTAGCCATCGTCAGACCGGCAAAATTTTTCTGATCGAGGGTGCGATTATTGGAGTTGCTGGCACGTTACTCGGATTTTTATTAGCCGGGATTCTAGCCTGGATCCAAATTCGGTTTAATCTTATCTCAATCCCGGAAGATGTCTATTTCATGAGCCAGCTGCCAATCCAATTAGAACCAGGCTATTTTCTGATTATTGGCGGTCTGGCAATTCTTTGTTCAATTCTGGCTACAATCTATCCTTCCACCAAAGCCGTCCATCTGGCACCTGCCGAGGCAATCCGCTATGAGTAAATCGATATTAACCTGGATTTCTTTACGCTATTTCAAGTCGAAAAAACAGACCGGTCTGATCTCTTTTACCTCATATATTTCGATCGCCGGAATTGCATTGGGCGCTTTTACATTACTAATTACTCTAAGTACCCTGAACGGATTCGAATCGGAGATTTCCTCACGGGTAATAGATTTCGAGTCGCATATTCGCATTACCGGAAAAGAATTAACTGACACCCAGATTGCCCGGGTTAAAGCCCTGCTCCAGGGAAGAAATGTGAATGTAATTTACCCTTTCGTTACCAAAAAATCGGTCCTTTCCACAATTGGTACCGATGCAGTTGTCCGGCTGAAAGGTGTTGATTCAACAATTTTTTCGACCAAGATTGTCTTGCCCCAAGCCATAATCCGGGGTAATAATAGTTTTGTGGCACCCACTTCCAATCTGCCCGGTATAGTTGTTGGTTACCGCCTGGCTGACAAACTGGGCCTATTTTTAGGTGATACCGTAAACGTGATTAATCCGTTGGATATCAGGAGTTCTCTCAGTATTCCTTATGTCGGTCAATTTGTGTTGAGTGGAGTATTTAAACTGGATTTATTCGATTACGATGAAAACCTGGCTTTTGTGGATCTTCACCAAGCTCAGAAAATCTTCAAAATGGAAGGTTTGTATTCAGGAATTGATATTAGATTCGATAAATATAAAAACAGTAAAGAAGTTGAAGACTATCTTCGAACCAACCTGGATTCACAATTTTCGATTTCGAGTTGGGAAGACCTTCACAAAGATCTATTTGGCGCAATGAAACTTGAGAAATATGGCAGTTTTCTGGCGTTAACTTTTATTATCCTCATTGCTATTTTTAATTTAACCAGTTCACTTATTATGTTAATCATGGAGAAAATCAGAGAGATCGGCATGCTCCAAACCCTTGGAATGAACTCCAAACATATTCAAGGTATTTTTTTGAGATTAGGATTTATAACCGGCAGCATCGGTTTGATTATCGGTCTAATCCTGGCAATGACATTATGCCTGCTGCAAATTAATTTGCGGTTTATCCCCCTACCTTCAGTTTATATCATTCCCTATCTACCTATGGAAATTCATGCGCTGGACATTCTGGCAATTGCGGCTGCTGGAATAATTCTAATTTTTATCGGTACTCTCTATCCCAGTTGGCGGATCGGAAAACTTACTCCTTTAGAGGCAATCCAATATGAAAAATGACGAAAATCCTATCTTAACCGTAAAGGAACTTTCAAAATCCTATTATAACGACGGAGTCGAGGTTCCGGTCCTGAATAAAATCTCATTTTCGGTTAATCCCGGAGAAGTCATTACAATCATGGGACCTTCGGGAGTTGGCAAATCTACCCTGCTTAATCTTTTAGGCACACTTGATTTTCCCGATAACGGTGAGGTATTTTATCAGGAAGTCAATCCTTTCACTCTGCCGGAAAAAGAGATAGCCCACTTTCGCAATAAAACTATCGGATTTGTTTTTCAATTTCATCACCTGTTGCCGGAGTTTACCGCCCTGGAAAATGTCATGCTACCCTCGATCATTTACGAATCGAATACCGAGGCAGCCAGAGCGAAAGCCATCGAACTGCTGGATAAAGTTGGTATAGGTCATCGTCTTCATCATCGGCCTTCTGCTTTGTCCGGCGGTGAACGTCAACGGGTAGCTGTTGCCCGGGCTTTAATCAATGACCCGCTAGTTGTCCTTGCCGACGAACCCTCAGGAAATCTGGATATTCAAAATAGCGAAATGTTGATTAACCTGATTCTTGAGCTGAATCGGCAATTCAAACGGACATTTATTATTGCCACCCACAACGCCGAAATCGCTGCCAAGTCCCACCGCGTGTTGCAGCTGAGTACCGGCAAGACCCGTTTCCGTTGAAAAGTTTAATTGACTTTAGGCTTCAACCTGTTATATATTCAAACGTGAGTAAGTGTTAGAAATGAAAGACGAATTTTCGAAATTAATCCAGCAGATTATCAAGGACGCCCGAGATCAGGCGAATCGTTTAGGCCACAATCACGTGGATTCTGAACATCTGCTTCTGGCTATCTTGAGTTACCCCGAAAGCCATACCAACAACATTCTAACTCACCTGGACATTGAAATCGAAGAAATCATTAAAAGTATCGAAGATGCGGTTCCCAGTCCCAGTGAAACCCTGTTAATCGGTCGCCTCCCCATGACCAAGCGTGCGGAACAGATCTTACGAGATACCTACTACGAAGCCCAGCAGTTAAACGTATCAGAAATTACTGACGCTCATATTGTACTCGCCATACTCAAACAGGGTGATGGAATCGGCTACAAGATTCTGGCATCTTTTGGGCTGGACTATAATTTATTTCGTGAAGAACTGAGTAGCTCTTCTTTTCTGGATAAACCAAAACCAACCAAAAAACGATCCAGTAAAACACCAGCACTGGATCATTTTTCAAGAGACATCACCGAAAAAGCCCGGAATAATCAACTTGATCCTGTGATAGGACGTGAAAAAGAGATTGAGCGAGTAGCTCAGATTTTATCCCGCCGAAAAAAGAATAATCCAGTTCTGATTGGTGAGCCGGGTGTGGGGAAAACGGCCATTGCAGAAGGCCTGGCAATTCGCATAATTCAGAAAAAAGTACCCAGACTCTTATATAACAAACGGATAATTGACCTGGATCTCGCCTCGATTGTTGCCGGTACTAAATACCGCGGTCAATTTGAAGAGCGGATGAAAACGATTATGCAGGAACTGGAAAATTCGGATGATATTATTCTATTTATTGATGAGCTCCACACTATAGTTGGAGCTGGCGGTGCATCCGGTTCACTCGATGCCTCGAACATGTTCAAACCGGCGTTGGCGAGGGGCGATATCCAGTGTATTGGTGCTACGACATTGGATGAGTACCGTAAAGTAATTGAGAAGGACGGCGCACTTGAAAGACGTTTCCAAAAAATCATCGTCAATCCACCGCAAAAAGACGAGACGCTGGAAATTCTCAAAGGCTTGCAGGTTCATTATGAAGAACATCATCGAGTAAAGTATACCACGCAGGCTCTGATTGCAGCTGTCGAATTAAGTGACCGCTATATTACCGATAAGTTTATGCCCGATAAAGCAATTGACGTCCTGGACGAAGCCGGTTCACGAGTCCATCTGCGGAATATCGATGTTCCTAAAGGAATCATGGAAATGGAAGAGATGGTCGAGAAGATCAAACAGGAAAAAGAGACTGCGGTGCGGGAACAGCGATTCGAAGAGGCAGCAAAATTACGCGACCAGGAACGCAAGCTGCGGCAAAAGATTAAAAGTACTTACGATAAATGGGAGGCAGATACAGCTTCCTCAATTATCACGGTAACTGAAGATGATATTGCGGATGTTGTAGCAATGATGACCGGAATCCCGATTAATCGCATTGCCGAATCGGAAAATAAGAAATTGATCGAGATGGAATCACAGCTTAAAAAACATATTATCGGACAGAACGATGCTATCCGGACAGTTGCCAGTTCCTTACGCCGCGCCCGCGCCGGGCTGAAGGATCCCAAACGTCCGATCGGCAGTTTTCTGTTTATGGGTCCTACCGGAGTCGGGAAAACTGAACTCGCCAAAGTTATTGCCCAATTCGTCTTCAATAGCAAGGGTGCTTTGATCAAAATTGATATGTCCGAATATATGGAGAAATTCGCTGTTTCGAGATTGATTGGGGCTCCTCCGGGATATGTAGGCTATGAAGAAGGTGGTACTTTAACCGAAAGAGTCCGACGGCATCCTTATTCAGTTGTACTCTTCGATGAGATTGAAAAGGCTCACCGTGATGTATTTAATATCTTACTCCAGATTTTCGATGATGGGGTTCTCACGGATAGTTTCGGTCGCAAAGTGGATTTCAAAAACACAATTATTATCATGACCACTAATATCGGATTGCGCAATATCCAGGGCAGCGGATTTGGCTTCTCCAAGTCTGACGCAGAGAGCAACTACGAAACAATGAAAAAGAAAATGATCGAAGAAGCTCATAAACTATTTAATCCGGAATTTATCAACCGCATAGACGATCCAATCGTATTTCACTCTCTGACACTTAAAGATGTACTAAAGATAATTGATTTACAATTACATGAGGTCGCCGAAAATCTCAGACAGTCAAACACCGAATTGAAAATCAGCACACAGGTAAAGGAGCTCATTTTCGAAGAGGGCTACAAACCGCAGTATGGCGCCCGTCCGCTGCGGCGTGCAATTCAAACTATGATTGAAGACCAGATTGCCGAAAAAATATTAGAAGGTTTTCTTACAAAAGGTTATCCCATCGAAGTAAGAGTAAAAAACAAAAAATTATCCTTCTGGCAAGCTCATACTCAACCCGTGGCAAGTAAACCGGTTACTGTTAAAGAATAACAACTTCTGCTGATCTTCCGACAATATTTCCGATTTAACCAACAAATTAAAAAACAATAGATACCCTTGTGCCGATATGTCCGAGTAAATTTATGGCACAGCATTTGTCACTTTTATTCAGTCATTTGAAATAAATGAAACCTAAACAGCCCGATAAAAAGGGCGGATAAGGAGATCAAGATGGGAAAAATAATCGGAATTGATCTGGGAACAACCAACTCCTGTGTGGCGGTAATGGATGCTGGCAAACCACGAGTTCTGGAAAATTCGGAAGGTCGTCCAATTACTCCATCAGTCGTTGTATTCAAGAAAGATGGAGAGCGTGTTGTTGGAGATACTGCTAAACGTCAGATTGTAATAAATCATGACCGGGCGGTCTACTCGATTAAACGCTTTATGGGCCGGCTTTTTAATGAAGTCAACCATGAAAAACAAGAAGTCCCTTTCAAGGTTGTCCAAGGTCCAAATAGCGATGTGCGGGTACGAATTGGTGATCGGGATTATTCGCCGCCGGAAATTAGCGCCATGATTTTGCAGAAGATGAGACAGACAGCTGAAGAAAAATTAGGTGAAAAAATCACCGAAGCCGTGATCACCGTTCCGGCTTATTTTAATGATGCCCAGCGTCAGGCTACTAAAGATGCCGGGAAAATCTCCGGTTTGGATGTCAAACGTATTATTAATGAACCTACAGCAGCAGCCCTGGCATACGGTCTGGACAAGAAAAAGGATGAAAAAATTGCTGTATACGATTTAGGTGGAGGTACTTTTGATATCTCAATTTTGGAGATCGGCGACGGAGTTTTCGAGGTCAAATCCACTAATGGCGATACTCATCTTGGAGGTGACGATTTCGATCAACGGATTATCGAATGGCTAATCAGCGAATTTCAGAAAAAAGAGGGCATTGATCTAAAGAAAGATCCGATGGCTTTGCAGCGGCTGAAAGAGGCTTGTGAAAAAGCCAAAATCGAACTCTCTTCAAATACCGAAACCGAGATCAACCTACCTTACATCACTGCCGGGGTAGCCGGTCCGATTCACTTATTGGAAAAATTAACCCGGGCAAAATTCGAATCACTTGTGGAAGACCTGATCGAGCGGACTCGCAAACCCTGCCAACAAGCCTTAAAGGATGCCGGACTTAATGCCAGCGATATTCACGAAGTAATTCTGGTTGGGGGTTCGACCCGCATTCCCAAAGTCCAGGAACTGGTTAAAGAACTTTTCAACAAAGAGCCAAATAAGAGTGTCAATCCAGACGAAGTTGTGGCAATCGGCGCCGCAATCCAGGGTGGCGTACTCGGCGGAGAAGTACATGACATTTTACTGCTGGATGTTACCCCTCTGTCATTAGGTATCGAAACTCTTGGTAGTGTGGCAACCCGGCTCATCGAACGGAACACCACAATTCCCACCCGTAAAAGCGAAATTTTCTCCACCGCTGCCGATAGCCAGACGACCGTGGAAATTCATGTCTTACAGGGAGAGCGCACGATGGCTGCCGAC
>Ga0315548_1001112_pt1 | contig 23364 bp, 15 predicted proteins | sample SalMarSW160110MG_2_FD_202540 | JGI IMG/M metagenome (GOLD analysis project Ga0315548, IMG submission 202540) | Salt marsh sediment microbial communities from the Plum Island Ecosystem LTER, Massachusetts, United States - Salt Marsh Sediment SW1601-110 ...
CATTTCAACGATTTCCACATTTTTGCTTCTGTTCCATTTATCATTTATTTTTTGGACATTTATAAATCCTTTTTTCGTAGACCAAAATGCCTTTACGAATATCCTTTGTCCATAGCCCATTGATAGATTTTCAACAGCAAACCTGGCGATTTTATAGGCAGCCATCTCATCATTAAGGATCAATCTTGCCCTTTTATATAATTCTGTAGCTACAGTGCAAGAGATCCAGTTATTCGGATCTCTCAAAAATTTTTCGGTATCCGGAAGGATATCAATCTCGGGGTCAAGGTCCTTCAGCAATGCGGAAAAATCACCATTATTATGTTCCTTTACATAATCTAGGATGACCCCTGTATTTATACAACTAACTTCCTTTTTCATCTGAAATACTTTCTAAAATCTTTAATTCATTAGAAAGGCAAATTACGAGTGCTTCTTTGCCCAGACATTAATCTTGAATATTTACCAATAAGATCAGGCAACAATTTTTTAAAGATCGATAAACTTTCACTCCTGACATCCAATATTCCATTACTCTTCTTCGACCTAAAACATCTCTCAGGGATTACATTATCATTAAAAGCATGGGGAGGGAGTCTGAAAAAAGGCATTATATCCAAAAGGGCTAATTGTAACTTTTTACTATTATTGGATAAATTAAATATGTCCTCCATATAGGCAAGAATGGTTTGAAAATCTAAGGATTCAGACGGCTGTCTAACAATATTCTGCCCAAAGGCACCATCGTCATCAAAGATAGTATCTGGTGAAGATTTTGCAAAATCATATAATCTTGTTTTTGGATAAACCCTGCATTCTCCAATCTTAAAGACATGCCCTCCTGAACCGCTATCTTTTGATAATCCTTTTGCAAAAGCAAGGCTTTCAGCAAGGTCTTCCTCTGTGTCTCCAGGGTACCCCGCGATCATAAAAACCATTATTGGTATTTCGTATTTTGCTGCTTCTTTAAAAATAGCAACGGTATTTGATAAATATCTTTGATAATGTGCCCTATCCTTTACCTTATTCATTCTTTTTAATGTTCCATAACTCGCTGATTCGAATCCAAGCGCCAATGCACTACAAACATCTGCTATTTTTGGTATCAATAAAGGATTAAATATATCACATCTGGTTTCGAAATTTACCTTTATTCCTAATGATCGAAATAGGGGGAATAGATCAAAAGATTTAAACAAGGCATCGCTTACCAACAGAATACGAGCATTGTTTTGCTGTGATAGATTCTTTAAATCGCTTTCAATAATTTCTCTAGGGACTGCTTTTCTGGTCGGCCTGATATAATCCTCCATGCAAAAATTACATCTGTAAGGGCAACCCCGGCTGAATGAATACGGCAGCACATCATACGCTCCGGGATGTCTTAATAATCCCAGATTTAACAATGCCTTTTTATTGAGATCAAATCTAACGCCTTTTTCGGTTATATGTACCTTTCCATTTTTTTTCCATGCCAGGTTATAAATACCATTGTCCCTGGGGTCTTCTCCCTTTTCCAGCTTCTTTATTATCTTAAGCGCCGGCACCTCGCCTTCACCAATGACTATCAAGTCTACCGCTGATGTCCTTGAAAATATGTCATTGTAGTATATTGTCGGGAAATACCCGCCCAAGAATATAAATATATCAGGACCTGTTTCTTTAATCCTCTCACACAAATGTATTGTTTCTTCCGCCTGGGCAATGGCGGTGCACGAGATGCCGATCCCCTTCGGCTTGATTGCCGAAAGGTCCCGCATTAATTCGTCGTACACATGATCTCTTCCTTCCGGACTCAGGGGCAACCCGTAATCCATGGGGACGGAAATTACCTCAATTTCGGTTTCTGGGGAATTTGATTTGACAAAGCTTGCTATCTCCATGACAGGCAGTGGATAGGCGGGTACATACATGTCGATATTCTTCGAGATGGGTTCAATCAATAAAATCAATGTAGTCTCCTTAACTGAAAACAGGCTATCTGGTTTCCCATACACATGTGTGCATGGTTTTAATCCATTCTTACAAAGCTCTTCCAAACACGGGCTGTAAAAATTTAGAGGATGAACGTTTTTCGGCCTTGGTGATAGCGATGGATCTGGTCTTTATTTCCGGGTATTTTTTCCATTGGTACCACTGTTCAGGATGATAGAGAATAAATTGTTCGAGTACCTTTAGCACTGTCTCACCCACCGTCGATACAGGGATTCCCTCAAGCATTTTTAACATATCTTCATAGGAATACATTATCAATTTATATTCTTTCAGATTATATCTATGTATTACTCCAAATACAACCTCGGCTCCTGTCCTTTTTTGAATAGCATTAATGGTCCTGTCCAGCCCCGTCACCCGACCCAAAAAAGATGTCCTTTTCTTTTCCGACGGTCTCCACTCCTCTATTTCATCACATTGGGTAACAAGGACACGATTTTCGTTTAATTCTTTTATTGCCCTTTTAAGGACACTACCCTTTTTCTCCGCGTCAATAAGCCGTATATTATATTTTTGGGCCTGGGAAAAAACCTGTTTTTTTAATCTTTGGGTCTTAAATTTTGCAATCATGGAGACATCAAAGCCATTCACGGCCAGCAGAGTGGGAATAAACTCTATCGCGCCGTAGTGCCCGGTAATGACAATCACCCCCTTACCCCTCAATAAACTCCTGGATAGTACTGACAAGTCGTCGCTCAAGATATGATCATTAAGAAACTCTGTAGCTTTATCTTTATCTTGGAAGGCTATGAACAGCTTTTCATAATAGTGACACAATATACCATGAAAGACCTTTTTGGCAATTTCTTCAATGTTAACCCCCTGTCTGGCACCTCCTATTACATCAACAATAGCATTCATTATAATCTGCCTTTCCTGTTTATTTAAAAAAAAATATAGCTTTCCGAGGAAAAACATATAGAACCTTGCCAGTGCCCAACCAAAAGATAAACAAATGAATATATTGAATTTTGACTGCAAAAAAGGACTCAATTTCTTTTTCATAATATATACTCTCCCTTAATATATTTTATTACGAATTTAATTGATCTTGATCTTCTATTTCTCAATATCCGTGCCAAAATAAAGGTGAGAGTGTCCTTTAGAAAATTTCACAGGTTAATATGTACAGAAAAAAGGGCAAACTCCCTTGATCCGCACACAATTAGGCTTTGAAAGATAAATCTTTAAAAAACAGGTTTATGGAAATAAAATGTTTGATTAAAATATTAGCGATACTATTATCTTTCTATTTGCACAAGATTATGTGCATTAATGCACACATTTATGTGCATAATGTTGGAGAAACTTGATATAACTGGCTCTGAGCATAATAAAAAATATGCATTTTCTCTATAATACTACCGGATAAGAATCCATAGATGACATCTTGTATAATAACTTACCCCTGAAAACCCATTTTTTTCTCTTAAAAAGATTAGATTATTCTATGATTCCACCTAATTAATATATATAGTATCGGTTATTTAATTATTATTATATCAAAATCCATATTCAATTGCGCACAAAAAATAATCATGTTTGCACACTTTTTAGTGCATATCCAAGGATTGGAGAAGGATGGTTTTATAATAGTAGATGTTAGATTGTTTTAATATATATATTATGATGATAATATCCCCTACATTCTGATTATTCTGTATAATAAGATACCTCCTATGAGATTTGGCATGATGATTGTATAAAAAAATAAGACTTCAACCTACCTATTAAGTATCCTTAACGGTTAATCTTTGACTGATGGCATGGATTTTCAAACAATTTGTGATTCCGGCCTGGAAACCTGCCATGTGTTAGATACGAGGAGGCAGGAGAAACCCAATCAAGATTCATCATAATTAGAAAGGAAAGGTAAGCCATGGCAACTGACAAAAAGGCATCCATCATGGTCGTAGACGATGAATATGGAGTCCGTGAATCCTTTAACATGATATTAAGCCATAATTACAATGTTTTTCTAGCGGAGTCAGGGAAACAAGCACTTGATATATTCACTAATAATTCCATTGACCTCATTCTGCTGGATATAATCATGCCAAGAATCAGCGGCCTAGACCTCCTGACACAATTCAAGGAATTGGATCAGAATGTTGAGATTATTATGGTTAGCGCGGTAAAAGATGTAGAGACTGCGGTAACGGCTATGAAATATGGCGCTTATGATTATGTTGTAAAGCCCTTCATAGTAGAGGATATAAAAAATTTGATCGGCAGGGCCATCGAAAAACATCGCCTGGTTAAAGAGGTAACTTACTTGCGAAACGAGCTTGAAAGATATCATCCCTTTGAAATGATTATCGGTAAAGACAAAAAGATGATGGAGCTCCTCGACCTCGTATCAACAATATCCAAGAGCGATGGATCAGTTCTTATCCAGGGAGAAAGCGGAACAGGCAAGGAACTTATTGCCAGGGCAATACATAAACTTGATACAAGAGGGGATCATCCTTTTGTAGTGATAAACTGTGCGGCGATTCCTTCAACTTTAATGGAAAGTGAAATATTCGGGCATAATAAGGGCGCCTTTACAGGGGCTTCTTCCACTAAACTAGGAAAACTCGAGCTAGCGGATAAAGGGATAGGCTTCCTGGATGATGTTGATATCCTTGATATCGGAATGCAGGCCAAGCTTCTCCGAGTAATACAGGAAAAGGAACTTGAAAGACTCGGCAGTACTAAGATAATCAAGATTGATGTGAGATTCATTGCCGCGTCCAATAAGAATCTCGAAGAACTGGTTAAATGTGAGGCATTTCGCGAGGATCTCTATTACCGTCTGAATGTCTTTCCCATAACGCTTCCTCCCTTAAGGGAAAGACGTGCTGATATTCCGTTGCTTCTCGATCATTTCCTGGAAAAATATGCCAGACAATCAGGCAAACCCCCAAAAAGGTTTTCAAAAAGTGCCCTTAAGTTTCTTACCGATCATTATGATTGGCCCGGAAATGTCAGAGAACTCCAGAACCTTGTGGAGAGGTTATCTACCACGGTTAAAGGACACACGATTTACCCGAAGAATCTTTCGGTCTTTAGCATGACAAAGAAAGAGATAAAGGATATGGCCCTTAAAGAGGCTGTAAATCTTTTTGAAAAGCAGTTCATCGAGGAAGCGCTAGCACGTTCCGGTGGTAACAGGCTTGAGGCCGCCAAGATGCTAGGGATACACCGTAATACGCTTCTGAAAAAACTCAGCGAATAGTCTTTTTCCCTTATTTTTTTGTTATATCCACCAACCTCTATTCAGGCTGTTTTTGCTTGCGTTAGTTTCCTCCCTGATGATATCTGATTAACCGTGAAACTCAGTAATGAATCTTTGCTTCGGTGCAAATTCCCGGTTTAAAGATTAGTTTTTTGGTTCATCCGGTTAATGAGCACGTAAAGAAGCAAAAGATTAGATCTTTTTATAACTACCTTACTGGCCCATGGGGTTCTCTTTTAAGGGGCGAAAACATTAACAGCATGCCAACTACTTAAGGTGCCACCCAGGCGGGCGGAATACTTAGGAGATAATAGAAGAGTCTGGAGTCCGGATAAATCTGCAAAACGCTACCCGCCCGCCTCGTCTTGTTTTGTGCAAGGTTATTGCACATAAACGAGTTCGCCGCTTAAAAAAGAGCCCCATGGCCCATATAGCGCAAAATACTTAGATACCATTAACTAGGGTGCTCATTAACCGGATGAACCAGTTTTTTATCCACTTGAAAGGAACGGAAATAGAAAAGAATGAATGAGGGTTTCAAGGTCCCCTCCGGTGAAATTGATAATCGGAGGAAAAGGATACAAGAATTATTACAAACGAACAATATCGATGGTCTCCTTATTGTGCAAAGGGTGGATCTGTTTTATTTTTCAGGAACCGCGCAGAATGGAGCTCTTTACATGCCGGCGGACGGAGAACCTCTGCTGATGATAAAAAAGCACCTTCCCAGAGCCCTGGAGGAATCATCCATAAAGAATATTGTAAAAATAGACTCTTTGAAAGATATCCCGCGCATGATCAATGAATTTTATGGAGGTTTTCCCGGCATTCTGGGTTTTGAGTTTGATGTTATGCCGGTGAAGGACTTTAATTACTATAAGCAACTTTTACCGGCCCATAAGTATGTTGACGGTTCGAATCTCATCATCCGGTCCAGGATGATAAAATCCAACTGGGAGATTCTGCAGATGGAAAAGACGGCGGAACTCTCCCAAAAGACCTTTGAATATATGAAATCTGCTATCCGCCCTGGTTACACGGAGACGGAATTCGCCGGCATTATAGAGACATTTTCCAGAAGATTGGGGCACGGCGGTTTTCTCAGGTCCAGGAATTATAACGCCGAGGTCTATGCGTGGCATGTATTAAGCGGAAAGAGCGGAGGTATAGTTGGCCTTTTGGATTCTCCCGCAACCGGCACGGGAACCTCAGCGGCATTTCCTTGTGGAGGGGGCGGTAAACAGCTTTTGCTCAACGAGCCCATTATGGTGGATTTCGGGACTGTACTGAATGGATATCATATGGATGAGACAAGGATGTTCGCCATCGGGTCCATGCCTGATAAGGCATTGAGGGCGTGTGAAGCTTCCATAGAGATTCACAATAGAGTGCTTGACAGCGTAAAACCGGGGGTGACCCTGACGGAACTATACCAGGTCTCTGTTTCCAAGGCTAAATCTTTGGGATATTCCGAACAATTTCTAGGGCCTCCCGGGTATGAAGTAACATTTGTGGGACACGGCATAGGGCTGGAGTTAGTGGAAAGCCCCATCATCGCTAAGGGTAAAGAATGTCACCTGGAGGCAGGAATGACCTTCAGCCTCGAGCCCAAGATGGTATTTGAAAACGAGTTCTCAGCAGGGATTGAAAGCGTGTTCCTGGTTACGGAAAGAGGTTGCCGTCTGATCAGTAAAGTTCCTGTTGATATCTTCATTTGTCAAGATTAGGCATGAAAAGGAGTCTTGGCTTTCCGGCACAAGGGAACATCATTCCAAACTTTTCAAGTCCTGAATGAGCGACCAGCCTCTTTCTGCACGCTCTTAATCTTGGTCTCTATTACCCCCCTAACTCCTTTTCGAAAATCGAATTTTGCCTGCAGGCTGATCCTGTCAGATTCTTTTTCAAGCACTCGAAAACATCTCGTAAGCAGCTTAAGCAGTTCATCCCACTCTCCTTCAACAACCGTACCCATGGGGTTTAAGCGATAATCAAGACCACTTTCATCCACAACGGTAAGGACCTTTGCGACATGCTGACTCAAGCTGGCTCCCTTGTCCAGGGGGAGTATGGAGGTACTCAACAATCAATTTCCAAAGATACTTTTACGGCCGAGCAAGATATTTAAAGGATCACCCCTGTTGATATATATTACCACATATTTTACATAATTGCGATTTTACCGCATTCGTGAGATAATTAAATATTTGTGTATACGGGGAAATGTTATGAGTAATCGGCCTGTAATAGGAATTAGCATGGGAGATCCTTCCGGGATAGGACCTGAAATTATCTTAAAGGCACTGTCCGATTCCTCCATATATGAGTTTTGTAGACCTCTAGTATTCGGGGACCCAGGGTGCCTGACCATGAATTTTAATGGACCAAAGATACTGTCCATTAAAGAGATTTCCTGCCCCGATAAGGCCCTGGGCGTCCCGGGTAATATAGACCTTATTGCCTGTTCCAGATTGAAAAGGGAGAGTATGGTTCCTGGAAAACCTTCCCGGGAAGGTGGGATCGCCATGGTCGAATACATAATCAAGGCGGTAGAAAAGGCGATAAGCGGTGAAATATCCGCCATAGTTACCTGTCCTATCAACAAATCACTAATGAATAGGGCAGGATACACTTTTGAAGGGCACACACAATTAATATCTTATCTTACGGGAAGCAAGGATTGCATCATGATGCTCGCCGGAGAGAGACTTCGGGTGACACTTGTGACCATTCACTGTGCCCTGAAGGATGTTCCTGCAAACATTGATGAAAATAGAATATTTAAGACCATAACCGGTACCTCCAAGGCCCTTAAGGAAGACCTTAACATAAAAAACCCTCGTATCGCCGTAGCGGCTCTTAACCCTCACGGCGGCGAGGAAGGGCTTTTCGGTTCAGAAGAGAAGGAGATTATTCTCCCTGCCGTAAAAAGGGCCATTAAGGGAGGATATAACGTAACCGGTCCCCTTCCCTCAGATACTCTTTATTTTAAGGCGGTCTCGGGGGAGTTTGATGCGGTCGTCAATATGTATCATGATCAGGGGTTAATCCCATTAAAGCTTCTACATTTCTCTGATGCGGTCAATGTAACCCTCGGGCTTCCCATAGTAAGGACTTCGGTAGATCACGGAACCGCCTACGACATAGCCGGGAAAGGGCTTGCGAAACCGGATAGCCTCAAGGCGGCAATCAAGATGGCAGCGAATATAGTTAAAAACAGGACAACGGCCAGGGACAAAGATTAATGAGCATAGACATGATAAAGATAAGAGGAGCCAGGGTGCATAACCTAAAAAATATCTCTCTGGATATTCCACGAAATAAAGTCGTGGTAATTACGGGTTTATCAGGGTCCGGGAAGTCTTCTCTTGCCTTTGACACCATATACGCGGAAGGCCAAAGGAGGTATGTTGAGTCCCTCTCCGCCTATGCCCGTCAGTTCCTGGAAAGGATGGATAAACCGGATGTGGATTACATTGACGGGCTTTCACCCGCAATATCAATAGAACAGAGGGTAGCCAGTCATAATCCCAGATCCACCCTTGGAACCGTCACAGAGGTATACGATTATCTGCGGCTCCTGTTTGCCAGGATAGGCCGCCCCCATTGTCCGGAATGCGGTGTGGAAATCTCTTCTCAGACCACCCAGCAAATTGTCGACCAAATAATGGAAATGGAAGAAGGCACTAAAATACGGATCCTGGCACCCATGGTGGAAGGACGAAAAGGTGAACATCTCAATCTACTCGAAAAACTGCGCAAGGACGGGTTCACGCGAGTAAAGATAGACGGTCAGCTATGGTCTTTGGAGGAAGATATTCCTCTGGACAAGAAAAAAAAGCATACTATCAGCGTATTGGTGGATCGCCTTGTCATTAATAAGAAGATTATGCGTCGACTTACGGACTCCTTGGAACTTACCCTCAACCTGTCTGGAGGACAGGCGATTGTCGATGTTATCGGTTCCAATGAGGTTTTTTTCAGCCTAAAAGCGGCCTGTAAAAAATGCGGCATCAGCATCCCGGAACTCACGCCACAGATGTTCTCCTTCAATAACCCCCAGGGAGCTTGCTCGGAATGCAGCGGGCTTGGTATTAAGAGATACTTCGACCCGGATCTTATTGTTCCCGATCCTGACCTCAACCTAAGGGAAGGCGCCCTGGCACCTTGGTCAAAGCGGCATTCCGTATATTTTCAACAGATGCTCGAGTCTATCTGCCATCATTACGGGATAGATATATACACGCCGTTTAAAGATCTACCGGAGCCTATCCAGAAGGTGTTTCTTTACGGCTCAGGGAAGGATGAGATCAGGTTCTATTTCGAAAGAGGCGACAGGCGTCATTTCTACAGCCGTCCCTTTGAAGGAATTATACCGGCACTGGAGAGACATTGCCAGGAAACCGACTCCTTTCAAATAAGAGAAGATATAGAGAGATATATGAGCATCAGACCATGTCCTTCCTGCGGGGGAGCCAGACTTACGCCCATAAGCAGGGCTGTTAAGGTGGGCGGCAAAGCCATCCATGAGATAACATCCCTCTCCATCGAGAAGGCTCACAAATTTTTCCAAGAATTGAATCTTACACCCAAAGAAAGGGAGATCTCGCGGAGGATCCTTAAAGAATTAAAGGAACGCATATCTTTCCTGAACAATGTAGGGTTGTCTTATCTTACCCTGGACCGATCATCTTCGACCCTCTCGGGCGGTGAAAGCCAAAGGATCAGATTAGCCACGCAGATCGGCTCTGGACTTGCGGGGGTACTCTATGTCCTGGACGAACCTAGCATTGGACTGCATCAGAAAGACAATATCTTGCTCTTGAAAAACCTGAATCACCTGCGAAATTTAGGGAATACCGTCCTGATCGTGGAGCATGATACCGAGACAATACTTTCCGCCGACCATGTCATCGACATGGGACCGGGAGCGGGATTAAAAGGTGGCCATGTGGTATTTAAAGGGACACCCCATAAGTTGAAAGAAGATGAATCTTCCTTAACAGGCAGGTACCTGTCCGGTAAACTCAAAATCACAGTGCCTTCTTCCAGGAGAAACGGCAACGGCAAAAGAATTATCATCGAAGGCGCAGAACAGAACAACCTCAAGAACATTACGGTAGAAATCCCTCTCGGTACCTTTACATGCGTAACCGGTGTTTCCGGGTCGGGCAAGAGCAGCCTTATCAATGAAACACTCTTCCCCGCCCTTTCTCAAAAGCTTTATAAATCAAAACAAAAGGTCGGTCGTGTAAAGACTATCAAAAATATCCACTATATCGACAAGGTTATCAATATCGATCAAAGCCCCATTGGAAGGACTCCCCGTTCCAATCCCGCCACCTATACCGGGCTATTTACCCCTATCAGGGAACTTTTTTCCATGCTCCCGGAATCCAGGATGAGGGGTTACAAGGCAGGCAGGTTCAGTTTTAACGTAAGGGGCGGGAGATGTGAAGCCTGCAATGGGGACGGTGTGATAAAGATAGAGATGCATTTCCTTCCGGACGTCCATGTTACCTGTGAAGCCTGCAAAGGCCGTCGTTTCAACCGGGACACCCTTGAAATAAGGTATAAGGGCTTCAATATCTCGGATATATTGAACATGACCGTGAACCAGGCATTTCAGTTTTTTGAAAACATTCCTAATATCAAAAAGAAACTAAAGACACTGGTGGATGTGGGCCTTGGATACATTAAATTGGGACAACCGGCCACCACCCTTTCCGGCGGAGAAGCCCAGAGAATAAAGCTGTCCCGGGAGCTAAGCAAAAGGGATACCGGCAAGACCCTTTATTTACTGGATGAACCCACAACCGGCCTGCATTTCGATGATATCAAAAAGCTCCTCCAGGTCCTCTCCTATCTGGTGAGCCTTAATAATACAGTAGTGGTTATAGAGCACAATATGGATGTCATAAAAACGGCTGATCACATAATCGACCTTGGTCCAGAAGGCGGTGATAAGGGAGGGTATCTTGTAGGTGCGGGTACACCCGAACAAATCCAGGATATAAAAAGCTCCTATACAGGGGCTTATCTTAAAAGATACCTGGCATCGTAAAACAATCCTAGGGTTCAAGGTTTAAAGTGGCAACTTCCTTATTTTTAAGGTTTTCACTCGAACCCTCGACCCCTTGACTCCTTGAACTCTTCTCTATCATTTTTCTAAAAACGCCATGACCTTCTTCATGAAAGATATGCTGATATTCTGCATCCAAAGATCTCGGCTGTTCTCTGAAAGACGCAATCTCAATTAGTCATTAACTATGAGCAATGAGTAATATGCATTGACTAAGATCTGACAATACCATTATCAGAATATGGATACATCCTTTCATGACAGCATCATATTCCGTAATACGGAATGGGTATCAAACAATCACCTTGTCATCTTAAACTGCAATTATCAGAACGACCTGGGACAGATAATAGGATGGTTTTTGGCAAGTGATCTGCAATCCAATTGTCCCCAGCAGAACCACAATATCTTGAATTTAAGACAATTCTTCTGGTATAATTAGGATGATCTTTTTGAAATCCTTACCAAAGATATAAGCAGAGTTTTTGAATTTGCCGAAATAAAAGGTCTATTTGGGCAGTCTATAGTCCGGTACAACTTATGACTTTGGCAAGAAGTCTAAACTCTTAGCCCATTTTTTCGTACCACCACATATTGAATATAAAAAATTTATAATAAAGATTAGGAGTATTTTATGAAACAAAGGTCGAGTGCAGCAGCAAGACATCATAGCATCCAATCTCTCACAGTCTATATGATCCATAAAACTTGACGAAAGGAGAATAGAGATGATTTCAAACCGTGATTTGCCGCAGTGGTCTCGAAGGAATTTTATGAAAGTCGCCTTTGGCAGCGGCGCAGTAGTACTTCTGGGTCAATTCGGTGTATTTCAATTGGCAAGCGCCCAACAAGGGGAAGAAAACTCACTTACCATGATATTAGTGGATTATTCCAAGTGCACGGGCTGTCGTACTTGTGAAACGGTCTGTTCAGCGTTCAATCATCCTAAAGAGGTTAATGGCGAATTATTGAACGGAACCGGCAATCCGTATTTATCGAATATAAAAGTCTATTCTTTCAATCCGGATGTGGATGTGCCAACCGTTTGCGCTATGTGTCCCGATAATCCATGTATAAAGGCCTGCCCTGTCGACCCTGATCCGTCCACTGGTCGTCGCGCCTTATACAGGGATAATAAAACCATGGCAATTACAGTTGATCCGGATCGATGTATCGGGTGCCAAAGCTGTGCCGAAGCCTGCCGGCTCGGAGTCATTGTGCCGCATCCAGAAACCGCCTTGCCCGAACGGATGTGTACCTTATGCGATGGCGAACCACAGTGTGTTAAATATTGCCCGTTCGAGGCGCTTTCCCATGTCAAAGTCGATATCACTAAAGAATTTTATGGCATGAAACCCGGGCAAATCGCCGAAAAATTGATTAAGGATTGGTATGGTGTTTCGGATTAATCCGGCCAGGAAAGGAGAATATCATGACTGAGAGAATATACGGCTATAACGGCATTATACTGGATGTCGATTTAAGTTCTGGTAAGATAGAAAAAAAAGCTATAAGTCCCTTCGATTTGAAGAATTTTGTGGGGGGAAGGGGATTGGGGATCAAACTGTTATGGGATCATTTAAAAGATAAACCCGGGGCAGATCCGCTTGGTCAGGACAATCCGCTCATGTTTATGAGCGGGCTGTTCTCGGGATTTCCCGCACCTTCTTCGTCACGGACCTGCGTGGTGACAAAATCACCTCACACCTCTCCCAAGGAATCCCCATACGCTCATGCCTCGACTTTAAGTTACTCCAATATGGGCGGATTCTTCGGCCCTGAACTACGGTTTGCGGGTTACGATGGACTGGTCATAACCGGTAAAGCCGCTGATCCTGTATATTTGTTTATAGATGATGACAAAGTCGAAATTCGGGATGCCAGGAAATTCTGGGGCACCGGAACCGACCAATTTGATAAAGATTTTATCGAAGAACTTGGTGACCCTCGATTTCGCACCTGTTACATAGGTCCTGCCGGTGAGAATCTGGTTGAATACGCGAGCATTATAAATACCGCCGCCAGGGCAGCAGGACGCGGTGGTACCGGTTGTGTCATGGGGAGTAAGAATCTTAAGGCGGTGGCGGTAAGAGGAACTGGACAGCCTAGGGTAGGAAATCACAGGCTATTTCTGGATTCCCTTGAAGAAGCTCGTCAAAGATTCAAAAATGAACAAGTATACGGAATATGGCGTACGTCTGGTACGGCATTTGGCCTCGAACTCTTTTCTGGTCTCGGGATGATGGCTGTCAAGAATTTCCGTGAGGGCACCTTTTCTGAGGTCGATAAGATCGGAGTCCAGCCATCCATGAAAAACTGGATCAGGTCTTTTTCCTGTTACTGTTGCCCGTTGGCCTGCAAAAAAAGCGGTAAAACCACCGACAGTCCATTTGCCGGACTGGTCCACGACGGACCGGAATACGAAACCGGCACCATGCTTGGCGCAAACCTCATGATTTCGGACCTGGCAGGTATCCTTAAAGCAGTTTATATCTCTGATGACTATGGCTTGGATATCATTTCGCTAGGCAATGTTATCGGTTTTCTTATGGAAGCCTATGAAAAGAAACTGATTGATAAAAAATTTCTGGACAACATAGATTTGAACTGGGGCAGCGTGGATGCGACCCTGGAGATGATTCACCGCATTGCGACCAGACAGGGAATCGGCGATCTTGCATCCAGGGGAGTCAGGGCGCTGGCTGAAGAAATCGGGCAGGATTCCCACAAGTTTGCCATGCATGTCAAAGGACATGAACTGGCAGCCCATAATTGTCATGCCAATCCGCCGCGGGCTATGTGCTATGCAACCTCAAACAGAGGAGCATGCCATCTTAACGGAACCAGTATCGAAGAGCAAAATTCAATGGCTCTGACGGATTCAATAGGAGTCTGTTCTTTTGCCATGGGCGGATATGGTAACGATGGTGGCCTTATAGCCAAACTGATGACCGGAATCACCGGAGCCGCATCAAAAAGCGACCTTTCACAAATAGGTGAACGAATCTATAACCTGGAAAAACTTTTCAACTATCGTGAAGGATTCACCCGGGCGGATGATGTCATACCGGAGAGGTTTTTTGAAGAGCCTTTGACTGTTGGAGCCAAAAAGGGTGCGGTATTAACGCGAGACCAATTTAAAAACATGATGGATGAATTCTATACCAAACGGGGTTGGGATTTGAAAACTTCAGAACCTGAAGCCGCCAAATTGAAAAACCTGAATTTGCCTTTTTAATACATCTAGATAAACAAGTTGACTGTGAGACATCTTTGAGGGCACAACACGTATGATCTGATTTCTTTTTTCTAAAAACAACCGGTGGTCTTCTATGGCTCGAAAGCTTACCTACAAAGAAATGCAAAAGAGGATTAAGGAATTAGAGGAGCAGTGTATTGATCGTAGGCAAGTAAAAAATTCCTTGAAGGAATGCGAGTACGAACTCAAGAGTATTTTATCCTCCATGGTGGATCTGGTCTTTATGTTAGACAAGGATGGCAGATTCATTTTCTACCATACCCCTTCCCCCAGTGACCTATATCTTTCACCCCAAGAATTTATGTGGAAAGGACATTCAGAAGTTATGCCTCCCGATGTCGATAAGCTATTTGTCAATGCTTTTAATAAAAACAAAAAAGGGGAAGTTGGTGAATATGATTTTTGTCTGGAGATGCAAGGCAAAATTAGATGGTTCTCTGTCAAACTGTCTCCGGTACTCTTGGATGGTAAGTTCAATGGATCAGTGGCCGTAGCAAGGGATATTTCTATCCGTAAGCAGTTAGAACAATCTCTTCGCGATTCTGAAGAAAAGTACAAGACTCTTTTTGATAATACTAACGAAGCAATTTTAATTGCCGATGCAAAATCTGGAATAATCTTAGATTCTAACGAGCAGGCGGAAAAGCTTTTCGGTCGCCCGAGGAAGGAGATCATAGGGATGCACCAAACCGGTCTCCATCATCCTGGGATAGCTGAATATCATAAAGAGAAATTTCGCAAGCATGTAGAAAAGGGCGAGTTTTTCGATATAGAAGCAGAGATTATGAAAAAGGATGGAAGCATTGTTCCTGTTATTATAAGTGGGCGTGTAATCAACCTTGCTGGGAAAGAGGTTGTTCAAGCGTTATTTAAGGATATCTCAAAGGAGAAAATGGTATTAGAACTAAAAAAAGAAATAATAGCCAAAAAGCTGGTGGAACAGGCAAAAGGGATTCTTATGGATCGTTATAAGATCAGCGAAAAGGAGGCCAAGAGGCGACTGCAGAAAGAGAGCCGAAGGCAAAGGAAGAAGATAAGAGAAATAGCACAGGCTGTTATTTCGTCTGACTCAATCCTAGAGTAATATTTTTTTCTTGACTTTTAATTGATTATTCAATTATATTACAACATCCTAAGTCCGATATAGCATAATGCTTGAGGCAGATATCTTGGGGACTATGACTGTCCCAGGCTCACATTAAAGGTAATGGCATAATAATTTCACTTTCGGATTATCCTAAGCCCGCTCTATTATCTTGCCAAAGGGGAGATATAGAGGGCAGATAATCAAAAAGGAAGGCTATATAAGAGAGGCCTTCAGAGGACACCATGATTGTGTCTTTTGGGGGTCTTTTTGTTTTTAGGCGACTGCCTAAAAAGCGGTGTGAGCAAAGATAATAAAAAGGATTTTGGTAAAATTCAAGCCGCACCATGGTCCCGACTCAATAAACTGAGCAATAAAACAAATGGGGGAAGTCATGGCAGGTAACGTACTTAGGGACAGGAGAGGACGACAGATCGGCACGATCAAGCAGCTCAGCAACGGTAAGATGGAGGCGCATGACGTAACCGGGCGTGTCAAAGGGACATTCAATCCGAAGACAAACGAAACCCGTGACTCAAGTGGGCGTCTTGTGGGTAGAGGAAACAGGCTCTCAATACTAGTAACAGGCCCAGGAAGATAAAGAGGGGAAAGCTCCCGGATTACAATTTCCGCTATGTTCTGCAAAGGTCTCATAATTAAAAGATTCTTCCAGGGGATATCCGATCCGTGAAAAGGCGATCTTGCAAGGTTTTTCCCTTGACATACTAAAAAGAAAGGAATGTAATACAATTTCATTTTGAATTATGTAATAGCCCACAGACACTGTAACATAAGATTAAAATTCGAAATTCTTCGCTCGCTGTGCTTGGCTCAGTCCCACCCTTCGGGGCGGGTTCCCAGTTTCGAGGCTCGAATCTTGAAGCCATATCGAATGACCAAAATTCAAATGACATAAACGATATCCATAATTGTAAGGGCTTTTTGTTTTGAACATTTGAAATTAGAATTTTGAATTTGTCTCGATATTCGATATTCGGATTTAATCACCATTTCGATATTCAGATTCCGAGAGAATATATCAAGACAGTGAACATAGAATCTGACATTGCATGTTTGATCAAATTTGAATCTGTACAATCAAATATACCGGTCTTATATGCTTCGATCTATGTCCAAAAAAGACTCATTTTGGATAAGTTCCACCTCTAATTCTTGAAGGGGGGATAAAATGCAATCAAAGGGAAAAAACAGGAAGCTTATTTTCGGCATGTGTATCACATTCTTGTTTGTGATGCTATCATCTATACCCGCTTTCTCCGCTGACGAGATCATGGGCAGGCTCAGCAGCTTTTCAGGGGAAGTCTTGATAAAGAGCCAGGGTTCATGGGCTGTTGAACCCGAGGCAGGCCTTCCTCTTTATTCGGAGGATAAAGTCGTTACCAGGATCGGGTCAGCCACCATCACCCTCACTGACGGTGCTGTTATTGAGTTGAAGGACAATTCCAACCTGAGGATTGAACAGAGGGAAGAGACCCGGGGATTTTTGAGGAGGATAAAAACTGTTGAGAGGAAATTTCGCCTCCTTCTCGGGAAGATGAGGTTTAAGACCGGAACCTCCTCTGTGAACAATACCCTGGAGACTCCCACAATGGTATGCGGCTTGAGAGGAACGGCAGGAACCCTGAGTATAGGAAATGACGGTCAAACCTACATACAGTTCACCGACGGAGGCCCGTCCTATACCATCGGTGAATTCATCTCCGGCGTTGCGGATGATGTTCCCACTGAGATAGCGTCTATGACCGACGTCCAGAGGGCAGCCTTTGTGGCGAAGGCCGCTGCCGACCAGGCAAAGAACGCCTCGGCCATGGCCCAGGATGCCACCGGCACTCCTGAGGAACAGCAGGCGAAGGCGCAGGCAGCATACGCGGCGGCAAAGGCTGCTGAACTGGCCGCCGAAGAGGTCAAGGTACAGGCGAGTAAGATAATAGAGAGCAACCCTGATCCTGATGTGGTCGAGCAGGCTAACGCGGCTATCGCTCAGGCTGACATATCCGTGGAAGAAGCCCTAAAGGCCCAGCAAGATGCCCTGAATGCAGGTGCCCTGCCCGTGGAACCGGGCACTTACCGGATGCCGAAAGTGCCACCATCGGTTGAACCGCCTGGCTTTGATATACCCGTGGAACCTGAACCGGATATTGAAGATACGGAACCGGCCAGCGAGGTATAACAAGGGTTTTTTTCAGGAAATCTATTGAAAGGGGGAAAGAGGTATGAGATACCAGAACCGCATAACGCTAATACTCTTTATTGTTCTTATGATATCCTTTCCGGTGACGGCCATGTCCCAGGGAAAGTTTACCCTGAATCCGATGCTTTCTACCACCCTGAGGAGTGATGATAATTTTTACAAGGCTGAGACAATCGAAAGGGAGGTTAATACATACCTCGTTAAGCCGGGATTCGAACTGGACTATGAGACGGCCAAGAGCCGGATAAGCCTGGACTATTCCCTGAACGTCTATTATTATGACGATAAAGACACCCTGATGCCGGGATGGAGGCCGGCCGAGGATGAAGACTATGTGGGTCATACCGGCGTGCTGGATGTAAGGACAACACCCACGGACCGGCTTACCATGGGGTTGACCGATTCATATTATTACACCCGTGATCCGGCCCAATCGGATGTGTTCAGCAATTCTGTCACCAGGGACAAGTATTATATCAACAGGTTTACCCCATTTGTCTTTTACGACCTCGGCCCCAAGTTTTCCATGGGGTTCAGGTACCGCCATACCCAGACAGACTACTCCGAGGAAGTGTCAGAGGGGTCCACGGAAAACAGGGGCATGTTCGATGTGGTGTACAACTTTAACAGGACCACCTCCCTTGATCTGGAATACCAGTACTGGAACAGGGACTACAAGGTTTCCTCGGATTACGAATCAGGACAGATAAGGCTTATCTTAAGAAAACAGTACAAATATTTTAGCTTTGAGGCGGGCGCGGGTTATCATGAAAGGAATTTCGATGAACCCGGGCTTGAGAATATAGATGTTTTTACCTACAGGGCGGCCTTGACAGGCCAGAATCCGCCTGAAGGATCCGTGCCCAGGAGCTATATTACCCTGGTGGCTGAAACCAATTTTAATGATTCGGGTGTAGGAGATAGGTATTACAAGGCCGCCCGCTATTCCATGATGGCGGGACATGTGTTCGCGCGGAAATTCCCTTTTGACTTGGAGGCCTCGTTTCAGAACAGCGATTACGAGAAGTGGGCAGGGCTTACCCCCGCGGGTACGTTGGAAGTCCGAGATGATGATACCAAGCGCGTGGAAGGCAGGCTTGGGTATATCATCAGTGACTACCTGGTGTTTACCTTGGCCGCCGGACATGAGGACAGGGAATCCAATATGGCGGGCAGGGATTATGATAATACTTATGTTTCAGCCAGGCTGGGCTTTGTTTACGGCGTCGGTAAGAGATAAGTTGTATAAGTTAAGGGTTCAAGGATCCAAGGGTCCAAGGGTTCGAGTGAAATAATAATCTTGAACCCTTTCATTTAAATAAAGGCAGACTGCATAGGATTCGGACAATGCTTTCTGCCTTTTTAAATCAGTTTTTTTCTGCTATAATCAGCGCAGCCGCCTTTCCATCCTCCGTAGCCCGTCCTCCGCAGTGGCCTGCTACGGAGGATGGACAAGCTACTGCGGAGGACGGGCGCTAACAAGCTTCCGCCTTCGCCGCGTGGGCTTCGGCGTGACAAGACGGCGAGCCAGGTAGCGCAAAGGGGTATGGATTAGGGATTAGGGATTAAATTTCTTAATCCTTACCCCTTAATCCTTAATCCAAATATGACCTGTGAGCTAAATCCTATGACCTGTGAGCTATGAGCCATGAACGATTTAACGATTCAACCATTTAACCAATTAACCAATTAACCAATTAACCATTTAACCATTTAACCATTTAACCAATTAACCAATTAACCAATTAACCTATGACCTATGACCTATAAGCTAAATATCCATGCTGTCTGCGCCATGATTTTCGCGCTCTGCGCCCTGCTCCTTTCCTCACAACCTGCCTTGGGACAGGGCAAAGAATACCTGTTGGGACCGCGTGATGTGGTCGCCTTGACCATATTCGCGGGCGGGGAGGAACAGCAGCAGGTGGATCTGACCTTATCGGGCCAGGGAATGATCAATGTCCCTTTTATAGGGGCAGTAAAGGCGGAGGGCCTTACCGTCCCCCAGCTGGAGGAAGTTATAACCGCCCCCCTTGCCCGGGATTATTTCGTGGATCCCGAGGTGAACATCCGGATCAAGGAATATCACAGCCTCCACTACTATATTTCCGGGGCGATCAAGGAACCCGGACTCTATGAGATGACCTCCGAGGCCAGCCTTATGGAGCTTATAGCCAAGGCCGGCGGTGTGCTTCCGGAGAGGGGAAACGTGGCCTATATCCTCAGGAACTCCTCGGAGAATATGGGCGAAGGAGAGGAGATACAGGACGTGATATCGGACAGGGATCCCTTGAAGGTGGACCTGAAAAGTCTCCTTGACCAGGGGGACATGACCCATAATATACTTCTCAAATCAGGTGACGTGGTCTATATCCCCCTTGAAAAGGCGCTTAATCTGGCCGAATCCAATGTCTATGTGGAGGGAGAGGTAAAACAGCCCGGGGTCTACAGCTACCAGCCCGGACTGACCGCCCTGAACGCCTGCATAATGGCCGGGGGCTTTGATAAATTCGCGGCACCTAACCGTACCAGGATCATAAGGAACGCCGAAGACGGGCAGGAGATAATAAGGATAGATCTTAACAGCGTTAAGGAAGGCAAGATATCCGACATCGAACTGGAACCCGGCGACCGTATCCATGTGCCGGAGACATGGCTTTAGGCGCAAAGCGTATAGCGCGAGGCGTAAGGCGAAAAGAGGAAAGAGGAAACAGAAAAGAGGAAACAGGAAAGAGAAAAGAGAAAAGAAGTTGAGAGGATAAGAAGATAACAAGCCATATTCTGGCTCCTGACTTCTTATACCTAATAGCTAACAGCTAATAACGAATAACCAATAACCTATGAGCTAACTCCTATGAGCATTGAGGAAAGGGGTATGGATTAAGGATTAAGGGCTAAGGATCAGCGAATATAATCATAATCCCTAATCCATAACCCATAACCCCAACTTAATCCTTAATCCATATTTACTATTTAACCATTTAACGATTCAACCAATTAACCATTTAACCAATTGACTATGAACCCTATGGAAACCGAACAATCTCCTCATCTTTCAGAGTACTACTATGTGGTCAGAAAGCACCGTTGGACTGTGATCGCCTCTTTCATTATCATAGTCACCCTGACCATGATATTTTCCTTCATGATGAAACCTGTTTACAGGGCCACCGCGACACTTGCCGTAGAAAAAGAACGAAGCACTAATCCCCTGTCGGGCGATATGCTGGACTATGAAAGCTACTTGAATCAGTCCATAGCCTTGAACACCCACCTTAAGCTCATAACCTCCCGTCCCATCATGAGGGATGTGGTGGAAGAGCTTGGACTGGATCAGGTCGATCAAGACACGGAACTGGAGGTCAGTTTATGGAAAAGGGTCCTGTCCCGGATTAAGAAGAATATCAGGCTCCTGCTCGGCAAGGAGGAAGAATTTCTTTCAACCGAAGAAAGACTGGAAAATCTTGCCCAGACTTTGAGAGATAAGACAGATATTGAACTGATCAGGGATACCATTCTTTTGAAGGTCAGTGTTGAGGATCATGACCCTGTGCTTGCCAAACAGATAGCAAACGCGATCGCCAGATCATATATTGAATTCAATATCAGCAACCGTCTTGAATACTCTCAGAATACCCTCGCCTGGATGAGCGATCAGCTATATGAAGTGAAAAAAAGGCTCGAGGACTCCGAAGCCGAGTTCCTGGCCTTTAAGCAGAATGAGAAGATATTCTCGGTGGAAGGGAAACAAAAGGTCCTAGACCAGAAGATTCAGGAATTCAACGACGCCTATCTGGAGGCCAGGAACAGACGCCTTACCTTGGATGCCAGCCTGAATGAGCTGAAAACCAGCCTTAAGGCAAACGGGGATATATCACAGACACGCTCCCTGATAGACAATCCCCTTATTGGGAATCTATATAACCAGTTGCTGGAGATGGAGGTGGATCTCTCCAGTTTAAGCAAGGTATACAAGGAGAAGCACCCCAAGGTAGTCCGGATCAGTACCCAGATCGAGAACACCAGGAACAAGCTCAAGCAGGAGATAGATAAAGAAGTGGAAAGCATGGAGGCGGAGAGGACCGTCCTGCTGGTCAGGGAGGAGGTCCTGCAGAAGACACTGTCCGATTTCGAGAGTGACGCCCTGGATACCAACAGGAAGGAGTTGGAATACACTATCCTGGAAAGGAACGTGGAAACAAACCAGAATCTATATGACACCCTGCTCTCCAAGGTGAAAGAGGCCGATATAAGCGGCAATATCGATGCCTCCAACATTCGAATAACAGAGGATGCGGTTATGCCCGGTTCTCCTTTCAAGCCCAGGAAGAAACTGAATCTTGTTCTCAGCGTAATCTTCGGTCTTATGACCGGAATGGGGCTCTCTTTTTTATGGGAATACCTGGATCAGTCTCTTCGTACCGAGGAGGAGGTTCGGAAACATCTTGACCTGCCGGTGCTTTCCGTCATCCCTGTCGCAGATAGAGCAAAGAGCAAAGGGGTAAGGATTAAGGGGTAGGGATTAATTTGCGGTTAAGGGGTATGGGTTAGGGATTATATTCCTTAATCCTTATCCCCTAATGCTTACTCCTTAACCCCTACCCCTTAATCCGATTATCCCGCTATGCGCGGAAAGGAAACTGATGAATATCTTTACAAGAAGACATAACGTTGGCCACGTGGCCATCTCCGACCTGTTCCTTGCCGACTACCCCGGAAGGTCCCGTTTCGCTGAGGCCTTCCGCACCCTGAGGACAAACATACAGTTTTCCTTTATTGAGAAGGAACTCAACTCGCTCCTCATAACAAGCGCCGGTCAGGAAGAGGGTAAGACAAGCATAGTGGCCAACCTCTCCTATACCATGGCGCAGGCAGGCAAAAGGGTGCTCATGATAGACGCTGACCTGAGAAAACCCACACTTAGCAGCCTGGTCCCTTCCAATAATTCCCAGGGCATTTCCGGCATCCTTATCAGCGTCTTCGGGAAGGAGGTAGGTGAAGGCCCTCTAAAGGATCTTTCCGTATCCGACCTTATTCGGCTGTTGACCTTCCAGAAAAAGACGGGCCGTTTGAGTCTCAGTGAGGGCACCGAAAAGGTGGCCCTGCTTTTTCTTCAGGGCGATCTCAAGGACCTCAACTGGCCCACCAGACCCGAGGAGAACAAACTTGCTAACATGCTGGTCAAGAACCAGGTCCTGAAAAAGGAACAGGTGATGCAGGCCATTGCCCGTCATAAAAGCACGGGCCGGAAACTGGGTCTTACCCTTATCAGCATGGGTCTTTTGAATGAGGATGAACTGAAGGGGCTCCTGAATACCCACATGATGGAGGGGCTCAGAACCGTGCTCCAGTTCAAGCAAGGCGAGTTTGTGTTTAATGAACTGGATAAATCCCATTATGAACACGCGTCCTTTGATCCTGTGGATTTTTATCAACTCTATAACCAGGCCATAATGGGTCAGGAAGAGCTGGTTTTTCTGCAAGAGGCCATAGACTCGGCGATCGTCAAGACCAG
>Ga0315548_1001118_pt1 | contig 23320 bp, 34 predicted proteins | sample SalMarSW160110MG_2_FD_202540 | JGI IMG/M metagenome (GOLD analysis project Ga0315548, IMG submission 202540) | Salt marsh sediment microbial communities from the Plum Island Ecosystem LTER, Massachusetts, United States - Salt Marsh Sediment SW1601-110 ...
GCCGACCGCACCTTCCATAGCTACACGGAGAATATCAATAGCATCCGCCCCTCTATAGCCGGCGGAAACTATCTGATAAAAGGCATTGGTTACATCGATGGCACTTTTACTGGTAGCATCGGAAATCTCCAGGATCTGATCTTTATACTTGGCAGCCTCTTCGGTCGAGGCGCCCAGCATGACATTAACGGACCTGAATGCCTGGTCAAAGTCTCCCGCCATCTTAAAGCTGGCAAGCCCGAGCGCAGTCAGTGGGGCAGTAATTTTCATAGACATCTGACTGCCTATTCTGGTCATGGTCTGCCCGGCGGACCTGAGCTTGTCCTCAAGCCCTCCCAGTTGCTGGTTGACTGCATTTATACCGTCGAGAGTAATCTTCCCGACTAAAGAGAAAATATCCACTCTACTCTGCTTCCTTCTTTACCTTTTTGACCTTTATTTTCATCCGGGAAAATAGTTCCTCATCGGACACCATACTGGTAGGAATTCTTTGACCGCTTTTAGTTCCTTTATCTTCTCCCGATAAACCAAGGGGAGATAGATATTCACCGAATGTCTTATTACCACCTAGAAGACACCCAATTTGCCAGCCTACAAAAGCTGCTAGGATAGCCTTCTCTTTGAACTCATCTTGGTGTGCTCTGATAATGACTTTTTGGAGCTGCAAAAAACGGCTGAACTTCAATTCCTCGATTTCGGTATCAGGCCAGCCGTAGCGGTGCTGTATAAGGTCAAAGAGTCGGGCTACTTCTTGCTTATAAAACGGCTCGCTAGTTGCGAGGCCTTGGCGAAAAAATCCTTGATATCCTCTTGCTCAGCCAGCTTTTCGACTATGTCCAAAACGGCATTGGCCGGCATTGCCTCGAACTCTGCTTTATCTTTGCCTACCAGGTCTGCCAGCCAGGATTTCAAGTCTTCCTCAGCTGCAGTGAAGATGCTTTGAATCATAGCTATACCCAGCTCAGTACGGTCTGCTTTGGCATCTTTTATAGCTGAGGCAAGTTCCTCCCTAGCACTCTTGGTAATCTTACCGAGCATCCGGGCAACGGCAAAGACATCCTTTATCTGTAGGGGCCTAATTTTGATTTCCATGCTCCTCCTTTTATGCGGCAGCGTCTTCTACGGTCCCAAACTCACCGCTATCGTCCACCAGGGCTTTGAAGGTCACCGGCACCACGGTTATCTCGCCCTTTTTGTAAGGCATGCCGACAGCCCCGACCGGGTTAACCAAGGTAAGGGTGATAGTGCGGTCAAATCCCGCCGGGTTTGTACCCACCAGCACCAGAGCCTTCTCTTGAAGAGCAGCGCCACCAAGGGTCAAGATGCTGTCTGCCAGTGAGCTCCCGGGGATAGCCTCGGCCATATTGGCGAGCGATCCCTCAGCCATGTTGAGGGCAACCTCGATTTCCTGGTCGACCAAGACACGCTTGATAGTGCCGACCAGCTCCTCCACTTTGACGTCAAAGAAGTCGGAGGATACTGTCATTGTTACGCCGTCAGCCGTATAGCCTACCTCTGTTTCGCCGATGGTTACCGATGCCACTCCTACTAAAACATTAGCTGCAGTTCCCATGTGTCACCTCCTGAATTATTTTTTGAGAAATAAAAAAGCGGCTTGAAAGCCGCTTAGATTACCTTCTTTTCATACCGTTACCTCCCGTCGATTGCTTCCGCCTCAGCCTTTCTCACAAAAATGGCGTTCCACTGAGTGGCATAATGCCATATCCCAGGCTCCGTTTCGGGAATAAACCCGTCTGTCTGAGTCTCTAGGTGCACCCTGAGAGCCTCGACAGTATTGAAAACGAGCTCATCCAAAAGCTCGATGATCCTCTTTCTTATTGCCAGTGCCTCGTTAGCATTAGGGGAGTCGGACCAGATATCGAGGTAATATGTGCCTTTCCTGACCGCATATGTTTCACCAGCGGACTTGAAGTCTAACCGGTGAACCAGGTAAGGGAATTCAGCATCCGGGACCGCCCAAACCGGGTAAAGCCTGACCACGCCGCCCATAGCTGCTTCCAAGTCATCATCTGCCGTCAGCAAGTTAAATAGGTAGGTCAATATACTTTTTTGAGTATCTACGGTAGCCATTTCCTTGAGAAAATTCCTATAATTCTATTTGCTGCCTTTTCAAAGGCGACACTTAACCACGGGCGGGCAGCCATCTTCCGAGTTCCGTATTCCAGCATAGGACCATAGTCCTTATCGGTTCCTACTTTGCCTATAAGCTGCCCGGCTTCTCCCCCGACTTCTGTACTGATAGATTGTCTCAGCTCACCCAACCGCTGCGCCGGCGGTTCCCCTGGGGCAGAAGCAGTATAATACCTGCTGGTGCCAGGGACTTTATATTGCCGCCCCGAGCGACTGCCCGATAGTGTATCCAGGGTTTCATTCCTGACTTCATTTACTGCCTCATGCATACGCTGCCTGGCAGTTGACTCTATATTAGTTTTTGCCTCGGGGATACGGGATGTAATCTTGATTTCAATACCCACTTAAACCTCTTTTACCATAATGATAGTCGTGTTATTTATCTCCTGGGGAGGCTCGACCGGCTTGTATATCTTGGCACCATGCAGAAAGCGGTTATCAGCCAGGGATATGTTAACACTGCCCCGGAAGATTATCTTATGGGTGACTTCACTCTGGAGCTGCTGGTAATGCGCCCTGGCCCGGGCATCGAGTGGGACCACTCTTGCATATTTCCACTGCACAGGCTTCCAGACTTCCGTCTCGCCGGTCGCCGTTTGAGTAGTGGTCCTCTCCTGCACCTGAACCCTGTTTTTTAGGAGATTGCTGAGCATCAGATAAAACTCACTTTCAGGGAGTTGAGCAGCCTCTTTGATGCCGGCGGCAGCTCCCCAGGCTCCCCATAATCCACCGAGCCTACGCCGGAGACATTCTCAGACTTCACCCCCATCCGGTTGCCGTACCAAGTGGCGACAGCTATTAAGATGGCAGTAACCGCATCCGGGGCCAAAGCCTGAGTCGCCGCCCGGGTAGCCGCGTAGCCGGCGGTATAGACGATAACATACTCATAATTCTCTAGCCATGAACCGTGCAACCTGCCGATATGGAGCCGCTCGGAGTAATCATCAGCCAGGTCAAGCTCAACCTCGTATCGGAAGATTATCTTGGCGCCATCAGACGGGGCTGAAGTAAAGGTTACCGTAGAGCCGCTCAATATATAGTCCTCATCCACTGTCTGTAAAACCCCGTCAACATAGACAGTCAAGCTGCTGGACTTGGGGGTATTGCCGAGAGCGAATGCCGTTGTGGAGCCATCCCCCGTTTTCCTTACGACTTTCTTATATGACACGGAGGTCACTAAGGCAACTGGCTGCCGGTAAAGCCTGAGAATGTCCAGACCATCACCATTGTGGGACTCGGTAATAGAACGCTGGATAAATGCCCTGCCAGTATATACCTCGGCTTTCTTGGTGGCGGCGTTAATCAGGTTTTCCAGCAGGTTATCATCATAGCTCTCGAATGTATTATCACCGGCCGTGGTGTCATAGCTGGCAGTAATAGGAGCATCAGCAACCGGGGCAGTCGTGAAGGTGATAGTGGCCTCACTAATCGTGAAATCAGTATCCTCCACCTGGAGCACGCCGTCCACGTAGAGTTTAAGGCTGCCGCTAATCGGCGTATTATCCAGGGTAAACTCCACGGTCTCGCCATCCCCCAGACCCACATATTCAGCGGGCACATTAAGGCTGGTGGCAGCATCTACCCGGATGAAATTTTTGGCCTGTGCTAATGTAACCAGAGCTGTATCTGAAAGGGACATCAGTTCATCTCCCGACTTAAGATTTTGCGTTCCTTCTCTTTGAAGACTGGACAATCATGGCAATCGCCAGCAAAAGAGCAAATCACCTTTTTATAGGGGCATTTGGAGCCTACCGGCCTCTTCATTTTCTCTTTCTCTTGCGGGCTGGTACCAGCTTTTTGCCTCCGGCTCTGGTCTTGGACTTAGCCACTTCTGCCTCTGGCTCAGCTGCCTTCGTCTCACTCGCACCATCTAAGCTCTTGTCCTGCATAGCCATCCCATGCCTCAGCCATAACTCGGCATCCTCACGGGGAGCATCCACCACATCACCAGGTTTATAGGTCGTATCCCGTTTCCGGAAATAAAAGGATTTAAGTATCCTGATTCTCATAAAATCCTCCTTTAATAGTCGGGGGGAGCCGCTGCGCCAAGGAGTAAGCGCTGACAACTCCCCCCTGGTTTCGGGGTCCCACCTTGCCCAAGGGTAGGCATTATTCACTAGGCGGTGTAGGTCATTACATCGCTGATAACTAACCGTCCATCGGGCATGACTAACACTAGATAAGCCTGCTTCGTGGTTACGATGGTAATAGTTACGTCGATGACTCCATCAGACTCGCTAACCAGCCAGCCCGCTATGTCTGCCAGGGTTTCAACAAATAGTCCATTTGTTTTGATAACGAAATCAGACGTATCTGTACCATCAGCGCAAATTTCCGCACCGGCCGCGTCTTTCGCCAGATAGGCGAATACTGCCCGACTCTCGTTTAGGGCATTACCCGCACCATCCACAAGTTGGATACTTACATCAGGTGTTTCAGTAGTGCCGTCCGTCACAGTCATTTCTGCATCGACAGGGTCAAATGCTAATTTCCCCATTTTGTTTAACCTCCGTTCGTTTATTCTTAGGGGGCGGGGATTTCACCCGCCCCCTATTATTCAGGTCAGCCACTGTTGTTATAGACGCCATAGAAGGCAGCCGGGCGATAGACACCGCCGCCTACCCTCCTGTGCACCTTGAAGCCCACCAGGCCAGCCTCAGCATAAAGCTCATCCAGCCGCTGGATGGCAATGCCAGCCCTATCCAGAATCATGTAGCCGTTCTTGAAGTTCCCGAAGATGACATTGATGCTGGTGACCGCATCGGCTGGGTAGTGCATGTCATTCTGGTTGATGATGGGCAAGCCGTCGAAGTTATTAGGTGCTCCAGCAATGAGAGACGGTTGCCACAGATATTGGCCATAAACCGGGCCGGCTTCAACTACTCTCAGCAATCTCAAAGCAAGCTCGGTTTTGCGGTTCATCAGCCAGGCGGCACCATTCAGGTACTGGGTGCCAAGAGAATATTCAGCAGTCAGCATACTATTGAGGTCTGCTGTATCCGCCACATCCCAGTTATCCTTGTAGCTGGCGATGATAGTAGCATCCAGTGCCACGCCGTCAGGCTCGCTGTAGGTAGTGTGCCCGCGCCCGATAGCAAACCTCTTGGCTTCCTCATTACCTATGGCCACGGCAAAGGAATCGGCCAGCAAGGCTTGCAGGTTGGCATCGGTATCCTGGAGTTCATCCTCGCCGATTTTGGTCAAGCCATAGAGGTCCTCAACGTAGATGTTGGGCTTGGAAGGGGTCAGGGTGGACTCGGTAATATCGGTGCCAGTCTCCAGCTTGCCCCAGCCAACGGATACCTCTGTCAGACTGCGGATACCAACCTTATCGCGAGTGGTGCCGCGGACCCGGCAGTAATTACGCAGGGTATTAATCTGGGGTATCGCCCGCACAATCTCCGCCTCCAGTTCTTCAGGTACAAGGTAAAGCCCGGTGGTGTCTTCCACCAGCGCCTTCCGCTCTTGAGGCTCCAAAGCTGCTCGGCCATCGCGGATAAACTTATAGAAGGCAGCCTTGCGGGCTTTGGTTTCCTCGGATTCCACCTTCGCTTCGCCGGCGCCAGGTACAGCCTGCCGTTCGACCTTTGTGGCAAGGTCATCGAGCTGTGTCTTCTGCTCGTCCAGGGCAGTGCTCATTTTCTCCAGGATCGCCTTGTTCTCAGCACTGACCTCTCCCTGTTTTTTTGCCTCGGCCAGAACCTCATTATTCTTGGCCTTCATCTGCTCCCAGGTTTCCTCGATTTTCTCGGTGAGTTTCTTGATTTCCTCACTCATGTTGTTTTTACCTCCTGTTTATTTTGTCGAGTAGTTCGTCAATGCGGGCTTCAGCCCGCTTGGTATCGAAGTGAGATAACTCGGCTTCGATGCCGTCCAGTTTCCCTTCAAGTTCTGCGGCTTCCACGTCATCCAGAGTGTCTTCTGACGGCTCCGATATGCCTGGAAGTGCCTTGAAGGGGGACTCCATGTCCATCTTGTCGTAGTATTTGTTGAGGTGGGCGATTACCTTCGGCTTATCCTCAGCCGGTATATTCACGCCGCCCCGGCCGCCCTTCAGGACCACGGCGCAGGCGAAAATACCCCGGGGGATAGCAGTCAGCCGCCCGTTGATAACATCGGCAAAGCCCAGCTTATAGCTTCCAAATAGCTCGGGGGCATCCTCGTCATACCAGAAGAAGGCCCGGCGATATTTATTCCAGTTCATATTGTCGGCCCCACCGGCCCAGGCTCTCACTCTCTTCTCCACAGCCGAGCCATCCCACTCTTTATCTCGGTCAGCCAAGGGCAGGTCTTCAAAAGTGGTAACGCCTTTGACACCCAGAACCACCGCCTCGGGATTGGCAGCGAAGGTCACCGGCGACACGTCCCACAGCCTGACTTCCTTCAGGTGCCGGATACCCTTGTCCCATGCCTCCGAGATGGTGTCGTAGCCTATAGATAGCTCGGTAATTACCTCATCCTTCATTAAAGCGAGGATTTCTCGAGCCCGCTGGACACCGAGGGAGAGTTTGCCCTTAATCTTTAGACCCTTCTCGTCCTCTGCCATCTCCAGGGGCTTGCCGATTGGCTCCATGACACTGTGGTTAAAGAGAATTTTCACCCGACCGCCGCTATCTTTAAGAGTCTTCTTGAACGCTCCCTTGTCTATCACGTCCCCATAGCTGTCGGGGTGGTCGGCGAAGGTGGCAGCATAGCCTTCGAAAATACCGGTCTCCTCATCCAGCTCCTTGACCTCAAATGGTATCGTCTTCTTTTCCATGATTAACCTCCTGATTCTGGATAGTAAAAAGCCCGCCGGAGCGGGCGGTGATTTCAAGTAATATATTAAAAACAATATACTGCTGGTATATACTTCTGGTATATACTTCTGGTATATACCCTAATTCATGGTATGGAACATTAAGCTGTAACCAACAGGCATATTACTGGCCACCGGGTAGTAGTGCGAGGCCATGCTGACTCAGGCCCTGGCGCCGAACACCTCAGATTTATCGCACCAGTAGAATTGAATATGGACCAGGTTATAATAATGTACGAAAACATCAAATTGATTCATTCTGCATCACCTTGCGTCAAAAAGCGTCCGAAAATGTAACGAGTCTCAGCCTTGAGCGGATGCAGAATTTTATAGAATTCTGCATACTCAGGCGCAACCCAAAGAGTAAAGGCTTCAGCAAAAGCCTCCTCCCTATCAGTCCTGGCATATTTTGTAACAGGCGAAAGTATCCATCTAAACCCCAAAAGCTCATCTAAGATATGCCCTATTTCGTGAACTACTATAAGGGGGCGAAGCCTTAGCGGATAGTCAGGGATAAGATTTGGCAAAACGACAGTTGTTTTCCGCAGAGCCTTTGGTAGCTTACTCAAATGATGGGGATAACAGACACACCATGTTTCCTTATATGAGCGACCGTCATCTGTCTCTTTATAATCAAAAAGCCCTGCAAAGATGGGGGAAGTTCCAGTAAAGAAATCGATATGCCCCAAGCGGGTTAGAATAGGCCCTGGGATACGGCTAAGCCCCGCACTTATCAGCTCTGAATACCCCTTTTTAATCCGTTCCATAGCTCTCCACACACCGGCACTGGATAAACTCCGCCGGATCACCGCTGGTATCGCCAGGGTACATCAACCCATTGGAATAAGACTCATCGAGGAGCCGTGTCTGACCGTCAATCCCTGCATGGCTGTCCCTCACCCGGTCATCCCGGGAGGTTATCCAGGTCTTTGTTTTAACCACGCCTGACTGCCGGGCCGCCTCATGCTGGCCGTAGCCCGCAGCTGCACTTACTTCAGTTCTGGCTACTCTCATGGCTCTATAGGTCGACCTGTCTGTATAAAAAGAGCGGAGTTCCCTGCTGATTTGTGCAGTCGTCAAATTTTTATCCCAGCCCGCGAGGATAAGAGCCTGGACATCCGCTCTGTTTGTCCCTAAGATGGTTTTAACACTCTCTGCAGCATGGGTTATTATCCAAGCTCTGCCGGCAGCACTATATGGATCAAATACCCACTTTGCCTTTGTGGGTTCAGTAGACTTGGGCTCCCCGCCCAGGTCCTCAGCTATCTCATTGCCGAAGTCTTCCACCAAGGCACTAACGACAGCAGTGATTACCTTCTCCCACTCTGGCCTCAGGTCATCGATGGCAGCATTGGCTACCTCTATGAGCTGATTGGGCTTCTGCCCCTTGAATGCCTGGATGATAGCCTCCCCTTCAGCCTCATAGAGCGGATATACTTTCTTGCTAACTGCACCCCACCAGCCCGTCCGGCGTTGATCTATCCGTTTCCAGTGGGTGGATTTCTTCTCCTCGGTATCCAGGTTAAGAGCTTTGGTCAGCATTTTGACTGGCTCCTTCGCAGGAGCAGAACCGGAAGGCAACAAGTTAACCGGGAGGTAGCCCATATCCCATCCCTCAAACTCCTCAAAGCCCAACTCCAGCTGCTCGTTTATCTGGCTAAAAGGAACGCCCATCGCCCAAAGATTTTTAGCCTGCTCTACTTTCTTCCCAAAGTCCGCACGGAGGGCGGCGACATTTTTAAGGTCATAGGTAATAGTGATATCCTCTCCGTAAAGGGGGGCTACTTTAAGATTCAGCGTAGAGCGGATATCATCCAGAAGTGGTATCCCCACGTCCTCATAGAGAGCTTTCCTGGCTTCAATAACATTGTTATATGTGGAATGCTCGCGGTCACCCAGCCACCAGGGGTCCAGCCCGAAGGCGGAGGCGATATCCCTCTTATTCTGGAGCCGTGATTCAATGAAGTCCATCTCCACCGGTGTCAGTGACATCTGGTGCCACTTTGCCCCGCCACCGAGCACCCAGGGAGCCCGCCTTCTGGTCTTCTCCAAGAATATCTCCTGAATCCGCCTGTTTTGCTCCTTAAACTGCTCATCGGTTAACTGAGATTCATGCTCGAAGACACCGCTCGGCATACCCCGGTTTTGCATCGATATCTTCTGTGTATCCTGGGACTCATTGTCGGTGTCCACGGTGCGCGCCGCCGCCATCAGGTCGCCGATACCCCAGTAGGGATTACCCGGGTCAAACTGCATAAAGTGTATAAAGGTCCCCGGGAGTAATTCATACTGCTTCCCCTCGGTGTCCGTCACCTGGTAGCCTTTCAGCCATTCCCCCTTTTTCTCCGCCGGGATTGGTTTTATCAGGTCTGGCATACAGATCCAGAATTCCTTAGGCCGGCCGTTTACCATGATTGGCATGATCAGGGAATTACCCACCAGCTTAAGATGGGCGATAATAAACTCCATATTGTCCTGCCCGGAGAACTCCTTGTTAGGACGGCTCCAGACCTTGGTAAAATCGTGGTCAGGAATTTCCTCCCCGTTTTTATCTAGGACTTTCCAGGGGATACCCGAGACAGCCTGGACAATGGTGCGGACAGCCCGGTAGACATGGAGCGAGAGCTTATATCCTTCCCGCGTAGCCTTGCGAGCCGACATCTCTGTATAAACGGGGATACCAGGCGTCGCAAACGAGGTTAGATTAAGCGGCTTCCCCTTCTCCGGGGCCTTATATGGGAAAAGGGCTACTGCCAGGGTTTTCCGTATTTTTTCTAACATAGCTTCTCCTATGCTACCTGAAAGGGTTTCTCAGGCGGGATGCCATCCTCACTCTCGACAGCATAGCGCAGGGCATCCATACCATGGTCATTTTCCTTTATCGGCTGCTCCTTTAGAGGTCTTCCGTCTTTACCTTCAGGCCAGATGTAAGTGGGAAATTCCTCCTCAGTGCAGGTAGGCTTGCCACTTTGCTTTAAACTCGGGTCCGTCTCCACCAGGGCACCCCGGAGGAGGAATAGCCTCGGCTTCCCATCTCCTGCCTTCCGGAGCCGGGCCTGGACATCCTGTATCCCAGTTGAGACAGCCTTAATCGCCGGCACCGTGGGGATACCCCGCCGCTCTAAGGTCGCCCGGTCTTCCGCGTCATGATCGCAGATGGTGGTTTCTATGGTTTCTCCTTCAGAAAGTCGCAGGATATCCACGGCGTGGTCCTCAACAAGCCGCTTGGTCCTGTATATTTCCCGGTAGCGATACATCCGGCCGTCGTTATCAATTGCCCACCACTGGCAGACAAGCGGATTGGTAAAGCCGAAATCGATTACCCTTATCCGCCTCCAGGATTTGGGAATTTCTCTAGGTTCTATCAAGTGCAGAGCCGGGTCATATTCTTCGTAAACGACTCCCTCCGCCTGCACCCATTGCCCCTCTCGGAGTCGCTTCGCCACGAGTCCTGTAAGGGAGTCCAGGGCATCTAGGTATTCCTTCGGATTGTGGGGGTTATCCTGGGCCCCGCTGTAATACACCTTAGCCTCGCCGCCTATAATCAAGCGGCGGTTTATCCAATGGATGGGAGCGTCAGGGTTAGTAGTGAGAAGTACCTGGCACCAAGGAGCTGCCGTACCCCTCATCCTGGCCCGGACCTCATTGAAATCGTCCTCGGTGAATTTGTTGGCCTCTTCCATCCAGACGAAATCTACTTTACCACCCTGGCCAATAGACCTGATCTGCTCCCGCTGCTCCTCATCCTTCATGCCACCGTAAGCCAGGATGGAACTGTTAGCATACTCAAAACGATGGAAGCTCGGGTAATGCCTCACTTGAGGATCCGTCCCGATTATTGACCGGGCCATAAATAGCACCGTGGAATTGGTCATGCTCTCCCGGGTTTTTCGGAGCATGAGAGCCATGGCATTGGGGTACTTTTTGCAGAAGGCATTTATCTTCTCTGCTGCTACTTGGGATTTACCCCCGCCAGCGCTCCCGGTCAGCAATAACACCGGGGAAGTATCTCTCCAGGGGCCTATCTGCCAGGGTAAAGGCTCAAAGGGGAGTATCGGTTTAACCTTTTGCCTCTGTCCCTTTATTATCCTTATCCCAGTCATCAGGGCTGACATTGATATATCCCTTCACTTCTATCGGCTGTCCATCCTTTCCGGTGAGCTCATGCTTCTCCTTCTTGCCCCACCGGTCAGGGAATTTACGCTCAAGTATCCATGCTCTCGATTGCCAGTTATCTGTTCCGGCCTTGATATAAGCCACGTTGAGGATTTCGGCTTTGGCCTCCGCCCTCTTCACAGCTAGGTAGAATTCCCGGAAGATGCCGGATGATTCTCTCTCCCCACGCTTAAGCCAGTTATAACCTGTTTGGGGGGTTATCCCCACTGCCCAACATGAAGTCTCAAAGTAGTTATCGGCTGAGATATATCTGAGGATCTCTTCCTGTAGCTCTGGTGTGAGCTTCGTCGGTCGCCCTTTCTTAGCCATTTATCCTCACCGCCTTGATCCCCCTAAAGTCCTCCCACCGGTCTATAATCACCTGACAATAATGAGGGTCGAGTTCCATCATGTAGCACCGGCGCCCGAGCTTCTCACAGCCGATAAGAGTCGAGCCGGAACCTCCAAAAAGGTCCATGACAATATCCCCTTCCTGGCTGCTGTTCCTGACTGCACGCTCCGCCAGGGCAGTCGGCTTTTGGGTAGGGTGGACATATTCATTGAGCGGGTCCCGGGGGATATACCAGACATCCAAGTAATCCATAAAGGTCATCCGGTCCATCCAGACGTCCCGCTCCTTGGCCACGGCCTTGTTATTTTGGTAAGGCCGCTTGCCACCCTTCCAGAAGTAGCCGCAGGGTTCATAGCATCGGTGATAAGTGCCATGAGAGAAGACTATATTTTCCTTAAGCCAGATAATGGCCGGTTGGCTGGTGTATCCGAACTTCCTGAAGGTGCTATAAATTAGGTCAGAAAACAAGCCGGCATACCAGAAGTAGACCGGCGCTTTTGCTACAGTAAAATCAAAGATATTCTGGACCACCGCGGTAAGGAAAAAGTGATAACCGCTGAGCGTCTTGTCATCACTGAAAGCTTTCATGCCACCATATTTCCCCTCACTGTAGCTGTGGCCGCCTTTGGATTTATAGTCGACATTATAGGGCGGGTCCGTAAATACCAGGTGGGCTTTGGCCCCGGCCATCAACTTTGAAGCATCCTCGAAGGAAGTACTGTCGCCGCACATGAGCCGGTGGTTCCCGAGCTGGAAGATATCCCCCACCTTGATATCAGTGGTAGTTTCCTTCGCTGCCGCCATGGCAGCTTCGATATCAAAGGTTTCTTCCTTCAATCTCATCGCTTCGGCTTCCAGTTCTCCGATAAGATGATCCAGGTCCTGCTTTGAATAGCCGATGTCCTTTAGCATTTCAGCATCTTGCTCTTTAAGGATCTCCACCAAGCCGGCTGTATCCCATTCAGTAAGCTCCTGGAGCCGGTTATCAGCGATGGCATAAGCCTCTGCGGTAACATCATCGTCCTCCACCACAACGCACGGCAGCTCCTTAAGCCCGACAGCCTTAGCCGCCGTTAACCGCCCATGGCCGGCTTCGACGATGTAATCGCCGTTCTTCTTATTCACCACGAGGGGTGAGCGGAAACCGAACCTCTCGATGCTCTTAATCAGCTGCTCGATATCATGCCGGCGTGGATTCCTCCCCCAGGGCTTCAAGTCTTTGACGGGAATCACTTTAATCTCTACCACTCTAGGTCAGCTCCTCGAATATTTCTCAAAAAATAATGCGGAAATGAAAAAGCCCTGGGAAAGCCAGGGCTGAAAGGGAAAATCCGACTTGTGTTTCTTCCATTATATCACTGATTTTGAAATGTCAAGCCCCCGCTCCAGATATAAATTAGCTACGAATTCTGCGATTCCGCTTTGATTTATTTTTGCGTTTTGATTTCCTGCCTGCGCCAAGGCGGATTCCTCCCCTCCCACCCTTGCCGCTGAGCATCCTTGCCATTTTCCTTATAGCCTGTATCTCAATAGCCTGGACCTGCCCTATATCTTTACCCAGCCAGTAAGCACAATCTTCGAGTCGCCTACCATCAATAGAGACGGCAAGTATCACGAACTTCTCCAGTGCCGACAGTTGCTGCGCCGCCTTATCGATATCAGCCTTCATGCAGATGGGCAACTCATAAGGAGCCTGAGCTCGCCCTCTCCCGATTATCCTCGGTCCCCAGTACTCGATGTAATTACTTTCATCCTGAGGCAGCGTCCCCATCTCGAGGGCAGCATAATTCGCCAGGAGCCACCGCACTAGCCCAATTTTATAATCATCACTGCTACTCATCCCGGCGGCCTCTTTCCATATTTAGGCCGCTGCCGCATCTGCCGGCCAATTTCCTCAATATGAGATGCATCGGCAGGCGGTTCATAACCCCGGTAGTTCCGCTCCAGAGCTTTATCTTGCCTTTCCATCTCCTCTTCTAATTTCTTGACATCAATACTCAGCTTACTGGCGACCTCACACAGATTCACCATCCCCTTATCAGTCAGGCTATACCAGAACAAAGCCACGAGTCTTGCACTCCTCTTTATGTTTCTCAAGCCCGGTCTCTATGACAAAATGGCCGCAGGTCCTGCACCTAAAGTACCTGAAGTACTTTGGCCGGCGCGGGGAGTCGGTGGCACTCCGGGGTAGCTCCTTGCCCGCCTTGATGCGTTCTTTTCTTTCCCTATTCCGTTTGCCCATTTTGCATATAAAAAAGAGGCGACACTCTGAGCCTATAAGCCCATACAATGTCGCCTCCTGCATCTGCCCGGTCAGCTCGTTGCCTCCGGGCCAGGTCAGCTCTTATTCAGTTGTTAAGCCTCTATCCTCCCGTGTCAAATCCTGGGTAGCTTTACTCTCTATATGGACGATAACACCATCGGCCACTTTTATCAATACTTCACCATGGCCGGCTGCATAAACAAAAGCCAGGTGCTCATCCACCAACGCCCGGCCTTTGGACTTTTCTTTATTTTCCTTCTCAGGCATTATTCTCTCGCCATCCTTAGTAATTTCCCCACTCCGTAATGGTGCTGCCCGATGCCTATAGCATCTGTTTCGTGGTCAGTGATATCTCGGGGCAGCTGGGGATATATCAAGTGAACCGCCCCGGCCGCTATCGCTTTATCCGCTTTACCGGTGCCGGTAACACTCCGCTTCCACTCCGCTGGGCTGTAGAAAGATATCTTTAATTTACTCATCTCCGCCCACTTCTTGATGCTGGTGACCGCCACCTCCAGCGCCGGTATCCTTTTGCCATAGAACCGGATGGCACGCTCGCAAGCCACCTCGGTAAAGCCGTACATTGTATGGAGTCTTTTCAGCTCTCCCACGATGTGCATAAAGCGGCGGTCGTAGGCTATCCCTTTGGTGCTGATGAGCCCCCATGCCGCCAGGTCCTCATTATCGAAAAGCGCCCAGCCCAGGACAGTAGATGAAGGGTCAACCGCCAGGAATTTCATTTATTTATTCCTCCATTCCCGAGGGGCAGTTCAAAGGGATGAATCCAGCGTTTATACACGGCAAAGGCCACCGCTTGGGTAGTGGTCTTGGCAGCCAGCTTTGTTCTTATAATACGGACATAGACATCAAGAGTAGCCACGCCGACCGCCTGCTCCTTGGCGATTGCATCATAATTGAAGCCTCTCGCCAGCCGGTCGAGGATTGTAATCTCCTGCAGGGTGAGGGGCGACGTTATCATCTAGGCTTCTCCCTTTTTTATAGTCTCAAATAATGCGCGGCTCAACGCTCCACCCCCAGCCAGTCAAGTAGTATCGCCCGGACATAGCTGACATTACATTTATTGTGATTCACGGCTTCTGAGAAGGCATCATGTATCTGTTTCTCGGTGGCGCCGCCGGCCTGTGCAACCTCTACGGCAAGATCCCTTAACTGTGCCATCTCCCTACTACCAGGCTCTCTCCCAAAAGCATAGGGGAACTTTTTAAGAAATTTTTTTAATACTGGTGAAATAGCTGATGAGGTTGTGGGATCCCGCCCCTCTCCCTCTCCTATAGTTTCATTTAGTTTAGTATAGTTTAGTTTAGTATGTGGATTTCTGACAGTAGAAATAGGGGTAGCGCTGGGGTTTTCGCCAGTAGAAACCTTTGCTTCGCTGGATTTCTGCTGTAAGAAACTGGGTTTTGGGGGTGGTTCGGTTTTTCTGTTCCGGTAGGCATCGGCGACCCCGTCCACGAAGTTCTGCACCCACACTATCCTCTTCTCCCACAATTCTTTGTCGATGGCTTCCAGTTCCACGAGTAACGACATAATCTGATTACCTTTATCCTCATCCACATGGGTTTTCGCCAGTAGAAACTCCCACGCTGCGGGATTTCTACAGTCATAAAAATGCCCTGGACCCTTAGCCAGCAGCTCCAGGAGTTTGAACCAGAAAGCATAGCCGTCATTGCCGAACTTGCTCTCCAGGATAAACAGCGTCTTCTTATCACTGGCATCAGCGTCATGGGGGAAGTAATCGACTGTTTGTTTTTTCGGTCTACCCATCGGTCACTCCTTTACAACAATCTCCTCTGCTCCGCCGGCTTTAGATGACAGTCGGCGGCACGTCTGAAATCGCGCCGCCTCAAAGCGTCCTCAATTAGCCTGCTCTTGATGGAGTCGGCATATTCTCGGGCTTCCTCATAACTGGTCACCAGGAAGTAGCCGGCGGGCGGCTTGGTGGTGCTGGCCACCGGCAACCCCTCGGCTATCAGTTCCCGGATAATTTGCCGGATTACTCGATCTTCTTGGTGGCCAAGCATCCGCGCCAGTTCTCCGCCGGTGATAGCCCGGTCCCGGCCTTCATGCCGCTCCAGGATATATCTCAGCTCCGTTTTCAGGTCTTGAGCAAGCACCATAATTTAGTGATTATCCTCTCACCCATATATTCCACTATCACTGTCCGCCTCGGGCAGAATTTCACGACCTGGACTGTCGCTCCCTGGGGGATCTTGCTCCCCAGGGCTTTGGTCCACCGATCACCTTTGAATACCCTGGTTACCAATTTCTCCTTTTGATAATTCAACATAAGATTCAAACCAAGAAACTTTTACCTTGTCCCTCCATTCCTCATTGAAGGCGGGAAAGTTTGGTAAGCGGGTTGATGATTTGACCGGAGCAGCCTTTGGCTGCTGTTTCTTGGGACATGGGGATAGCTTAGGCTGCCGGCTCGGTGAATATGGTAATAAGCCCCACTTCATTTTCCTGGTTGACCAGGTTGAATCAGCTATCCCCCATCTTCTCTTGGTAAATCTTTCTCCATAATCCCCAACCTCAGCGAGGATTTGGGCGGTATTTTCATCAAGATACTTCCTCATGGCGCCCTTGGTATAAGGGTCAGGCAGGGGAGGCACCGGGATCAGCTCTACCTTCGCCTGGTGACTTTGGTTTACTTTGGTAGCAGAAGGTGACCCTTTTTTGTTCTGCCTGCTCCTACCCCATTTACCTATCGGCAGTCCCCATCTTTTTTTGAGATATGCCCAGGTGCCGGATGGAATTCCCCACCGCTTCCTGGTGGTCAATTCCCTAAGTTTTTCAACCTCGGCTTTTATCTGTTCCTTATTCTCCTCATAATAAGCATACATGATAAGCCTGTGTTTAGGCCATTTATCTCCGCTTACATCGGGTTTCGGAGGGACCGGTAATTTCAAGAGAGTGTCTTTATCAAGGTCCTTGAATCTTAATTTTCCCGCCATAATTTCCCCCATTTCTAACGCTTTCTTCCTTCTCACCCGCCTATTTACGATTACCTCCATCGTTTCTTGTGTTTTTCTCTCCCCACATTGAATACAGACCCACCTTTCTTCTTCATCATTCCATCCCATATCGCCACCGCACTTCGGGCAGGCCCTGGAGAGAATCATTTATTATTTCCCTCTCTTATAGTTAGTCTTTATCCTGTGAGCTTCGCCGTGTCTGGCATATGCCCTTTTCGACTTTAATGACATCATCGGCTATGCAACACGGCTCCCCGGTCCCCACTCTCTCCTTTATGGCGAAGTAGCATCCTGGGCAGTTGGCATTCTGAAAGGCAGCCAGAGGATTTTTAGCTCCGGTGTAGGCTGATAACTGATCATCGCTGATATAGACGATCGGTTTTTCCTCTTCCGCTGCCGGCTCTATAATCTCCTCCTCATCCTCCAGCTCGTTATCCTCGACCTCTTCCGCCGCCGGCTCACACCGCCCGCGGCATTTCCCAGCACTATCCAGCTGCTTGTGATAGGTATAATTGCAGCATTCCTCCCCGGTACCGATGAGATTCTCCTTGGCATGGATACAGCCCCGGCAGTTCGCTTCCTGGAAGGCGGTAACCTCGGCAATAAAGGCTTCCAGGGTACCGGTGATAATGGCCAGATCTCGCTGCTGCTCATGCTTGAGGACCACGCTATAATCATGGTAAGCGCTGGCCCGCCGGCCCCGGGTAAACTGGGCAGCGATCGTTAAATTCAGGAGCTTCTCGAGAGATTTACCATTAAGGCCGACGATTAAAGTATCTATATCCAGCCTGCCATTGTTCAATTTGGGCAGGTCTTCAAACATGAGCCCCAGGTCCTGCCGCCCGGCGGCATCCAAGGTGGGGAGGATATGCTTCGCCAGGACCAACAAGCAGCCGCGGGGATTTTCATTTGCGTGCTGAAACGTCTGCCCGAGCTTGATAGTCAGCTCCCGGTCCTGCTCTTTTTTGAGCTTGTTCGTATCTCGAGTTTTCTTAGTCTTTTTCTTCCGATAGCAGCTGGGGTCAAGGCAGATCCGCTCTGGCTCTTCTTTGTCAGTCACCCGGTACTTGAAGAGGGCTGTCTTGGGGCATTTTTCGCATTCCTCGGGGCTGTCAATCTCATCCGGGCGGATGGTTTCCCGCTGGCTATAACTGATTTCGTCACCGGTAAGGAATTTCTCCTTGGCGCCCTGTCCCTTCAGGGCTTTTTGGGCTTCTTCAACCCAAGCTCTAACCGCGGCGGAGTTTTTCTTCTCCCAGCATTCGATATTAAGGCACCGGTCCTCTTTCTTTCTGGACTCCCAAGGCTCTGATGCTTTTATCTTAAACTCACAACCTTCGCATTCGCTGACGTCAAAAGCTGGCTTCTCCCATCTATCAGATTTCGGGTTGAGGCTTTTACTACTATTCCAGAGTTCCCTCTCCACAGAATTTGATAGCTCGGCTACCGAGAAATTTCGGCTGATACTCTGTTTCGCCAGGTCCTGCTGCAGTTTCGGCGCCTTGTTCATCCGGAGCAGCTGTCGGCCATGGGTAGGTGATATTTTTTGAGAAATAATTTCCTGCTGGATCTCCGCCGGCAGCTCCAGGAGCCGGATAGTATTGGCTATCTCGCCCTGGCTGCAGTTGTGGCACCGGGCCAGTTCCGTCTGGGATATCTTGAAGTCCTCCAGGTACCGCTTATAAAAAGTGGCCAGCTCGATGGGGTTAAGGTCTTTGCGGACTGTGTTGGCCTCCATCACCAGGTCGGCCATTTGCTGATCGCTTAGATCCCGGACCACACAAGGTATCTCGGCATATTCCTGCAGTTTGAACTCCTGGAGATTAAACAGAAAGCCAGCCCTCCGCAGCCAGCCATCCCCAATCTCATATTTGCCAGGCTCCTTGCCAGGTCGGACCACCGGCATCTGTATCAGTCCGTGCTCCTGAAAGGATAGGGCGAATTCCTTCGCCGTCTCCGGGGATACCTTTCTCCTGCTCTCCGGCTGATAGGGATTCGGGAGCAGGTCCTCCACCTTAATGAACCGGGCCACCTCCACCCCGGTCACTTTGGGCTTAGTCTTTGTTGCCATGACTTCTCCTTTCTGGCATCTCCTGTCTTAATTTATATGCACCATGAAGCAGTGGTTTACCCTTAATACTCATTGGTAATTCAGCAAGTAAGTTGTTTTTTATGAACACCGGTATCCCCGCTTGGTCAGCAGCCTTAACTATCTCCTCCACCCACTCAATCTTGGGCGGTTTATAGGGCTTGGTCTGGGCACCGATGATTACCCAGTTGATATATCGTTTTAGCTGACCTGGTGTGGTTAAAATTCTGCCCAGCAAAGGCTCAAAGGAAATAAACCTTATCTTTGCCTGAACATAGGGTAGATACTTCATGGCTTTTTGGAACATTGGCTCATTGCAGACAGTAACTCCCACCCAGCAGTTATCGGGGAACGGCGACCACTTCACTAGGTTCTGCGGTTGCTTGGTGAGTAGATAGAAGCGGTGATGACGATTAGCTTTAATACAGTCAAATATTTCATCTTGCCACACTCTGGGTATCCAATCGCCGAAGAGTTCCCCCATATCACATACAAAAATACCCTTTGCTTGGGAGCTAAAACGCTTTATGGTATAGGTTTTGCCCTGATTAGTTGTCCAAGCTTTGACCTGATGTAACTCTTTTAACCTCTCCTCCCAGAAGCGGGGATAGAAGGGATCTAACATACAGTTAGGATACCGTTCGTGAATGGATGAGCTAATAGGGAAGATGCCACCTGATAGATACCTTTGCCTCAACCGCCCGTGAGCCAGCTTGTAGGCATAGCAGGGGAACAGCCCCCCAAGACAAAGCCCTTCTGGGGTATGGTTGAGACAGCCGGTTATCGGATTCCAAGTATAGCCCTGGCTGCCGTCAGGGTTTTTTACCCATTCTATATTCGTCTTGTTCATTCTGATAACCCTCTCATCCCAGCCCACTGTCACCAGGGCTGGGTCAGGGGGTTACTTCTCGTCGGTTTCGGCTTTATAATTAACGCTTGTCATCTTCATGACTTTCTTTACCGCTTGGGCGAAGGCTATAAGCAGATCAGGGGCGGTAGCGATGCCGGCAGTATCCACGATCCCATTCAGGCTAATAACCCTCGGCCGTTGCCTTTTGAACCACCTGAAGACGCCTCGTGGTGTATCCTGCCGTACGGGCAAAATCTGGTGGAAGCCGACCGGTCTCCCTTCTTTGATGTCGGCCTGGATCTGGTCGCCATTTGGGAACGTAACGATGACAGGCAACCGGGCAGGTGTCCCTATGACAATGCCGTTAGGTAATCTTTCGCTCTTCAAAATTCTCCTCCTTTTTGTATTTACTATAAGTATCTACTAATACTCACTACTAAAACTCGATTCCACCACCTCCCTTTATTTATCTATGTATCTATCTATGTCTCAGCAAAGACTGGCTCTTTGCTCTCCACCACCTCCATGACCGCCTGGGGAGAACCTATAATTGCATGGACCGGTGCTTTTACAGCCATTAGGCGGTGGATATTAGCCAGGACAGTAGGATCAACCTCGCCCTCAAACTGGACTTTGGTAATCAGGCGGCGGTCTATTTCCTGCCCTGTCTCCTTATCTATTTCCACCTTGGCACCGGTACTGGTCTTCAGGTTCTCGATATCCTTGATGTGGACCTTGACTTCCATGGGCTACCTCCTTTCCTTTCTACTTTCTAGCTTCAACAATCTGCCGCCAGGCGTCTTGAACATCGGCTATCTGATCCTTAGTGATGCCGCCGAGCTGCTCCAGGACAGCACTTTGGTTTAGCCCGAAGTGCTTATGGCAGGCACTAAAGAGCTCACCGAGGTTTTTGATGGAGAGGCTCATTAGCTCGGTGTTATTCTCTTCAGGTTCTTTACCTGTTGGAGGGCTAATCTCCTCCTTTACTTCAGTAGCTTCGCCTTCAATGAAATCCTCCTTGCCCTCTCTCCCCGCGTAAGTTTCATCAATAACCTCAACCCCAATGGGCATTTCGCCAGGGCAGAGCCGGTCCAGAGCTTGACTCTCGGCTCGGATAGTAGCCATGTTAAACATAGTGTTGCCTTTATCCGTGCCATACGGCTCATTATCCACTTCCACAAACTTTTTCAGTTCCTTATCCCACTGAGACTTTTTCAGTGGCCATTCACCATAGCCAACTGCTTCGGCGCCGGTCTGGGGATCTTTCAGCTTGACTATAACCACAAGTTTATCTTCCTTGACCTTGCCAAATCGCCTGACCTGTTCTTCTTCGGTCATAATGCGTGGCGTATCATCCACGTAGCTAAAAGGTCGCTTCCTAGAAGCAAGCAGGCGCTTGGCTTTGATACCTATTACCGTAGCCCAGCTTTCATTCTCCTTCCCCTTATTAAAGGGGATGAGAAAGACATGCCCCATAAGAGGATTAAGACTGTAGCTGGTGCAAAGCAGAACCGCCCTTGTCATTTCCTTTTCCGGGGCATCGGGGAAAACCGATTGCAAAATCTCCAATGCTTCCGGTTTGGTGAGTGAGGTTACTCCGTGATACTTCTCAAGTGCCCTTGTTGTTTCCTCGCCGTGTTGCTGTTCCATGATTTTTCTCCTTTCTGCTATTGTTAGGGACTCCAGTCCCTTTTGCTGAAATGGGCTGGCTTCTCTCATAATGCCTTCGTGGTGAGTTCGGAGCCAGTCGTGGCAAGCCACGAAAGCAAGTCCGGTGTCCTTATCCAGAAATACATTGAGCCACGCTCCGCAGACCGCGCATACATTGGTCTTCCTGAGCTTCTCTAGGTCATCCCTGGTCCTGGTTTCACTTTCAAAAATAGGTGACATCTCTTTCCGCCTTTTATTTTGCGTTCACCCTGATAACCGGTTCGTTATAGAACCTCACTCCCGGTATCTGCTTCCGGTCATGGTGTTTCTTGGCGACGGCGTTTAGCATGGAAGTGTCCGCCACCTTGTACTCGTCCGGGAGGAGGGCAAAGTCAATGACTTCATACTTCCAGTTATCCACCATCCCGGTGGTACCCATATCGGTCGAAACCCGCTTAGGTGCCGGCGGTGCCACCTCAACCAGGTTAACCGACTCGGACAACTCGCCGTTGAGCTTCATTTCCTGCTCGGCTGCCTCTTGTCGCTTTCGGTTAATCTCTTCCTGCTCCAGGCGGCGGCGCTCCTGTTCCTTATTGAAAGCAAGTATCTTCTCCCGGGTAATGCGGTCCGCGGCCTCTATGGGCTGCATCCAGAATTTGTAGTTATCGTTTATTGCCTTCACTTCCTCCTGAAGGGGCCTGAGATATTCCTTCCGTTTCTCCTCCATGACCTTTTTGTACTTGGCGATAATGGCCAAGTCATCGGTGGCCATCTTTATATCCTGGACGTCTTTGATAACCCGGCTCTCGGCATACTCCAGCAGCCTTTTGGACTGCTGAACAATGTTCTGGATCTCCACATCCTCCCCGGCCGCTGGCATCAGCGCTTTGCTTTCTGAGGATTCGGGTGGTTCCTCCTTGGTAGGCGCTTTCTCCCCCTGCTTCTCGGCTAGGCATTGAGGACATCCCTCAGTCAGCACGAATTCGATGCCGTGTTTCTGGCAAAATCCTTTTCCTTCCATCAGTTTTGCCTTCCTTGCACGGCAAGATGCTTATCAGCTTCCTTTAGTATCTCCTCTAGAGTGGCACTGGTGGCAAAAAACCTTGCCAATGTCCGTTGTCTTCGTTTGAGATAGAGAATATGGTCATCCTCTTCGAGATAAAGCCCTTGCCGTCTATGTTCCTCTTTGAGGGCTGCTGTTAAGATTTTCATGTTATTCCTCCTTAATTTTGGCGATTAGTTCTCAGCCAGGCGGTTGATGCCTCTACCCCCCCCCGCAGCTCCGGATGCAGATGCTTATGGATGCAATCAAAGCTACTGCAGGTCGCGGGTTTATATCCGCCCTCTGGGTATTCATATTCCTTCCCACATTCCGGGCATTTAGCTTTAAGCCACTTAATTTTTGTCATCGACTACCTCCTCTTATTCAATTAGCGGTTATTCTCAGCCGCTTCCACCACCGCGGCCCGAATAGATTTTTAAGTGCTGCTCTCAGATACCCCAGGGGCTCCGGATAGTTCCGCTGCCAGTCCTCTGCCTGACCAGGGAATAAAGGACCGGCTCCGGATAGTTCCGCTGCCAGTCCTCTGCCTGACCAGGGAATAAAGGACCGGCGCCGTAATGCACCTCTGCAACCTCAAAGTCCTCCAGGGCATTATCATTCGGGGCATCTGTGCGCTGAGAGCTCATGAACTATTCCTCTGTTCCTCAGGCTGATTTAGCTCTGAGTCATCTATAAAAAAATTGACCTCTACGCCCGTCGCTAGTAAGAGGTCGTCAACAGTCTGAAAGCCAAAACGTCGGGCGAGTTTTGCCCAGCGCCAGTCTCTCATCTTATCCGCCCAGTCTCGATTACAGCCGTGAAGTTTGCATACAAGGTATTTAGCCTTCCTTTCTTCGGGAGACTGGACAATATTCGGCAGCTTATCAAGCCAGGGTGATGCCATTCTACTTACCTTCCCCGATATGATGACATTCAGGATTGGTGCATACCCAAAGCTGGGGGCCGACACCTTT
>Ga0315548_1001119_pt1 | contig 23305 bp, 17 predicted proteins | sample SalMarSW160110MG_2_FD_202540 | JGI IMG/M metagenome (GOLD analysis project Ga0315548, IMG submission 202540) | Salt marsh sediment microbial communities from the Plum Island Ecosystem LTER, Massachusetts, United States - Salt Marsh Sediment SW1601-110 ...
TCGATGTTTTTCTCCCGGACGGGTACACAAATGAAGAACGCAAAATGACGGATGAAACAAAAAAAATTATGGGCGCAGATATTCCGGTTACGGCTACAACAGTACGCGTACCGGTTATCGGCGGGCACAGTGAAGCAGTTAACATTGAGTTCGAACGCCCCTGCCCGGTTGAAGAAGCGCGTGCATTATTAAAAACTGCGCCTGGAATCATTGTTCAGGACGATCCGGAATCGAATATTTATCCGCTGCCAATACACGCGTATGGAAAAAACGACGTGTTTGTAGGCCGGATCCGGAAAGACTTCACCATTCCCAGCGGAATCAACCTCTGGATAGTATCGGACAATGTACGCAAAGGTGCGGCTACAAATGCAGTGCAAATCGCACAGCTGCTCATATCACAAAAATAGCTGGAAACCGGAAAAATCTTAAATTATTATATTCAAAAATAAACAATATCAGTTGACTTCCAATAACAGAATCTCCGTTTTTAGACGTTGTAATTTATCCTGCTTTTCGGGATTTAATAATTGAATTTTGCGATTTTGGATTTAAGAAAGCGGGTTAATAGAGGATTCTAAAAATGATCGTTATGAAATTCGGCGGCACTTCCGTTGAAGATGCCAAATCGATGCAAACCGTTATCAAGATTGTTCAGAAAGAGCAATCTCGTCAGCCTGTTGTTGTTCTCTCTGCTATTTCAAGTGCGACCAACACGCTCCTTAAAACCGCTCGCACTGCACAGGAAGGAAATCTTAATGATGCAATCCTTCTTTTGAACGGTTTACTTGACCGGCATGTAACGGTAATGGAGAACTTGATTGACGACCGCCCTACAGTCCAGCGGCTAATCGCGTCATTCAAACCGCAATTTGAAGAACTGCGCAATTTATGCCATGGTATTGCTATTCTTGGAGAATTAACGAATCGTTCACTTGATGCAATTGCATCGATGGGCGAGCTCCTTTCTTCACAGATTCTCAGCGAAGCAATGTGTATTCGGGGCATTCCTGCAAAATGGATCGACGCCCGGACATTCATGATTACCGACAACGAATTTGTCTCTGCGGCACCACAGTTCGATATAATTGATGCAAAAGTGAAGGAAATTCTCGCACCATTGGTGTCGTCTAAAACTATTATTGTCACACAGGGATTTATCGGATCGAATACCAATGGAATTACGACAACACTTGGGCGTGGAGGCGGGGATTATTCCGCCTCAATAATCGGTGCAGCATTGGACGCTGAAGAAATTCAGATCTGGACGGACGTCGACGGAATACTTACGGCGGATCCGCGCATCGCGCCTTCGGCACAAAAACTGCGAATTATTTCATTTCGGGAAGCTGCAGAGCTCGCATATTTCGGAGCGAAAGTACTGCATCCTAGCACAATCTTCCCTGCTGTTAAAAAGGACATTCCGGTCGTTGTATTAAATTCAAAACGCCTGGAAAATACAGGTACACGCATCGTTTCACGTCCGCCGAAAACAAATATTCCGGTAAAATCCATCGCCTGCAAACGCGGCATTACAGTCGTTAATGTTCAATCACTGCGGATGCTGATGGCTTACGGTTTCCTGGAATCGATCTTTTCCGTATTCAATAAGTATGAAACATCCGTCGATCTTGTCAGTACTTCGGAAGTTGCCGTTTCGCTTACGATCGATAATACGTCGACACTCGATAAAATAATAGAAGAACTCTCAACATTCGCGGAAGTCTCCATTCTAAAGAAACAGGGAATAATTTGCATTGTTGGCGATCAAATGCGGTCGACTGCCGGTGTTGCCAATCAGATCTTCCACGCTTTGCGGGAAATCAACTTAGTAATGATTACTCAAGGAGCATCGGAAATCAATATGAGCATAGTAATCGAAGAATCGCAAATCGACAAAGCCGTGCAAAGTCTTCATCAGCATTTCTTCGAAACTATTCCCGCTACAGATATTTTTGAACCAGTCGGAGGCAAGTAATTAAAATGCATATAGCTCTTATAGGTTATGGAAAAATGGGAAAAGAAATCGAGCGCCTGGCGCTCGAACGGGCATGGAATATCAATCTACGTATCGATATCGATACACCGCCGGTTACATCTGCCCAGCGCAACAATATCGACGTTGCTATTCATTACGCTCAGGCCGGAAGCATTGTCGACGACCTTACTCCTTGGATAGAAGCTCATAAACCAATTGTTGTTGGAACAACCGGCTGGCTCGAGCAAATACCGAAAATAGAAACACTCGTTAAGAAAAACGATGTCGGATTGATTTACGCATCCAACTTTTCTCTGGGTGTCAATATCTTCTTTCATCTCGTACATGCTGCGGCTCAGATGATGAACAGGTTTTCGGATTATGATGCGTTTATTCAAGAGATACACCACAAGGACAAACTCGACAGCCCGAGCGGAACGGCATTGACGATGGGACAAATCGTTTTAAAAAATCTGAGCCGGAAAAAAGAACTGCTGAACGAGACATCACATGGGAAAATTCGCCCGGAGCAGCTTCATGTTTCATCGATTCGCAGCGGTTCTGTCGTCGGCACACACGTTCTCTCATTCGATTCGGAGGCAGATACGATTGAAGTGAAGCACACGGCAAAGAACCGTTCCGGCCTTGCACTTGGGACATTGCTTGCAGCGGAGTGGATTATAGGAAAGAAGGGATTATTTACAATGAACGATCTGTTTCAAGATCTTTTCAAACAAGGAGACCGTTAGGTCATGACAGCACAGACAAAATTTCAAGGGACAGCAACAGCTATCGTTACACCGTTTAAAAAAGACGGCTCAATAGATGAAGCGGCATTAAGACGCTTCGTTGATTTTCAGATCAGCGGGGGTGTTGAAGCATTGGTGCCCGTCGGGACGACAGGTGAAAATCCGACACTTAGCGCCGAAGAGCAAAAACGTGTTATTGAAATCGTAATAGAACAGACGAATAAAAGGGTCAAGATTTTTGCCGGAGCCGGAAGCAATAACACTACAGAAGTTATAGAAAAAGCAAAATTTGTCAAAAGCGCCGGTGCAGACGCAGCATTGGTGGTCGGCCCTTACTATAACAAACCGACGCAGAACGGATACTTCCAGCATTTTAGCGCAATTGCCGATGCCGTGGACATTCCGCTAATTATTTATAATGTACCGAGCAGGACCGGCGGAAACATAGAAGCTGCAACACTGCTCAGAATGGCAGAAGAAATACCGAATGTAACGATGGTTAAAGAAGCCTCAGGCAACATGGCGCAGATCATGGAAATAGCCCGCAACAAACCAAAAAATTTCTCGCTGCTGTCGGGCGACGATTCGCTTGCATATTCAATAATAGCGCTTGGAGGCGACGGAAGTATTTCGGTCGTTTCAAATGAAGTGCCGAAGGAATTCTCGAATCTTCTAAGACTTTGCCTGGCCGGCAATTGGACGGAAGCCCTCCAGCTTCAATTTAAACTTCTTCCGCTCATGAATATCAATTTTATTGAATCAAGCCCGATTCCCGTAAAAACTGCACTGGCAATGATGGGAATGATTGACGAAACCGTACGCCTGCCTTTGGTACATATAACAGAGCCAAGCAGGGTAAAGCTTAAAAAAGTGCTGGATGACTTGAAATTATTGTAACCATTTAAAGCAGTGTTTTATGGATATAGGAAAATACTGCTTGGTATTGTCGAATATCTTCTGTATCTTATTATTGTCAAATAACAGTACACCGTTATGGCTCCCTCGGGAGACCTTTTCTGTATAGTAAGTCCTGTTACAAGTCGTCTGCTGGTGGTTTGCTTCAATCTTTGAACGCCTCCATAAAGATGTTACCGACTTAGTTGGGCCGTATCAATTCAGTAAAAGTGTTTTTGAGTAGAGTACGGCGTACACCCTGCCGGCGGTCAGCCGGTTTTACAATCTTTATGAAAGGATTTGTTCCATGGAAAAAGGAACAGTCAAATGGTTCAATGGAGCCAAAGGTTTTGGTTTCATTTCACGTCAAAGCGGCGAAGATGTATTCGTCCACTTCAAAGCAATAACCAGCAATGGCTACAAGACGCTCAACGAGGGCGACAAAGTAGAATTTGAAGTTCAGCAGGGACCGAAAGGCCTCCAGGCTGCAAACGTTTCCGTGATTTCCTAAAAGAAATTACACAGCGTTTTTTAAAAAACCCCGTCCGATCGACGGGGTTTTTTGTTTGTACTATGTTGCTCAGAATCAATAAGTTGGACTTTTAGACTATTAACTCATCGACTCAAAGACTCATCGGCTCAAAGGCTCACTTGCCCGCCATCTTGTTGGGCGGGCAGACTCATTGACTATACTTTCATTCCTTCCAATAAAGGAATTCCTTTACATCCGCAATTTGCGTTGGATCCGCGCCGCGCCGTCCGCCGAATACAAATTTGTTCTGCTCGTTCTTGTATTTCTCGCGCACCCGCTGTGCCTGCGTCATGGATTTCTTCCTGTCCGGTATCTTTTTGAGAGATTTACTTAGCAGGTCAAACAAAGCACTCTTTGAAATTCTTCGATTGGATTGCTGCGCGCCTTTCATACCGATTGTTTCTTTGAGGACCTCAAGTCCTAATAACTCATACGCCTGTTCAACCGAATCGAATTTTGTTACCGCAACCTGAAAAGCTTCAGCAGCATCTTCCGGTGAGCCGGCTAAATACCGTGCAAGTCCAAAATTCAAATACACGCCGCCTTCTTCTTTATTTATTGCCAGGCTCTTCTGATAATGCTCCTGCGCTTTATCAATCTCATTTTTCAGTAAATAAGCATTCCCCAGTGTATTCTCTGCCTGCCAGGTACTCACACCAGCCAGCGTAGCAATTGCAGCATCATAATTCTCTGCTTGCGCCTGAATAATCGCCGATTTATTTTTTGCTTCGGGAGTATCCTGGTCGGTAAGTTCTGCAAGCGCCGAACCGGTAATCTGACTCTGGTGATACAGATAATCGGTAAAATCCTGAGAAGCATACAACGCAATTTTTTCTGCAGGCGGTGTCTCTACTGCCTTTGACGGCAATGAAAGATTCGCTGCAGGAAATGCCGCCATTGCTTTACGCGTATCTATCACTTCAATCTTTTTTCCACTGCCTGTATACTCGTAATACTCTTCCGCTCCCTTTATCCATGCAGCCATAAAGGGCTGGTCGATCATAGTTGCTTCAAGCGGAATCCATACTTTTCCTTCATCAACTATATACTCCTTGCCATTCTTGCTTACCATATACCCGTTTTTCGGCAGCACATCGGTATCGAACATAAGATAAATATGATCTTCGGTTGCGAGGAACTTCGTCTTAACGCCGAGATTTTCAAGACACGATGCCATCACTACGGAAGTTGCGCTGCAGTTGCCTGTCCGCGATGCCAGTGTTTCTACGGGATACGCAACAAGGTCGAGTATATCCTGTTCCGATGGTTTCCATGGACTGGAGATATAACTGTATCCATTCGCCCTGACCGCATTCCATACAGCCAGTGCATACACTACATTTCGCGGAAGTTTTGCATTCAAGCTGTCGTTATTCTTGACACTGCCGACCACATACCTTGAGAAATTCACCACTGCTTCATCCGTGGGCGTAACAAATGCACCGACAGATTCGCCGCGCTTCCAGTTGATTGTATTGCGGCTGTAAAGTGTTACAGGCTTGGTAAGACTTCGTGTCTGAGGCTGGCCATTATATAAATAACTCAGCTCGACTTTTGCCTGTGCGGCAGCGTTTGCACTGAGCGCAAAAAGCTGCTTGGCATCGAGAGTGGCCGAAAGATTGAACGTTTGTTTCTTCCCTGCATCGATTTGCGATACAATTTGCTCCGACGGCAGTTTCATGTAATCCGGGATAAAAATAGATACTTTAACATTACGTATTTCAGATTTAGCCGAGTTTTCAACCTCGATTTTCGCAAGCGGATTGTATGCGTAATAATTGACCTGCGACGGGAAAATATTTTCAATCATAAACTCCGTAATATCAAGCGGACTCGTTACAGCTACAGTTCCCTTTGCCCTTTCGGCAAAGTCCGGCGTGCTGATATCGAGCCGTGTTCCGGTAAATGCGACTACAACGACATCCGGGCGTTTTGTGAATTCTTCGCGCAGATTATCAATCGTACCGTTAATCGTTGCTTCAAAAACCGACGATTCTTTTTCATAATACCGTAATTTCATCTGTTCGATCATTGTAATTTCGTGCGGCAGGTTCCGTTCATATTGAGCGACCGTTTTCTGATCAAATCCAATGAATGCAAGCTGCACAATTTTCGATCCCGATGCTTCTTCAAGCATCTTCATGCGTGTCTTTACATAAACATCAGCCGCAAGCGCTTCACCAAGTGCGGTCATTGTGAGATTCGCTGCTGAGTTCGTTCCGCCGGCAGATTTTTTTGTCGTCTTCGACGATACGGCAATGAGCTCGCCCGTATCTGTAATAATGACTTTACAACTGCCTTTTGCTGCATACTCGATATTTTTGACACCGTAAAACTCTTTTTCTGCGTTAAGATTTCCTTCTGCATTTCCGACAATAATTAATTCAGCGCCATAGCGCAAACCGATTTCCTTCGCACGGGCAGGATTGCCCTCGGCAATTGCGATATCACGCATCCGGACATTTTCAAACTGGCCTTTATCTACCAGCCGAAAACCTTTTTCAAGGAGTACTTCTTCGATTTTCGATGCAACAAGACGTGTATCCACAGCCGCACCGTCAATTTTTTCATCAAGAATCACCATGATGCGCGGCCATTCCCGCTTATCCTGGCTTGTCGATATAACTAATGGAAGAATGAGCATCGCTCCAAGAAATATTGTTCTGATTATTTTCATTACTCCTTCTCCTTAATATGTAATTCTTATTTCATAAGAATCATTTTCTTAATTTCCTTGAACGTTTTATTGCTGCCTGTAACCGAAAGCTGATAGAAATAAATACCGGAGCTTTGATCCATGCCGTTGAACTTAGTTTCGTAATATCCTGCTGTCTTCTGTTCGTTCACTAAGGTAGCTATCTCCTGTCCGAGCACATTGAAGATCTTCAGCGTGACCGTATATGATTCAGATGCATCGGGTATGCTGTACCGAATAACCGTTTCCGGATTGAAAGGATTCGGATAATTCGCATATAGCTTAATACTGGATGGTGTTAATGCCACGCCGGCATTATTTCCTTCAACAAATAACTTCTTACCGACGACCACACGGAAGTTACGCACACCGCGGCCGGAATTAATCTCCAGCGATTTAGTCTCTTTGAGTTTGTACGCCGTCTTCTGATCAATATCGATCAGGTATGCTTCGAATGCAGGATTAGGCAGGTTAAAATTATCACTCCATTGCAGTTTTACCCTCGCACCTGCATCACCAGTGACCACTTTCATTTCCCAAACACTGCCTTCATCATTTAACGGGCGTATATCGCGCATCATTGCACCATCGATATTCTTAAAATACACTGCTACATTTTTATCACCGACTATAGGCGGAATGTACGAATCGTACGGATCATCGCCTTCACTGGCTCCCTGTGCCATTCCAATCGAACTCCCTTCGCAGCGCATTCCGATTTCAGAACGATATGCATTTATTGCCAGAGTCCAATCTGCAGCGGTCGTTTTTGCAATTTGCCGTATAGATGTTTTGGGCAATCCGCTTCGTTGGCCGGCCGATGGGAATCTTAATGTACCGGCACTGTTCACAAATAATGCTACACCTGACCATGGTTTTATCGTATTTATAGATACACGCGCTGTATCCCACCCGCCGACCGGACCGGCACCGCTGTAAAACGCAAACTGGCGTAATGGTGCAATCAATGACGGGGCGGCAGCAGTATAAAATTCGAGACTATCAATCGGATATGGATTTATAAATGGATTCCCGATGAGGTTCCATCCGTTCTGCAGTGTAATACCGTTGTTATACAGAATATCCGAGCGGACTATACTCTCTCCCTGAACTACTATCTGCGACCCCTGATCTTTTACGATGAAGAAAAATGCCGCACCGGGGGTAATTACATCTTTCGTACTGAATTGATCATAATCCTCATATTGGCTGTTGACATACTGCTGGAAACGCCACCGTGCATAGGCAACATTATTTTCTAAATGATCCCCGAAATTACTTAAGAGTTTCTCAGGCTGCTTATTCGAAAGATCATACGGTACGGAGATCATCCGATACGCAGTTGTTTTATTGTCCAACTCTGAGGCTGCCGGCATTGTAAACGACTGATCAGTCGCCTGAGGCCCTAATTGCACATCGATCGAAGCATATGGAGACCACGCAACATTTCCTGAATTATCCCATGCGCCTACACGGTAATTCACGCCGATAGGTTTGTTATTGTATACGAATACACCCACAGGTATTTGATAATTGATCACATCTGCATTTACATGCGGCGAGTACGACCAGGTCTGTTCCGATGTATTCCGATAAGCAACCTGCATCTGATATATTCCCGATTCTCCATCTGTTGCTGTTGCATGTACTTCCGGTGCCGAAGTTACCTGACCGCTTGCCGATACTAGTACCGGTGTGCCGGTTGGCGCATTGAGAGTGATTGTTGGCGGTGTATTGTCTATTACACCAACCGGCATTGCACTTGCTACATTTGAGAATCCGCTTTCGGTACCGGCAGTATTTACAGCAGTAGCACGGAAATAATATGTAGTACCGTTGGTCAATCCCGTAATTGTTTTTATTGTATCTATCGCCCCTCCGGAAGTAGAATCTTTAAGAATTATTGAAGAAGATGCTATTGCACTATAATAAATACGATAGCGAAGGAAATCAACTTCAGTGTTCTTATTCCATGTTAATGTGACTTGACCATTGCCAGGTGTTACACTAAGATTTCGAGGCGGTGCAGGAGCGGCAGTTGTATTCCATCCACCTTCGTGGTAGAGTATACCAATTTCTTCCTCACTTGATGCACTATTATAGATACGGATGTCATCTAAAACTCCTTTATATATATCACCCTGCCAATAATCATTTTTACCAAAAATCAGAGGATATGAATTCGTCTCCGGTACTGCAGATGTTTCAAGTGAATCTATGATAGTCCCATCAATATAAAATTTAAGAACTTTACCATCGTATGTACCTGAAAGAAAATGCCATAAAGTATCAATTGCATTCGACATCACTTGGTAGTCAGCCCCGTTATTGTCTTCAAATCCAAATCCAATATAATTAATATCCATAAAGAACGCATAAGTAAAATTATCTCCGGGACTATCAATACCAACACGTCCTTTAAATAGAATATTGCAAGAATTAGGTGGATTATCGTGTTTTATCCAAGTAGAGACTGTATAAGTTGTTGGACGGAGCATAACATTATCTTCTATTGTAATAATATCATTAACTCCATCAAAATAGTAGGCACTATTTGCATTCCCAAACCTATCAGTTGTCAGCGTAGCACCGTTGTTTATTCCATTATTCCCATTACCACTTTCATCATTGGCATTGCCGTTGAAAGGATAGTAAGCGACGAGACCGTTTGCTAATCCGCTGCCTGCTACTGCAGTTTCAATATTTGTTCTGAGCGAATATCCATTCATATTAAAAGCACGTACGTAGAAATCATATTCTACTGAAGGTGACAATCCGGTGATTGTACAAGATGTAATATTTTCACCAACAACGTCTTTTTGCCTGAAATTATCTCCTATATCCGTTTGCCTATAATAAATAACGAATCCGGTTTCATCAAGTGAATTATCCGTCCAATTAAGTTCTATCTCAGTGGTTGATGCTGAATTAACAACGAGATCTGTAGGTGATGCAGGCGGAATTTTAAGAACAGTTTCAGCGCCAAGGATATCCAGCCCGGTCGCGTTCGTCAATTCTGTCCATGTCACGTATGCCGTATTATTATAAGGAACAGGAGAGCCGTAAATAGAAGGGAAATCGTCTAAACTTGCATTCGCAGTTAAGGAGCTGTCGGGAACACCGAACGCATACTCTTCTCCCGCCATACTGACCATGGCCCTGCCGTCTCTTATAAAGGACACATAAAAATTTCCGTCATAGTCGCACGTAACACTGGGCAGTATCTCGCTTCTATAGGTCGAGTTCACCATATGTTCTTCCCACGATTCACCTCCGTCATGCGATACTATTGCATAGACATCAAAATCGCTTCCGGTCTTCCAATCTGCTGCATCTCCCACATAGTCATATTGATATACTACTGCAACGCTTGATCCTGTTGCCGATATAGCTGGCCCGACTTTTTTCTTCATACCTCCGTTATAGTACATCGGTAATTTTACTTCAGGAGTCCACATTAGTCCAAACGAAGTTGATTTACGCATTAAAATAGAGCCGGCACTTGTATCCGTCCCTAAATAGGCAACAAATAATCCGCTCGAGCTGTAATCGAATCCTAAGCAAAATGCACCTAATTCAGATTGCGAAAGTCCCAATATAGTAAACGGCTCCCAGTTACTTGCTGTATCCGTTGAGGTACTGAACAATACTCTATTTTTTCCATCTGCCTGTTTGAAGAGAAATGCCATATAGAGATAATTATTTGTTGAATAATCTTTAATATCCGAGACCATTCGGAAATCGATCACAAATTCATCTATACTTACAACTGGAACAGAAACTTTACTTGAAGCAGTAGTCGCATCACCGCGCCTCCATTTATATGTCCATAGACTCCCGTTGGAGAGATATGAAACGATTACATCTGTTCCAATAAGAAGAATTTGAGGCAACGATAAACGATATGAACTGTTATATAAACCGTTAAAATAACTCCAGGTTTCTCCGCCATCCAAAGAATTGTAGATTTTTATTGTGCCGTAAGGGCGGGCTCCTCCTTCAATATCATCGTTTTCAAATGCGATAAACTTTTCATATTCATTAGAGACTATTTGAGGCGACCGCTGATCTCCAACCCCCGAATACACCGTCACTTCACTCAGCATGCTCTTTGCTTTAATCATCTTTTTCGATAATTGAGACCATGTTATTGGAGAGCTTGTTTTCGCCGCTTGCAGATCTTGAGAAGCGGCCGGAGACATGTCTCCGTAATTTCGGAAGGATCTTCCTGCAATTGCCGGTTTGACCGCCGGATTAGAACCTGCTAACTGCGGGGTGTAATAAATTTTCCCTTCCTGCAGGCAGGCTTTTATTTCTTTCGTATTCTGTGCGGTCAAAGAAAAGACAGGTACGAACAATAACAACAAAAACAGTTTTATCGAATTCTTCATCATGTGCCTCTCTGTGATATTCAAATTTCTTTTTTTCCCGATCTATCCGTATTAATCATGAACAATCTCTGAATGTTCTATGTTTATGGAAATACGGGAGCTGTCGGTAATGCCTGTGTCGAGGGCTGGCTGCTGCCGTCATCTTTCTTTTGCGATAATATTAAAGCCGCTGCACCGCCTGCAACAGCGACTCCTCCGAGTGTGTACCATAACCATGAAGATGAACCGCCTGTCGTCCCGGCCGTTACTTTTACGTCCTTGCCTGTGAGTTCTTTGCACATTTCGGCAGTGATTTCAGGAATTATTTCCGTCAGTAATTCTTCAACAGCGCCGTCATGCTGCCTGCTTTTATTCTGTTCAATCTGTGCCGTAGCAATATCGATCACCTGAACATTAATTGTAAAGATTTTCCCGACTTTTCCGATCGTTCCGGCGATCATTTTTTCAACTCTCAGAATTTTACCGACTTCAACAATACATTCCACACCTGAACATGCTTCCGACTGCTGGAATCCCTGCTCCTGAAGAATCGACTTTATCCGGTTTCTATCAACAACGATAAATTCGCCCGTCTCAATGATTTTACCCTGGAATGCATCGGACAGCGATGCTGCATCTTCCTTCGAAATACCGCCGCGTGGTTCGAACTCCATTACTGCAATATTCAATTTCTTCTCCTGAAGCTTATTTTCCTGGCTCATTGCGGCAGGGGCCGTAATAGAAATCAAGAAAACAAGCAGAACCATACGCATAAGAGAAGGATGTAAGAATAGATGTAAACGCATGTAAACCTCCTGTATAAAAAATTTCGAATTCCGCTAATCTCCTGCATCCGGCGGGTATACCAGCTTTGAATTTTTCCTTTCAGGACACAGTAACCGTAAACAATTATTTTTTCAGCGTGCCGTCAAGACTGTTAATAAATTCCTCGACTATCTTCGGTAAAAACTTCTCGCCAATGTCTTCCAGATCATCGTCATACGTCCACATGCGGGCATATTCTATTTTCGAAGTCGATACATCGATCATTTTTATATTTATCATATATTTCTCACCCAGCATGCCGATTGAACCCGAGAACATTTTTTTTACAGAAAGTATTTTCCCCGCATCCGCCGCTTCTTCCCCGTTCTGAGCTGCCTGGAATCCTTTTTCCTGCAGCACTGCATCTAATTTATTCCTCTCGATAACAGTAAATCGTCCGGTATTCTGCAGTACCGATGAGAACATATCCGTTACGCTTTCAGCTTCCCCCGGCTTCATACCGGCCCGTGATTCGAGTGTTAGAATACTGCAAGGAATAGGGGATCTAGGAGAGATTTTTTCTGTTGAACTGCAGCCGATCAGAAGAATAAAACTACTTATAAAACATAGTATTCTTTGCCACATTAGTCACCCTGCGATTTAACGGTTTCTGAACACTCGGTATAAAGAGCCATGCGTCATTTCAGTTATTCCGACGTTCATGACATTGTTTTAAAAAATATTTCTTAAATAAATTTGCCTATTATTTCTCTTTATATTCTGATTCTCCAAGAAGTTGATTGAGCAACGTTTCAAGTTCAACTTCAAAATTTTTATGGTTGCCCCGGTTGATCTTACGCACAATCCCGAATTTATCGATCACAATTAAAACCGGCAGTCCCCGGATAGAATACCGGCCTGCATATCTGCCCGCAGGATCCACGAGACAAGGTATTGTATAATCCCTATTCCTGTAAGTATTGCGTACTGAATCCTCTGTCAATTCTGCTTTTTCTAATGTATTAATGAGAAAGAATTTTACTTTTTGATCCTTATAACTTTCTGCAAGTTTTGTCAGAATCGTTATTTCATTTTTACAGGGCTGGCACCATGTTGCCCAGAAACTCAAGACAACCACATGTCTTTCTTTTTTCTTCCAGATTTCCCGAAGTTTCTTCCCTGTATAGTCTCGAAGAAAAACCGCTGTGTTTGTCATAAGATTGCGCATTACAAACTGGGGTGCCTCATCTCCGACACACAAAGTATCCGGCCTGAAAACCGTTCGAGCTTCGGAAGCGTCCCACTTTGAGAAAATCAGAATTGCTAAGAAAAGAACGGTAAAAATTTTAAGTTTATTCATTTGTTGTCCAAAATATATAGAATAATTGTAAAATCATAACAAGATTTTATGCATTTGTCAACATAATATATCACATTATTTCAGCTAAGCAACAGAGTCTCCTTGCATTTTGCACACCTCCTTGTTAGATTAGCAACAGTTTTGCCGGCTGTTCTTTACTTCACTAAACCAAGGATGAATACTATGACACCCGCGGAAGAGAAGAAATTCCATTTAAAACACTACACAGGCATTTTCATCGCCCTTATTACCGTACTGCTGGTCGAAATTCTATTTCATACATCGTTTATTCCCGATACGCTGGGGACCAGCTTCTTCCAATCTGTAGAACGCCGCAGTCTGGATATGCTGATGCGATTCCGCGGCAAACGGGATAACGCTGAGAACGTTGTAATGATCAAGATCGATGAGGCCAGTGATGAAGTAATCGGGTGGCCTTTTCCACGGTATCAGTACGGCGCAGCAATGGCTATCTTGAGCAATTACGGCACAAAAGCGATTGCTTTGGATGTGCCGCTGCCCCCAAAGGATGATGTCGACAGCACGGAGAATGCTCTTCTTCTCCAATACCTGTCAGAAGCTCAAAATACCTATCAGGTTTTCGGGCCATACGTTCCTTCGAAGACAGCACGCGAACAATTAAGCCGTGAAGACGTAGACAGCACTGCATATTTTGCGATAGGAAAATTCGGAATTCCCGCTCCTCGCAAACATCATTTTCCACGTTCTCCTTATTTAAATGACTACCCTTTTAAAGAACTGGCAGACATTTCTACAGGAGTTGGGCATATACTTATGACTCCCGATCAAACAGACGGCGTTATCCGCTCATTACCATTATATGTTGAATATGCCGGCAGTCTGTATCCGTCGATTGGACTTGCACTCGCATTTAAAGCATTAAATATAGAACCAAAACAGGTAAGGTTCGAATACACGGAAAATGGCACCATCGTGTCCGCAGGTCCTCTTAGGATCCAAACCGATCTGTCAGGTGAAGTACTGATCAATTACATAGGCGAAAGTGAAACTATACCGGCGGTTTCTTTTGTCGATATTCTTAAAGCATTCAAACAAGGCAACGAAAAATTCCTAAATCAGTTCGAAGGAAAAATCTGCATCATTGGGCCAACGATGCGTTCACTGGGCGATTATTATCCGACACCATTTGATGAATCAACACCAGGATTTTTCGCTCACGCAAATGTCTATGATATGATTGCAACCAATTCATTTATCACTCAGGTGCCATGGTGGATCCAATTCCTAATTCTCCTCCTTATTACACTGACCGTCGGATACTACACACACACGCGGCAGATAAAAATCGGGATTTTTGTCCTCATCGCCGTGACACTTCTCTTTCTGATATGTGTCGTTATTGCATTCAATTCTGAGCATCTCTGGATGAATATCACAGCCCCGCTGAGTGCATTGCTCATTTGTTTTGTGGCAACCGTTGCATACAAAGCAGCTACCGAAGGCCGCCAGCGCAAGCTGATTACAAGTATGTTCGGCACATATGTCGACAGTAATGTTGTCCGGATTCTAATTAACAATCCCAGTCTGGCAAAATTAGGCGGCGAGAAACATGAGATCACTGTTCTCTTTACCGATATCAAGGGCTTCTCGGGTATCTCGGAAAAAGTTAGTGAGGATGTTCTCGTTAAACTGCTCAATATTTACTTCACCGATATGACTAATGTCATTCTGGCAAACGGCGGTGCGGTGGATAAATTTATCGGCGATTCTATCATGGCGTTCTGGGGCGCGCCGCTTCCCGATTCCGATTCTGCATACCACGCCTGCGTTACCGCCGTGCAAATGCAATCGCAGTTAGAAAAACTTCAGACACGGTTAATAAAAATCGGCGGCATAGGAATCAAACAGCGCATAGGCATAAACACGGGATTATGCGTTGTCGGTAATATGGGATCTGAACAGAAAAAGAACTACACAGTCACAGGAGATCCGGTCAATCTCGCTTCCCGGCTTGAAGGAGTGAATAAACAATACGGTACGGGTATTCTTATTTCAGAGTATACTTATAAAAAAGCCGGCAAACGCCTGGTTACGCGGCTGGTCGACCGTGTACAGGTTGTCGGCAAAACAGAGCCGGTCCAGATTTTCGAACTTATGGATATCGGGAATAAGCCGTTAGATGAAAACACGAAGTATTTTCTTGATATTTTCGGACAGGGACTCAAAGCGTATCAGGAACGCAGGTGGGATGAGGGGATTGCATTTATGCTGCATGCAATGGAAAAAGTCCCTGACGACCCCGTCTGTCAGCTTTACATCGAACGGATGAAGCTGTATCAGATCACTCCTCCCGCAGACAACTGGAACGGAGTGTTTGTACTGCAGTCGAAATGACAACTCCAGCAACCTTGTCAAGGTTTCTTACGCGCATGCATAGAGAACCTTGACAAGGTTCTCTATCTTTAAACCAGAGTTATGGTAGTCGCAGGCTTTAGCCTGCCGAAATACATAACATCATAATTATTTTCACAATAGGGACACGGCATGCCGTGTCCCTACAATGTCTTTTTAACGTTTGTTTCCATTATTTCCTCCCCTCATATCGGGAGGTATCTCTTTTCGCCAAAAGAGAGCTGTAAAAAACAAATCGGAATAACTCCCTGACCCCCATTCCCGCTTTCGCCTGCCCGACTGCTGACGCAGCCATGCAGGCAGGCGGGAATGACATTTCCTTTTTATCAAATTCTAACGCGTATAAAGATTTTTTGCCGGATTTTTGTTTACAAGAAGTGTTTTGTGGGCCCTGTAGGGCTCGAACCTACGACCCGCAGATTATGAGTCTGCTGCTCTAACCAACTGAGCTAAGGGCCCTTACAAATTACGATGTAATCAGCCATCGTATACTATAAATTTAATGAATTTTTCCCATCCAATCAAATACCCCGCTACAAATGAGCTACAGTCAACTACAGTCAGATTTGCTGTCTCAAAGAACGATTTTGATTGGTGAAATATAACTATTCGGAGGATGACTGTAAATGGAAATGATAGCGGGAAACATAAATGAGTATCAGATAAACAAATATGCAAATCTGACAAATTGATCGGTTGGTTAAACTGAATAAAAAGATATTGAAATTTCCTTTTCAATTTTCTTACTGAAGCGCGAAAACGGATTAAAAGAATATTGAGATGTTCCAATCCCGGTGTTGTCTTTATAGAAATATTCCCTTTTTAATATTCTCCCCTTTTTATTGTAGTATGCTTTTATTCGTATACCATTTAAATACTTCTCAATTGGTTCAATAAAATCCTTTCTCATTTTATTTGTTCGGTGATCTTCATATTGTTCAGATTCTGCAAATCCACTGACTAATTGCCTTCTACCAATAAAAATATTCAGTTCTGCAAATTCATATTGTTTTGGAATTATCGAAATGTTGACATAATTTCCGTCATAAGTTAATCCACTCTCATTACTGATTTTGGTTGCATCAATTTTACTTATTACGGGAATAAGCATTTCAATGTTTCGATGAAATTCTTTGTCAATTTCAGATAATCGAATTGGAATATCAAAAAGTGGTATTTTCATAAACTATTTCTTATACTAATAAATTGCTATTATTATCAAATGTATTTATAGTGATGCACTGATTAGCCTTCCATAGTACTTTTAGAATTTTCAACCGCCGATTTACAGACGTCCATTCTATTGCCCATTAGAATTGGGCATGATTTTAATTTACCAAAAATACTTTTATTAACTATACATTCTTCGAATGACGTGGCAATTCCTAAATATTGATGGGCAGTAGAATTCTTCTTTAAATCGTTCACTTTAGAGACTAAATTCTCACACCGCTCTTTACCTCTATTTGAGACCAAAAAATATGCATCGACTGTACATGGTTGAATCAGATTCCAATAATCAGGTTCAGATGCATTTACAATATCTCGAACCTGAAAATAGTCTCTTTCTGTAAAACCATTTTCATTATAAATAATAACAAAGAATATTTTTTCGTGTTTAGCACTCATCTGTTTTGTTACAAGCAATCGGATGATAACAAAGCCACCGCATTGACGATTTTCAAAGCATTGCCTGGATCGCAATTAAGATACTGTAAGTTCGAATTATTTGCCATTCAAACAAATCATATTGACAACTGAGACCACTCAGTATTGTGCCGTTAGAGCTCTGTCTATGCCTTCTAAAAGACATTCTTCTGTGGATATTGATAATTTGATTGTGTGGGATATGAAAAGCATTTGTGGGAAGAAAATCGGCTGCATCAAATTGGTTGAATTGTGCAGTTTGTCATTTTTCATATGAAATCGGCTAAAATTGGAGAAACTGTAGTTGATTTGTAGCAGAACGTCATTACGGTTTCCTTGTGAAATCTTTTCTGTCCGGGCACAACGCCCGCCTACGCATACTACGGCGGGTAAAATGTTGTGCCCCTACGAAAACAACCGCCGTGGGCTGATGGTTGTCTTTACTAATCGATTCTTTTTTTTTCTTCTAAACCCGCGAAATCGATAGAAGTGATTATGCGATGCAACATGAAACCACCACCCCTATAAAGGATGTCTGCGTGCTATAGTAAACCGTTTCGCGGTTTTTCTTTATACGCTCCTCCTCGCTTGAGGAGGGGAAGTTCCGATTTTATTCAATCGGAACAGGAGTGGTAATTTTACGCAATCAAAGAAAACGTCGATAAGTTTATCGAAAGGGTACTCAGACCTGGATGCCCGCCAGAATCATGCGGGCATGACGATTGTCTTTTGGAGTCTTTTCTTCCCGGACACAATGTATTGTGCCCCTACGAAAGCCCGCACAGGATTGGTCAGTTCATAACCGATCAATCCCTTTTTTGTGTTTATCGATATCGATTGTTTTTTCTTCTACTCAAGTCTGCGAAATCGATAGAAGTGAGCATAGCCAAAATGAGGCGATGATCATTATATCCGATTGGTATGTCTTTAATAAACTGCGAATCGTATCCTGAATCCGAACTCCACCTTGAGAGAACACATTTCGATTTCGCAAGCGTTTTGCCGTTCCATAAAACAATAATATGCGGCATCCCGTACAGCGGGACTTTCTGCCGCTTTCTTTGCGCAATCAAAGAAAACGTCGATAAGTTTATCAAAAGAATACTCTAACCTGGATGCCCGCCAGAATCATGCGGGCATGACGGTTCTTCTTTACGATTACCTTTTAGAGCCTCTTCTACCCGGGCAGCCGGAGGCCCATTACAATCACACGCAAAGCGTGTGACCATTTTTATTTGCGCCCCTACGAAAAGAACCGCTGGGGGCTGATGAGTGCATCGCTGACCAATCTTTTTTTTGTCTTTTACACTCGCCTGTGAAAGAAAGGTAGTCGCAGGCTTCAGCCTGCGCAATTACGCGACCTAAAGGTCGCGACTACCGATCTTTCAAAATAACACATAAAATAATCTGCATTAGATTTGTTTGTAAAATCTATATAGATAAAAAAAAGTCCAGTCGGTGACTGGACTCTACATAAACAGAGAACCGTAACAAGGTCACAATTTTGTACTACTCCTTCTCAAATTTCAATTTCACATTCACGATTTCCGGCCGGTTGCCGGTTCGCATCGGCGGGCCCCACGTACCAACACCGCACGAGACATAAAAATGCGTGTCTCCCTTTTTCTTGTATCCCCAGCTGATTTCATACACTACCTGCGTGATATAATTAAACGGCCAAAGTTGTCCATGATGTGTGTGTCCGGAAAGCTGAAGATCAATACCGTTATCAACCGCATCGTTCAACCGCAATGGCTGATGATCCATAAGAATTATTGGAAGAGTTTTATCCACGTCTTTTATCAAGTCGTCAAGTGATCTGCGTTTCTTTCTATCAAACTGGACAATACTGACATCTTCTCTCCCGACCAGAGTAAATGCTCCGTCAATTTGCACAACGCTGTCTCTTAACATAATAACGCCATGCTCGGTAAGATATTTGCATGCAGGCTCGACTCCGCCTATATATTCATGATTGCCGGTGACTCCATAAATCCCGTACTTTGATTTTATTTGCCGCAGTGTCTCTCCGAGATTCTGGCGAATGACGGGTTCGATATCTTCATCTACTAAATCGCCTGCAAATAAAACAATATCCGGATTCAATGAATTAATTTTATCCACAATACGCATAAAATGACTGTTGCAGATAATTGTTCCCAGATGAACATCGGATATGACGGCGATATTTAATTCCTTCAGCGGGGATTTTTTCTGGATCATCAATTCCAGAGTCTGAATTCTCGGAAGCACACTATTGATATGTGCCCCAATAATCGTCAGAAAAACGGCACCAATAACGATAAGCGCCGTTACCTTTTTTGTATGCTGAAGGTTTCGCGTCAGAAACTCCGGGAAGAACGGGATTAGATAATTCACAAGTCTTAGAAGATCGATTGCCAGCAGAATAACAAAAAAATACGCCATTGCTCCCATCCAGAAAGAGCCGATCCAGACCAATCCATCCGACAGCCACGAAAGGGCAATACGCTCAATTAGTCGTGCTGCGAGATAAGAAGCTGCCAAAAACCAAAAAATCACAGTAAACCATACCCGAAGTGGAGAATTATGGGAAATGGCCTGCAAACCGCGGATATAGATATAGGTATTTATCAGTCCATAAAGAACAATGACGATAGAAAAAAATATGATAAAAATCTGTGTTCGCGTCATCAAAAGACTCCATATTCCTTTATTATTAGTTTATTAGAATAAAACAATAGAACCGAAAATTCAAGCTGTATTATGCTAAAGACTCATTTCTTTGTTGAATATTATTACGATAATCTTTAGAATAAGGTTTAGGATTTGTATATTTCAGGAGAGAAACATGGAACAATTCATGAAAGCCGCCATCGAAGAAGCTAAACTCGGCTTGCAGGAAGGCGGAATTCCAATCGGGTCGGTGCTAGTACGTGACGATAAAATCATTGGACGGGGACATAACCGCCGCATTCAGAACAATGATCCGCTTGCACATGCCGAAATCGAATGTATTCGCAATGCAGGGCGGATCGATTCATATGCGGATACGATTCTCTTCACTACTCTCATGCCCTGCTATCTTTGTTCCGGCGCGATTGTCCAATTTGGAATCGAGAAAGTTATTGTGGGGGAATCCAGAAACTTCAGAGGAGACATTGAATTCCTAGAAAATCACTGGATTAGTGTGGATGATTGGGACTGGGATGAATGTATAAAACTAATGAAAGAATTCATCGAAAAGAATCCGGCTCTCTGGAAAGAAGACATAGGAAAACTCTAAGCGCTATGACAAATCAACAACTCTTTATTCGAAAAGCTACCAAGCTGTCCTTAGAAAATGTTCAAACGGGAAAAGGCGGGCCATTTGCCGCCATCATCGTAAAGGACAACAACATCATCGCAAGCGGAACGAATCTCGTTACCTACTCGAACGATCCGACCGCGCATGCAGAAATCGTTGCGATACGCGAAGCATGTAAAATACTCGGCAGTTTTCGTCTGGAAGGCTGCGAAATATATGCTTCCTGCGAGCCATGCCCGATGTGTCTCGGTGCGATTTATTGGGCTCGCCTTTCAAAAATATACATCGCTTCGATCATGAAAGATGCTGCAGATGCCGGCTTTGATGATGTACTTATTTATTCTGAATTTTCAAAACAAATCAGCGAGCGTAAAATTCCGATGGTCTTGCTGCCTCAAAATGAAGCGCTTCTGGCATTCAAAGAATGGAAAGAAAAAAAGGACAAAATCAAATATTAGAGTAATAACTGCACCAAAAGGAGATAACACATGGCAAAAAAAATAGTGAACGATGCACGATTTGCTAAAGCAGGTGATGTCATGACGACGTACGTCTTTTACATCGACGGTGATAAGTCCGTAGCCGATGCAATCAAACTAATGAGGGCGGAAAACCTCTCCAGCTTGATTGTTAACGGGAAAACACCGAACGATCCATGGGGAATTATGACACGCAAGGATGTAGTAAGCAAAATTGTCGCTCCTGACAGGAATCCGGAAGAAGTCAAAGTTTCTGAAATCGAATCCAGGCCGCTTGTCACAGTTTCTCCCGATATGTTGGTCAAAGACTGTGCTGAACTGATGCGTGCGAAGGGAATAAGAAGGGTAGCTGTTTATGACGGCAAAGCAATCGTCGGGCTGCTAAGCAACACCGATATCTTTCACGTCATCAAAGTGTAGCAAACGTTTCATTATTTTAGTGTGTTTTCGATAGTCCTGAATAAAGGACATATAACACTCTCTGTTACAAAGTGACTCCGCGAACATCTCGCTCCGGCAGACAGGCCCGCCTGAACGACACAGTCGGGCAGGCTAACAGCTTGGGGACCGGGAGGCAATCCAAACACAAATTGGATTATGCCGGAAGAGAGAGATGTTCATAACCGATAAAAAGACGAAATACTTATAAAATTGGAAGCAGATTTTTCACGGAGAGTTAAATGGTTCCCTCTGGAAGCACGTTGAAAATATATATAAAGCTAAAAGCCAAGATTTTATTAAAGCAACTCACCGGGTCTACCACCAGTCCCGAAAAGAATCGTTTATTGAAGTAAATATTTTAAAGTAATCTTTGACAACAAATTTTTGCTCTCAACGAAACTATTATCTTAAGTGTTTTTATTCATAGGTGCGATACTTTATTCCTGCCTTCATGCTGCGCGTGATATAAAGCTTCCTTTGCGGCAAGCAATAAATCTTCTTCCGTTTTGACGTTTTCGGGAAAAGCCGCCGAACCTACGCTTACAGTTGCCCGGATTTTATTTTGAGTAAATTCCGTGTCCGCTATTATCTGCCTTAATTCATCTGCAAAAGCGATTCCCTTTTCAAGCGGGCTGTTTTCCCGGAGAATAATCAGTTCGTCAAATCCATACCTGCCTGCTGCATCCATCGGCCGTATGTGGGTTTTAACGACACCGGCAATCTCTTTCAGCAGCAGCTTCGAAGCTGCATATCCATAAGTGCCTTCTATTTGTTTATAATTATCGATATCGAGAATAAACAAAGAAAGACATTCGTTATTCGCTTCGGCACGCGATATACTCGTACTGAGCCGCTCAAGAAAAGGCGCATATTTTTCCAAATCAGTTTCAGGATCAACCGGATCCAGGCGAAGGTTTTTCTCATATAAATATGATTTATTGAGTGTAATACTTGTCAGATCTGCAAAACTTTGCAGCGCGCAAAGATCATGCACGGTAAAGACGTTCGGTTCGCGTGCATCGGCATGCAGGTAGCCCAGCGTTCGGTGTTCCGCAACGATTTGCAGGCATACAGCCGAACGAAACGTGTGTTCGAGCTGCACTTCTTTTGCAATAGTTGATTCCTGTTCTGCGTCAGTTATAAGAATTGGCTGGCCGGTAGAAAGCATACGTGCAATGGCACCGGTTCCGAGTGCACGGTGAAATTCTTTTACATATAGATGCGATAGATTATGATGGGCAAACACACGAAGATATTCCGTTGCAGGATCGATGACGACAACAGCACAAGTACGACATCCGTACATACGCACTATACGATCTACAATAAGCGAGATTATTTGTTCCGGTTCATGGGTGGCTTTAAGAATACTTAACACTTCTGAGAAGAATTTGAGGCAGTCCTCTGGTTTCAAGTGAGACATGGTGTTCTCCTTTCTTTAACCGATGGAACACAATTTATACTGCAATATTTTAGTACCAGTATATACTCAATCGATCGTTTGAACAGCAAGCCACAACTTCTCAAAGAGTAAAACCGTTATTTAATCATGTTAATATTTTCCCGACCAATTTATTCCCTGTTTCTCTACAATCGTTATAATATCTATCACACTCTCAAATGGAAAGAATTCTAATGAATCGAATATGACAACCGGCAAAAAAATCCTTCCATTTAAACCATAGTAGGAATATTTTATTTCGTCCGCAAGTACT
>Ga0315548_1001125_pt1 | contig 23244 bp, 19 predicted proteins | sample SalMarSW160110MG_2_FD_202540 | JGI IMG/M metagenome (GOLD analysis project Ga0315548, IMG submission 202540) | Salt marsh sediment microbial communities from the Plum Island Ecosystem LTER, Massachusetts, United States - Salt Marsh Sediment SW1601-110 ...
TTCTTGTGGTTGACGATGGTTCGACCGACGACACGCGTTTCGTCATCGAAGGCATATCAGACCCCAGAGTAGGATATTATTACAAGGAAAATGGGGGCCCATCCAGCGCTCGTAATATGGGGCTTGGAAGGGCGACAGGTGAATATGTCGCCTTTCTCGATGCGGATGATTTGTGGCCTCCACACTATCTGGAGACCGTAGTAACCCAATTAGCTGTGAATAAGGAGTATGGGGCTGCATATACGCGAGTAATCAGGTTACATCCGGACGGCACAAAAAAAGAATTGAGTATGCCGGAACGTTGCAAGTCGGGATGGATTACAAAATACTTCTTTGGAGGCGTGCCATGCCTTATGCCGTCGGCAATCCTATTTCGCAGGTCTGTCTGGAACGATATCTTTTGGGATGAAGCGCTCAAAAGAGGTACAGACTATGATGTTTTTCTGAGAATCTCTGCAAAGATACAGTTTATGTTTATACCGGACATATCCATAGTAAAACGTGATATGCCTGACAGTCTTTCAAGCAGACCAGACCCGATGGGGTTTATTAATGTGGTGCGCGCATTGAAACGATTCTACTTTCATTTTCAGGGGAACAAGTATGTTTCGCGAAGGATAGCTCTCCGGAAGATAAGCCACGGATATCGCAAGGCAGGCAAAGTTGCCCGAGCTTTGGGAAATAGAAAAGCCACAATTTTATTGTTTAAAAAGGCGATTAGTTACTATCCGATGGATATTCGGCTTTACCTTGATTTGCTGAGAGTTTCATTAAAAAGTAAACAGTATGACAGTTCACCTGGCTGGCAGATGCCCGGTCCTTTGCCGCCATATATTACTGTTACACAAAAACCTTAACGCCTTTAGCAGGATGACGATATGCACGAAGCAAAACGGATATTCGTAATAGCAGATTTCAAAGACGAGTCGCCAAAATCTATCCGGGCGGAGCGCAGGCGGTGGCCGAAGGGATTTATTAGACTCGGTCATGATGTGCAGCGGTTTAGTTATAGAAATATACTGATGCAATATAATCCATTTTCCGGAAAGCATTTCAGGCGTTTTATGCCGCGTTTTGCCAGAAAAACTGCTGACAATATACTTGTAGAGCAGATTGAGCGATATCATCCCGATATTGTTTTTGTCGGTGCTATGAAGTATCTTGAGCACAATACTGTCACAGCTATGCGAAGTGTCGCTTCTCATGCGGTCTTTGTCGGGCGAGACAATGACCCATTTCCGGAAAAGAATCTCGCTCGTCTGGCTATCGCCAGGCAGATGGATATAGTTGTGGCAACAAACGCCGGTAGATTCTTGAGAACATATAAACAAGCTGGAGTGCCGCTTTGTGCATTTATTCCTAATCCATGTGACCCTGATATTCAACATCCTTATGATGTCGAGGAAAAATGGAAGTCAGATATCATCTTTACAGGCAAAGCAGAACACCGTCGGCTTGGTTGGCATACCGGCCAGGATATCGACAGGTTTGAGTTACTGCGAAAGCTATCTGAAATGCCGAACGTGAGGATGTACGGGTGTTTTGGGAATCCCAGAGTTGAAGGCATTGAAGTTTTTTATGCCATCAGCGGAGCGAAAATAGCATTGAGCATAAATATAGTAAACGATGTGCGGCTGTACCATTCGGATAGACTGGTGAATTGCCTTTCCTGTGGTACGTTCACTTTGGCAAAGAGAGTTCCTGATACCGACTTGCTTTTTCAGGATGAGGTGCACGTGAAGTATTTTGATACCGTAGATGAGTTTTTTGAACTGGCAGATTGGTACCTGCAACATGAGCAGGAGCGGGAGAAAATCGCAAAAGCAGGGATGCAAAAGGCACATGCTGACTTTAATTGTGAAAAGATAGCTCAATATGTGCTTGACCTGGTCGAAACCGGGACTTACAATGCTCCATGGGCCGAGATTTTGTGAACTAAACAGGTAGAATGCGGTAAAGAGCAGGTTTTATGCCTACTGTATCAATATGTATTCCGACGTATAATCGAAAAGACTACCTCAAAGAGACGCTTGCGAGTGTGTTTGCACAAACCTACAAAGACTATGAAGTTGTTATTGTTGATGATGGCTCGACAGACGGAACAGAAGAAATGATAAAAAACGCCGGCTACGATGTCAGATACTACTGGCAGCAGAACGCCGGCGATGCCACTGCCAGAAACAAATTGATCGAATTGGCTCAAGGACAATTCATAACATTTCTGGACTCTGACGACCTCTTGATGCCTGATGCTATAGAGCGGATGGTCAATGTTATGAATGCTGAACCACAAAATGTGGTTGTCTATGGCGGTTATTTACGAATTGACGAGCATGGAAATCTCTGCGGACATAGCAAAAGAAAGTTGCGCAGTGGCTACATCACCCGATATTTATTCGAGGATATTATTGTTCACCCAAATGGTTCAATGTTTCCTAAAAGGGCGTTAGAAGAATCTGGCGGTTTTGATACTTCTTTGTCGGTTTGTTCAGATTATGACCTGTGGCTTCGACTGTCATTGAAGTATCTTTTTATCGCATTGCCTGAACCAACATTTAAGCGTCGCCGTCATTCTAATAATCTGTCTGAGTATTCATTTGCTAATCGCAAGATAGAATTAGGTGTGCTCGAGAATTTTTATTATAATAGCGGCGGAAAAGAGGTAATACCACAACATCGTGCAGTGAAGAGACTCAGCGAAGAGGGTTATAGGGCGGGGCGTTGCGCAATGAAGGAAAGTATGCAGGAAACAGCACGTCAACTGCTTAGTCAATCTTTCTGGCGGCATCCAAATTTCAAATCTCTACTTTGGTGGATGCTCGCGGCTGGTAAGTCGTATGTAACATTATGGAAAAAGTAATTTATATAAAATTTTCGTCCTTTTTCTTAAGCGAGCAGCTTATTTTTGAAAACGAGCCACATCTTTCGCTCGTTTGATTTGGTACGTCCAACGCAATTTATGTGCTTTCATCCCGTCGAGGTCTGTCAAAACAGGGCCGTTATCAGTAATCAGAATATTTGTGTGTTTCAAATCTCCGTGAGTGATTCTATATTTACCCAGCTTATCAAGCAGCTCCCCAACCTGTTGGGTTACCGTTGGGTGTTCCTCTTCGCCTGTAATACTATCTCGCAGAAAGTCATAAAGCTTCTGTCCCTCGACGTATTTTGTTATCAGATAGGATTTCCACACAAGCTTATATTTGCGTTGCTCGATATAAGCTAATGGTTTCGGCGTAGGTATTTGCAGCATTCTAAGTCGATGTGCGTGCAGCCATCCATGTCGGGCACGGGATTTTTTTATTGTATGGCGCAGTGAGTGGATAAGACCCTTATGATTATATCGTTTGACCACGACGTCTCTGTTATTCCACATCAATCGGGACACGTAGCAGGTATTACCGTTTTTGAGAATCTCACCTTTATCCATTAGTGCATCTATTTGTTCTATAAAATCAAGCGGCTCCGCTCCCAGAGTAAAATTTCTGTCAAATACAGCGAGGTATTTGCCTGTATTAAGCTGCAAGTGTCTCTTGTTGGTTCGCAGGCACTTTTTTAATCCTTTCATGGTCCCTTTTCTTCGATGCACGGTTATCTGTTCTTGAATTAACGCCTCATCTGACTTTTCAGGATGCCAGCCGCGGGCACTAAAATACTCCTGATGAAGCTTCTCGATAGAAGTGGTGTCGCTGTCTGGTAAGTAGCTCGCTAACATTGCTAATTGAGAAATACCAGCTTTCTTACCGATTTCGCACCGCAAGAATCGCATCTGGCCGGGGTCGAGCAAAAAGACCTTGTCATCAGCCAACAGGAAATTCCCCAGATGCAAATCTTTTTGTAAAACTCCCTTGGTATGTTGTTTGGCCAATTCTTTACCGACCAGAACCAGCAAGTCCAGCTTTTTAGCTGGTTCCAATGCTTTTTGAAACACATCCAAAACTGTTGATGAATCAGCTATTTTTTCCACTACTATCACCAATCGGCCATCTTTTGTTTTTCCATGAAACAGGGGCTTGGGCGAACTCAATTCCAGCTCCGTTAGCTTGTTCAGCCCTTCCCACTCTCTTTTAAGATGGCGCCTTGAGCTAATCTTATGTGAGAATACTTTTACAATCACGCTTCTATCATTCCATAAGGCATCATAAACCTCGCGCCTGCCTGGAACAACTCGCAAAAGGGACGTACACGATAAAGATTCATCCTTGCCTGCCCTCCGAAGCATAAGCTGCGGAGGGTTTTTTGAAGAAGTGTGTTTAATTAAAAGTTGGAATGGGAAATCAGCCATCGGATTTTAATTTTAGTGCAAGTACCTTAGCCAAATTATGATGTTTCAACGCCCGACAATAATTATGCCTAACTGATTGGCAAGTTTTATTGTATCGGGTTTGTCAATAATTATTGTTTTATCTGCTTCTACAACGAGGCACTTGCCTCCGCTCTTAGCTAAACTTTTAATAGTATCAGGCCCAACGCATGGCACATCAAGTCGCATATCCTGGTTTGGCCTGGATGCTTTTATTAGCGTCCAGCTACCCGATTTACAAATTTGCCCTGCTCGCTCAATCATCGCCGCAGTGCCTTCTATTGCCTCGACGGCGATAACCTCTTTTTCCTTTACTGCAATTGCCTGACCTATATCAAGACCAGTGAGTTTTTTAATTATTTGCCATCCGAATTCAATGTCACCTTCGATAGGTGAGTTCGGATGACGTTCCGTCATCACGCCTTCACTTGCCATATGCTCCTTGCAATACATTATTGAATTCTCCAATATTATTCCACCGCTGGCTAACTCCGCGGCTATGGCATGCAAAAATGGATTCGAAAGTTTGCTTTTGCCACGCAGTCGCCAGTAGTATATCCTGAACGCTCGCCAGTCGGGTAGATATCGCAAAATTCGCCAGGGTGTAAAAAGCTGTCCCTTGGCAACCCCTCCGACCATAATTGTTCTGCTGACGTTGTGCTTTCTTAACTTTCGTATCCAGTTGCCTGGTCGAGCAATTGCAACCTTGTAAAAAACATCAACTTCGTCGGCCAGACTCGGCTCTGCATTGTCCCTCACGCCGACACAAATCACTCGTAATCCAGCACGTTTAGCGCCAGCCGCCACAAGAAACGGCAGTCTGCCCTTTCCTGCTATCAAGCCGAGCACATCACCATAATTGGACTGATTATTGGCGATTTGCGATTGACGTTTGAAAATCGGAAAACGGATATTCATAACTGTTGCTCATCCGACTTTTCTGGTTCGGATTCGACAGATGGAACAATTCGTTCAAGCAGATTTTCAAGTTTACGTATATTTTGCCGCATCTCAGGCAGGTATTGTATCATGCCGTACGCTCGTTTACCCTGGCCTGCCTCGATAGCAGGTGCACCCAACACCACTTTGCCGTCTGGGATATTGTTAATGACTCCGGCTTGAGCTGCGATTGTAACGTTGTTTCCGATATTGATATGGCCCACAATTCCAACCTGCCCGCCTACTATACAGTGATGCCCAAGTGAGGTCGAGCCTGCAATTCCTACTTGAGCCACAAGCAAGCAATGCGGACCGATTTTTGTGCCATGACCTATCGTAACCAGGTCACCTATCTTGCTGCCCTGGCCTATGATAGTGTCGCCGAGCGTGCCTCGCTCTAATGCACAGCAGGTACCGATTTCTACGTCGTCTTCTATAATCACAGTGCCAATTTGTGGTATCTTGTGATGTACACCCTTATGGCTGGCATAGCCAAAGCCGTCTTCCCCGATAGTCGTATTTGCATTTATTATCACGCGATTAGCTATTTTGCACCCATCGTAAATGGTAACATTGGGATATATTATGCTGTCGTTACCAATTTGCACTCCTGACCCCACATATACACAGGGGTAAATTACACAGCCGTCTCCGACTTTTGCATCATCAGATATTGTCACAAAATCATGAATCTGGCAGTCTGCACCAATTTTTGCGCTATCCGCAATTGAAGCCCGTTGGCTGATTCCTACCTTTTTGTGTTTGCGGTGGCCGTGCAGCAGAACCATAATCTGCATAAAAGCATAATAGGGGTCCTCGGCTATCAACAGAGGAACCGAAGTATCTGCCGCCCCTTCTTTGCCTACGATTACCGCGCTTGCTTTTGTTATCCGCAGCTGCCTCTTATATTTGCGGTTGGTTAAAAAGCTAATATCGCCTTCACTCGCCCGGCCAAGTGTTGAAGCGGACCTGATTATTGTATCAGGATTGCCTACAATCCGGCCCCCTACATATTCAGCTAACTCGCCTAACGTTCGTTTCTGCATTTACACAGCCTCATCTTAGAACCCCATTTTACAATGGGGTACGAATTAAAAACATATATATCGGGTATTGCCTATTTTTGCACAATGAAGGACGATGCCTATATCAAACCCCATATTATAGCACAAAAGCTTATATGTAGTCAACCTTTCAAATCCCCGTAAAAAAGGGTTTTTTGCGGGTTTTTGTGCTTTTTGTCCTCTGTTCCTTTGTGTGTTATATTGTAGGGCGTGCTCTGTGTACTATTATTTGCTGGTTATATATTTCTCGGCGCCGGTGGTTTTTATAAGCTTGTACTTAGGCGCTGATGTTATTAGAATAGCCTCGGTTTCTGGGAGTTTTTCGATTAAGGCAAGACCTTTTTCGGGTCCCATCACGCTGACCGCTGTTGCCAGGGCATCGGCATCAACTGCATTTTTGGAAATTATGGTTACGCTCGATAGACCTTCGGTGCTTATTCCCGTCTGACGATTGATGATGTGGCTGTATCTTTTACCGTTAATTAAGGCAAATCGCCTGTAGTTGCCACTGGTAGTAACGGCAGCTTCGTTTAATTGCAAAATTAGTAGAGGTTCGCTGGTTTGGATTCCTGCTTGAGCAAGAATATCAATATCGTTGCCGGTTATATTGGGGTCTTGTAGCCCGATTAGCCAATGCTTTTTGCCCTGCATAGGTGTGCCAAAGCATCGAATGTCACCGCCGATATCGACCATTCCGCCGATTGCACCGACAGATTGTATGGCTTCTATTGCCTTATCTATTGCGTAGCCTTTTGCTATTCCGCCTAAATCGATTCTCATACCTTCAGCTTTGAATCTTACGGTCTTATCAATGGAGTCAAGGATAAGTTTTTCGCAGCCGACCTTTGAGCGAGCTATAGAAAGCTCGTCTTCAGTAGGGACGGCATTGGTTTCGGCAGCTCGTCGCCAGAGGTCCACCAAAGGGCCAACTGTAATATCGAAGGCACCATCAGAAAGTTTGCTGAATTCGATACTTTTTTCCAGGACCTCGAAAGTGGGTTGAGTGACCTTAACCGGCTCGTTAAAAGCAAGTTTATTTATACGACTAATATCCGAATCATCCTTGTAATCGCTCATCAGCTTGTCAACTTTTATGATTTCGACAAATGCAGCTTTGATAGATTCTTTAGCAGTTTTTGGGTCTTTCGCAATGACAACGGCACGAGCAAAAGTTCCCATAACCGGCCGATGACCACTATCAAGCTCGATTTGCTGTTTAGACCTGACAGAGAAATACAAAGCCGCAACCAAGAAAACGCATAGGATTATAATCAGGACCGAGCGAGTTTTTTTGCTCATATCAAAACCTTTCGAAAAGCAATACAATAATAAATAGAAAATAATCGATAATCAATTTATAATTTGTGTATGAATGAGAGAAAGATGACAATATTGGCTGACAGGGTTGAGCGGGAGTTTCTGCCGTTTGTTCGCAGGCCCGGCAGATACATCGGCGGAGAGATTAATCAAATCAGAAAAGACCTTAGTAAATGCGAACTGACTGTAGCGTTGTGTTTTCCGGATGTTTACGAGGTTGCAATGAGCTATATGGGCCTGGCGATTATCTACGATATCCTCAATAAAATCGAAGATGTAGCAGCGGAGCGTGTTTTTGCTCCGTGGATTGATGCTGAAAAAATACTACGAGAAAAAGAAATCCCACTGTTTAGTCTGGAGTCCAGGGCGGCGCTGGCAAGTTTTGATATTGTCGGGTTTAGCTTAACGAATGAGCTTTGTTATACCAATGTGCTCAGTATGCTCGAGCTCGGCGGTATCGATATCAGGAGCTCCGAAAGAGATGAAAGCCAGCCAATAGTTATTGCGGGTGGTGGGGTGGCAAACTGCTGTGAGCCGATGGCTGAGTTTATTGACGTTTTTGCATTGGGCGAGTGCGAAGAAGCTGTAGTTGAGCTGATACAACTGATTAAGGATATGAAAAAAGCAGGGGGGGCAAAAAAAGAGATTCTGCAGAAGATTGCCGAGACATTTGACTGGGCTTATGTTCCGGCTTTTTATGCCGGCGGCAAGTTGCGAAATGCAGTTGTTGAAGATTTTGATAATGCTCCGATACCACTTAAACCAATTGTACCATTTGCTGAGGCGATTCATGAACGAGTGAGCGTTGAGATTATGCGGGGCTGCCCCGGCCGATGCAGGTTTTGCCAGGCCAGTTTCTGCAGAAGGCCTGTTCGCTACCGCAGCGTTGAAAGGATTATCGATGCTGCAAAGGCCTGTTATCAGGCAACCGGATTCGATACGGTCAGCTTATTGAGCTTATCGAGCGCTGATTACCCAAAATTGGAAGAGTTAGTTACAAGATTACACGAATACTTTAAGGACAAATACGTTGGTCTTTCACTTCCGAGTTTGCGCGTTGACCAGCAGCTAAGGTTACTTCCTACATTACTGACATCGGTAAGGAAAAGCGGATTGACCATAGCTGTGGAAGCAGCCAGCGAGAAATTGCGAGAGATTATCAATAAGCCGTTGAAGGATGAAGATTTGTTCGCAGCGGTAGAGGCGGCGTACAAGGCCGGCTGGCAGAAGTTGAAATTATATTTTATGGTAGGGCTTCCCGGTGAAACTGAAGAAGATGTAAAGAAAATTGTAGAGCTTTCATACAAATTAGCAAAGTTGAGAAAAGAAGCCTGCCCTGAGCAAGGTCGAAGGGTCGATGGCAAAACCGGCGAGATTAATATTACCATTAGCTGGTTCGTGCCGAAGGCGCATACGCCTTTCGGCTGGCTCGGGCAAAGACCAAAGGCGTATTTTGAGAATGCGAGGCGGTTGATACTCGATGAGAAAAGAAGACTAAGAGCTAATTTTTTGCATTTTAAGTTCCACGATATAAACCGCAGCATATTGGAATCGGCGTTCGGGCGGGGCGACAGGCGTTTAGGCAATGTTATTGAGCAGGCATATAAAAGCGGAGCAAGATTCGATTTGTGGGATGAGTGTTTTGAGCCTGCAATTTGGCGAGAGGCATTTGAGAAATTTGGATTAGACCTTAATGAGCTTGCGCAGAGACAATTTGGTACTGACGAAATTCTGCCGTGGGAACATCTCGGCGGCCCGGAAAAGAAATATCTGCTGGGGCATTTAGAAAAAGCAATGAAGGAAATTGGCCCGTGACCCGGAAGACAAGCGCCGCGGATACCTATGGCATCAATTGACACCGACTTGGTGGCAAAGTGGGCTTACTTTGTGGCTGCGCACGCTGCGGAGGGGCAAAGTAAACCGACTTAGCGGAAAAGCGAATTTACTTAACGACAAAGTAAATTGACTTAATGGCTGCGCACGCTGATAAACGGCAAAGTAAACTGACTTTGTGGCTGCGCAAGCTGATAAATGACAAAGTAAATTGACTTTATGGCTTAGCAAACACCCAAAACCTCATTTCTGGGCCAAAAACACATTTTTGGGCTTTTCGGACGAATTTTAACCGCGGATTTAGCAAGAGTTTGCTTACTTTGCCGTTGGGCACGCTGCGGAACGATAAATCAAATTTACATCGTGGAATTGTAAATTTACATTATGGTTTTTCAAACTTACAAAGTGATTTTGCAGCATTACAAATTGGTTTTGTAACATTACAAAACGGTTTTACAAACTTACAATTTGGATTTGTAAGCTTACATTTTGGTTTTGCAGCATTACAAAATGGATTTACAGACTTACAAAATGGATTTGTAAACTTACAAAATGGTTTTGCAAGTTTACATTTTGGCTTTGCAAATGCCCAAAAACTCATTATTAGCTCAAAAACGCACTTTGGGACTTTTCAAGTCGATTTAATCCCGCTCAATCGCCGCTTGTCTCGGCGAAGGCCGCAGCCGTAGCCGGACGGGGGCTTTCAAAAGCAGAAGCGACGAATTTGGCTTGTCTTTGGTGTGAATTGGGAGGATAATAATAATGATAGAAAGGAGATGACGCATCACGACAGGCCTTATGGTGTCATTCAGAGCTCTATAACAATTGTTTTATGAAGGAATCTGGAGAATGAAACTGTTTGCAGAAATTACCATCAGCGGAGTGATCACATTATTGAGCATTCTTGCGGCTATACTCGCGTGGCTTGCAAAACTCCGCTGGAGTAAAGAGTATGCCGCTGCGAAAGACGAAACTATCCGTGCCAAGGATGCGCAGATTGACGCACTTAAGCAACAAATTGAAAATCTCAAGGATCTCACGCCAAACAAGCTCCGCGAGTATTTTGAATCTACTCGTACGAGTCTTGAGGAGTATATCGAGAAGCTCAAAATTCAACTGCGCGAGGCTAAAGATAAGACCTCGCAGAAATCACAACAAATTACGAACCTTGAGGATAAAGGACAAACGGCCGACAGAATGAGCACCATATCGAAACTCATGAAAGAAGAACTGATGACGCTTCGGAACTCAGATTGGCAATTTTTGGCTTCTGGAAAAACCTTCACGGAAGTTGTCGAGGAACTTACTCCACGCGTAGAGCTTGGTTTACTTTCGCAAGAACAGATGAATAAGATTGACAGTATCGTTGATGAAGGCCAACGATGTTTGAACGATTGGTATCAATCGTTCAAAGACCCAAATATACCTAAAATGGATTGGTTTTCGCATATCAATGATATTATGGCCAAATTATCGAATTTTAAGACACAGACAGAAAAGGGCAATATACAATAACAGAATGATTTGTGACTTGTAGCTATATAATACTTTTTCAAATTCTTCTCGCCGCTGTTTTCCTCAAAGTATCTGACTGGATTATACCAAAATTGAGCTTATAAAGCAATAAGTTATTTTGATTCCCTCTGTGTTCCCCGTGTGCTTTGTGGCAAATTTAAACAAAGCTCTTTATTTTCTCTTTACCCGCCTTCGATTAATCTATGGCGAGACTCCGCTCAAATAAAGCTTTTTATTTTCGCTCCTTGCAAATCTTTTTGGTCAATTTCTGTAATACCTTCACCCGTTCCGACAGGTATTCAAGTTGTTTCTTTGTGATTTTGTAGTCCTTCTTGTAGCGAGCGTCGACGTAGGCCTTTTTTAATAATGTAAAGGCCTTGCGCTGCTCGGCTGTATCACGAGGGAAGGCCTTTGCAAATTCAGTGTCGTAACTTACGGCTTTTATGCCTAACAACTCAATATCATGTGTCCTGAAACGATAATTGATAAAGACCAATGTAACAGCACTATAAAAACTCTCAACGGCTTGATGAAGCATAAATGCTGCCTTTTTGTAATCACGGTCATTTAACGCATACTCAAAGTGTTTATAAAACCCTTTTGCGTTTTTGAACCACTGTTTGAAATCTTCTTCGGCGAGTTGTTTTCGTTCTTCTGGCTTTAGTACTTTCGCCTTGCCCAAGCTGTGCTTGGATGTGTGGTAGAGGTGGATTCCTTCTTTTTTAATATCGGTGAAGAAGTACCGGCCTTCGGTGACCATATGCCGGACGTAGCTGAATGTATGGTAGATTATGCTGTGAGGCGTTTTGACCTTATTTGTTGCATCAATAGCTTTTTCTACGCGGTCGTGGAGGTCGCAATCCCCGGCTGACTTTTTTGATTTGGTGGCGATGAGGATATCGAAGTCTGATTCATATACGTGAGTGGTATGGCCTTCGGTGTGTATATCCTCGACCCAGTTGCCGCGGGCGTATGAGCCGAAAAGGACGACCATTCGCACATCCGGGATTTTTTCGAGGATAATATCCTTTATCAGCTCTAATTCGGCCTGTTTGTGTTTCGGCAGATGTGAAAGGGATTTCTTCATAAGAGGGCATTATCGCTAATAAAAGCCGTATAGTAAAGCAAAAAACAGTACTTCCAAATAATCCGCGTAAATCCGTGGTTAAAATATAGATTCTTCAACTTGATTTGACAAGCTCACCACGGGTTTTCGATTGCCGATTATCGATTTACTCTTTAGGATAGGTATATGAGTGGAATATATTATTCAGAGTTGATTTTAAATTTGCCGAAATGGATGGGGGAATTCATTGCGGGGGCCGAGCGCGATTTAGCGAGACGGACGGCGGACGAGTTTGACGATTTGGAGAGCCCGCCAGACGTACCCGCCACACAGATGGTGGGCAAGCGGCAGGCGAGTATTGAAGAACGGATGCGTTTTGTTATTACGCTATCGCGATTGAATATCGAGCGTAAAACAGGCGGCCCGTTCGGGGCGGCTGTGTTCGAGACCGAAAGCGGCAAATTGATTGCAGCCGGCGTTAATATTGTAATTGCTGCGAATTGCTCGGTCGCACATGCGGAAATTATGGCTATAAGTATGGCACAACAGGTGCTTGGTTGTTACGACTTAGGCAGCGAAGGAACTTCTTACGAGCTTGTAACGAGCACTGAGCCGTGCGCTATGTGTCTGGGCGCCATTGCCTGGTCGGGTATTCGAAGTGTTATATGTGGTGCGCGCGATGAAGATGCACGTAGTATAGGATTCGATGAAGGAGCGAAACCAAAAGATTGGGTATCATCTCTTGAAAGCCGGGGTATCGCCGTTATACAGGATGTTCTTCGTGAAGAGGCTCGGAAGGTTCTTTCGCAATACTATGAATCGGGCGGGGTAATTTATTAGGAAATGAGTAAATGCGTGAATGCGATTGCCAGATCCTTCGCTGCGCTCAGGATGACCCCCGCAGGCAGGATGGAAAACAGACGACAGAGGGCAGAGGGCGGAGGGCAGACCCCTGCCTAAGGCATGCAGGGGTAGGCAAGGCAGGTGCGTTTATATTTTCTTAATTCCGGATGGCATCTCCATTCCGCTTGGTCCCTGTGACTTTTTAAAGTCCAAAATAACCTTAACAGCTTCTTTTGGTTCATCCAGAACGGTGAAGACATCCATATCCTCGGGCGAAATAAACTTGTGTTCTTTCAGCATTTTTTCATCCATCCAGTCGATAAGTCCCTGCCAGTATTCGCTGCCCATCAGAATCACAGGAAAAGATGCCTGCCTTAAGGTCTGAATCAATACCAGTGATTCAAAAAACTCATCCATAGTTCCATAACCGCCGGGGAAAACGATAAAGCCGTGGGCGTATTTTAGGAACATCACCTTGCGGCAGAAGAAGTATTTGAAGTGCAGTGAGAGGTTTTGATATTCGTTAGGAACCTGCTCCAGAGGCAGCTCGATGTTAAGGCCAATGCTTGTACCATCAGCATCTGCAGCGCCTTTGTTTGCTGCCTCCATAACCCCTTCGCCGCCTCCGGTTATTACCGCAAATCCTGCCTTTGCTATTTCAAAAGCGGTTTTTTCAGCAAGTTTGTAATACTTATTGTTCGGCTTTATTCTGGCTGAGCCGAAAAACGATACGGCAGGGCCAACGGAAGCAAGCTCATCGAACCCCTCGACGAATTCGGCCATTACCCTGAATATCCGCCAGAGGTCTTTTACGGGTTTCTCAGAAACATCCAACATAGAAAAAACTCTCCTTAATTAACGATTTATAAATTTTACCATAAATCCGGGTTATTTGCAGAAGGACAATATTTTGAAATCGGACAGTTATAGCAATCCGGTTTACGGGCCTTGCAGATATTTCGGCCATGAAAAATAAGCAAATCACTGAATAATGTCCAGTTTTTCTTAGGGACTATTTCGGCTAAATCGAATTCGAGCTTAACGGGGTCCCTGTTTTCAGAAAGGCCGAGCCGTCGAGAAAGACGGATAACGTGTGTATCACAAACAATCCCGGCAATGCCAAAGGCGTTGCCTAATACGACATTTGCGGTTTTTCTGCCTACGCCCGGGAGCTTGACCAGCTCTTCCATTGTACCGGGGACCTTGCCGTCATATTGATTTTTTATTGTGGTACAGGTGTTTTTGATGTTGATTGCTTTATTATGATAGAAGCCGGTGCTTTTTATATCCGACTCAATCTGTTTTATATCGGCTTTTGCCCAGTCATCAACAGATTTGTACTTTTTGAATAAGTCCTTTGTTACCATATTTACCCGGACATCGGTGCACTGGGCAGAGAGAATCGTCGAAATCAGAAGCTCGAGCGGATTTGTAAATTTGAGGGCGATTTTAGCATCTGGATATGTCTTTTTCAAAATCGGCCAGATTTTTTTTACCCGTTCGGCCGCCTCTGTTTTGTTTATCTTAATCTTCAGTTTTTTTGCCATCCTCTTTATCCGAAGTAATTTGTTGCAATGATTCTTTTAGTTCATCTGCGAACAAAATTCCGCGCCATCTAAGCGGTTCTTTCTTACCCGGCACAAGCAGCATACTGACGGGCACACCATATTCATTATATATATTTTTCAAAGCAAGTGTTGCGGGAAAATTCCTTTCTGTAGTGTCGCCTTTAATTGCTAAAACGTTTTTTTGCTCGATTAGCTGTGAAATATCCTTGCGAGAGTAAACGAATTTCTCTACGGTTCGGCAGCTCAAGCACCAATCAGCAGTAAACTTTATTAAAACAGGTCGGTTCTGAGCTATTGCCTCATCAATTAAATCAGCATTGTAATCCTGCCAATCAATAAGCTCAATTTTAGGTCCAGCCAGAAATACCCATCCCGCTGCGACGGCCAAAGCCACAGCGATAACCCTGACCATCCACTTGCGAAATGCCCTGGTGTTATAACTGACCCAGGTGCTCCACATCCAGATGGAAAAAGCAAGCACGACTGCAAAATATAATACATTTATTCTCTGGACCTGCGGCAGGGCTGCGATAAGCTTTACAGCGATGATTAGCAGAATAAAGCCAACGGCCTGTTGGAACAGCTCCATCCATCTTCCTGCCTTTGGCAGCCGTTTCAATAAGCCGGGCATTGAAGTTAATATCGCATAGGGTACAGCCATCCCGATACCTATAACCATTATTGCAATAGTGGCGAGTTGCAAAGGCTGAGCTTGCGCCCAGGCAAAGGCAGCTGCTAAAATCGCGAAGCTGCAGGGCGTACTTAAAATCGCTGCCAGGAAGCCCATTGCAATAGCTCCGGTGTAACCTTTGCCGGAGCCGGATTTAGCAGCTATCGATGACGGTACGGTAATTGTAAAAAGGCCGAACATATATAGCGCCAACACTACCAGTAAAAGCACCATCGCAGCAAGAAAAGCAGGACTTCGGAATTGGTCACCCCACTGCAACACCGTTCCATAAAAAACCTGCAAAACGATGTTTGCCCCGGCAAGGCAGGCGAAAAACAGCAAAATTCCAAGACAAAATGCCAGCCCAAACGAAGCTGCCTTGGCCTTACTTTGTGCTGCCTGTTCAACAATTCGCATCACGATAATAGGCAGCACCGGCCAGATACAAGGCATAATATTTAAAGAAAGCCCCGCCAAAAATGCCAACAACAGAGCAAATGGGACCGAATAAGCAGGCGTTTTGACTTCTTTATTCTCAGCAGCCGACTTAGAACCATTTAAATTCTGCCAGGAATTCGCAAGGCCAAAGTCAATCGTCGTTTGCAGTGTTTTCTCAAATGGTGCCAGACAAACGTTGCTTGTGCAGGCAATGCCGGTAATTTTGACTTCGACATCGCCTTTTTTTGTTTCGGTAGTTCCCACCACTAATTCATTAGAAAATGGGACAAATACAGTAAAGTTGCCGGAGTGAACCTCAACTTTCTTTCCTGTGGGCTCCTGAAAAAACTTCCACTTTGGAAAGACAGGTTCAGCGAAACTTAAAATATCGCATTTTGCTTCGACCTTCAGCTCGAGACCTTCGGCAGGGGCGGTCTGCGGCCTGGCGTAGTAGTGCAGGTCATCAGTCCCTTCGAAAATGACCGCTATACCCGGCTTTGAGTTCATGCGGGCAGGCTCAAGATGTGCGGATGAAAACTCTTGCCCGTATTTTGCCAGTTCAACTGCGTTTTGTCCCCATGCAGAGCAAGCGGCGACAAAAATATAAATTATCCACAAAATTGCACCAGCTCTTTTCCGCATAGACACCTCAAAAAAGGTTAAAGAAAGAAGATGAAAGGGCAAAGAGAAGTAACATTTATTTTTTATTTTCTGTTTCTGTTTTCTTTTCGCTCTTAGCTTGTTCAGCAGCTAAAAGGTCGACAACTGTGGGTTTATCCAACTGGCCGCCCTCGATAATCAGTTTCACATCAGCGGCGTCAAGAGTCTCGTATTTAAGCAGGGCCTTTGCTATTTGCTCAAGCTTATCTTTATTTGCCTGTATTAACTGTTTTGCTTTTGCATAGGCCTCACTGGTAATCTTTTTTACTTCACTATCGATTGCTTCGGCTGTTTTTTCCGAATACTCTTTTTCACTCGGCATGAAAAATGGCTCTTTAACAGAGAAATCCGGCCCATAACTGACCGGACCGAGCTCACTACTCATGCCCCACGTCAAAATCATCTGTTTTGCAATATTTGTAGCCTGCTGAATGTCCGACTGTGCGCCGCTGGATACATCATCACAGAATGTTTCTTCAGCGATTCGGCCTCCGAAACAGACCTGCAAAAGCGACATACAATATCTTTTTGTGAATATTGTTCTGTCTTTTTCCGGCAGAGCAAACGTTGCGCCCCCCATCGGCCCGCGTGGAATGATACTTACTTTATGCAGTGGGTCTGCCTCCTTGAGTAGTGACTGCACGAGCGCGTGGCCAGCTTCGTGATAGGCGGTGATTTCTTTTTCCTTATGGTCGATGACCCTGCTCCTTCTCGCTCTTCCCCATCGAACCTTGTCCCGCGCTTCTTCTAAATCAGCCATTTCGATGCTGTCTTTATTAGCCATAGTTGCGATAAGGGCGGCTTCATTAATAATGGCCGCCAGGTCGGCACCGCTGAACATAGGTGTAGCACGTGCTAATCTTTCCAGGTCAGCGTCGGGGCCTAATTTCACTTTCTTTGCGTGAACCCTCAAAATTTCATCTCGACCTTTTATATCCGGCAGCGGGACAACAACCTGCCTATCGAATCTTCCCGGACGGGTCAACGCGTGGTCGAGAATATCCGAACGGTTTGTTGCCGCAATTAGTATTACCTGGTCGTTTGTATCGAAGCCATCCATCTCCACCAGGATTGCATTCAGGGTTTGTTCGCGTTCATCGTGTCCACCACCAATAAAAGCGGCACCGCGTTTGCGTCCGATTGCGTCAACTTCATCAAGGAAAATAATACAAGGCGAGTTGTCTTTTGCCTGTTTAAACAGGTCTCGCACCCTCGATGCCCCGACACCTACAAACATCTCTACAAAGTCGCTGCCTGATATGCTGAAGAAAGGAACATCTGCCTCACCGGCTATGGCTTTTGCCAGCAGCGTTTTCCCACAGCCGGGCGGGCCTATAAGCAAAACTCCACGAGGTATTCGGCCGCCAAGACGCTGGAACTTTTTCGGGTTCCTCAAGAATTCAATTATCTCAGCTACTTCTTCTTTTGCTTCTTCAATGCCTGCCACATCGTCGAATGTAACTTTAACTCGGTCTTTACCCTGCAATCGATGCTTGCTTCGACCAAATGACATCAGCATTCCGCCGGCTCCGCTGCGAAGATTGCGCGCGAAAAGGAAGTAGAAAATGCCCACTATTACAAGCAGCGGCAAGACCCACTGCATAAACATGATTAACCAGATATGCTGTTTGGCGAATTTGAACTCTATGCCACTTTCCTCCAGCTGTTTGAGGAATTGCTCACCAACCAAATCGGGCTTATAATCTACCGTAAAGGAGACAGGCGATTGTTCGCCTCGTTCCTGGATACCTTTCTGATTAAACTTGCCTGCGATTTCGGTCTCGCCAATCTCAACACTTTCGATTTGGTTATTATCAAGATACCTTTTAAATTCGTTCCAGTCTATAGTGTCCACTTTCTGCGAGTGTTGCAATATCATCATCGCTGTGAATATAAGAATTGCAATTATTAACCAACCAAAAGGCCCGTGTTTATAGTTCGGCAGGGGTGGTTTTTTGCCCGGCTTGCCTTTTGGGCCCGGGCGCTGTCGGGTCGGCTTTTTGTTTTGATTTTTACTCATAATTTAATACTATCGGCAATTTTCCATCTGCTATTGCGTATTTGGCATAGCTATAATGTGTGTATCCGATTAAGTACTATTAGCTTCTACCACCCTTTTTCCATAAGTTCTACGATTTTCCTTGCCAGATTGTTTGCGGCAAGGGCGGATGCGTAGCTAAAGTCCTGTTTCTGGTAGGGGGAATAGGTGGCTTCTGCGCTAACCGTCTGGTTGTCTATGAGTAATTCCCCCGTCTTTAGATTTTTCCAGTTAACTACTGCATGCAGCTGGACTTCTGTTTCCATGACCCTGCCCATCTCTCGCTCAGTGCTGAGCGCTGATTCGCCAATTGACACTATTTGTCCACTTATTACGGTGTCAGCCCGGTCTCTACTTGAGATAATCTTATAGGGTGTTTGGGCCTCGATACGTTTGGCCAGCGCATCGGAGAGCTCATATTCAATTCCCCGCCGAAAGGTTTGATTATCGAACATTTGCAGGCAAACGCTGCTAATATCTTGTGAAAACAGCGATTCGTTGGAATAGCCGGTACAGCCGGAAAAAATCGAAATGAAGAATACAAGGGCAAACCAGCATAAGGGCATAAAAATCCCTTGATTTATGCATGTTTGACTATTTTTGATACATCTTATTTTCATTTAGCACCGTAAGGTGTCCGCCGTTAGGCGTCCCTAGGACTGCGGACTACCGCCCCTTCGTGTCTTTATATCTCTTCGCTATCCAAATTTCTAATGAATATTTTCCTTTGCCTGAATCGCCATTTCCGCTGCATTAGTTTTGGGCCAATTATTTATTACCATGTCATAATAAAGGTTAGCCGCCTGGTCTTTGCCTGTTTTTTGATAGTACTGGGCAATACTTAGTTGTTTATATGCCAATTGTTCATCTATGCCTTTAAGTATTTCATCAGCACCGATTTTTTGGGCATCTTCTGGATATAATAATCCGAGCTTATTATAATAGCTTTTTGCTGTAACCAAACCTGAGCCATCATACAAGTGCTTTTTACCTTCCTTCCGTTTATTATAAGTGGCCCATTTGCATCGAGCCATAGCTGTTATTGTGTCTTTACCGACTTGGCCTGCTTCCCACTGTTGGGATATCTCCCACCATTTAAGGTATGCCTCGTTGAACTTTTGTCTCTTCTCGTAACTTTTTGCCAGTGCTAAAGCCGCTTTTAGTCCAATCTGTGCATCAATACCAGCCCGTGTAGAAATCTTTTCCATGAGTTTGACGCCTTCGTGGTACCTGCTCAATTGGAAAATTCCAAACACGGTCTTTTTCTGGCCGGTTAAAAAAGCGGTTGCTATTTCAAACTGTCTGTTTAGAGCAGCTTCGGCAAGCTGACTATCGGGGAACTCGTCCAGAAGCTTATCATAGGCCCTTACTGCTTTGGTGAAACTGCCTTCGCAAAACAAGAGCTCGGCCTCGATGAAGGCGTCCAAATCAGGCCCGGCAACTTCCGGAAAGTCTTTTTTAAGCTGGTCGAATTCCTTACGAACAGCTTCAGTTTGGCCTGTATTTACCAGCTCTTTTATCCTGGCCACTGTAAGAGGAAACTTGTCCTGCCCTTCGGACGACGTGGGCTTCCACTGCTCGTCCTGCCCGCCCTGATTCGCGTCGGAAGACGCGGGGGCAGGTTGGAGGCGCCAGGTATCGGCCGAGGCCATCCCCGCCTGCCAGAACAGCATGGTCATCACCACTAATGTTATGAGCTTTATTCTATATCCATACATGATTCAGCCCCATCACATATTCAGCGGTTTAATCATTTTATCACAATTTCTGAGATTATACCCATTTTTGAAACTATTGCAAATTTTAATTCAAATGAAAAAATTGCTTGTTTTTCCGGTTCTGGCAAGTAGCAAATTCACCGAACAATAGGTGAAACAAATCAAGGTCAAAAACAAATTGAGCGTTGATATTTCAAAGGCATTCATTAGCCCTGCAGCAGTAATATTACGCATTTCTTGACGATGAACGGCAAATAGCGTATATTTATGACTTTTAGTGGGCAGCGTATATAAGGTTATGTTGGAGTTTATCGCGTATGGACAAAGCAAATCAATGTGATAAGTGCACTGGACTATGTTGTCGGTATTTTGCCATGCCGATTGATACGCCGGAAAATAAAGGAGATTACGACGATATAAGATGGTTTCTGTGCCATAAAGGTGTATCAGTGTTCGTAGAGGACGGCGACTGGTACATAAATATCAAAAACAAGTGCAAGTATCTCTCTGAAGATGACCATCGCTGTAAGATTTATGATAAAAGGCCGAGAATTTGCAGAGGTTACCGTCATTCTACCTGTGATATTGTAGAGGGTGAATACGATTTCGAACTGCACTTTACCAGCGCTGAACAGATGGAAGAATATATAAAAATAAAATTCGGCAATAATGCAAAAAAGAAAAAAAAGAAGAAGATAAAGATATGAAAATACAGCCGGTAAAAGGGACAAGGGATTTTTATCCGAAGGATATGGCCGTTAGAAACTGGCTCATTGACGGGTGGAAGAGAGTGTCTGTCCGCAACGGCTTCGAAGAATATGATGGGCCGATATTCGAATATCTGAAGATGTTCCAGATAAAAAGCGGTGATGAAATTGCCGAACAGCTGTTTTCATTCGAAGACAGGGGTGGTAGAGAACTGGCACTTCGGCCGGAAATCACACCAACGCTGGCACGGATGGTAAACCAGCAAATCAATTCGCTGCCAAGACCTATAAAGTGGTTTTCCGTGCCGAGATTGTTCCGTGCCGAACGGCCACAGAAAGGCCGGCTGCGGGAATTTTTCCAGTGGAATATCGACATCATCGGTGTGGACGATGTGCTTGCTGATGCCGAGACGATATTCTGTGCTCTGGACTATCTAAAGGAAATAGGACTGACGCCTGATGATATTGTTGTGAAAATATCCAGCAGAAAGATGCTTGCGGAGTTACTTAAGTCAATCGGAATTGAGGAAAATCAACTTGATGCTCTTTATACGGTGCTCGATAAGCGCAGCAAACTGCCTGATGATACTTTTGAAGAGATGCTTGCAGAAAAACTGCCTGACAAAGATAAGCGAAATAAAATACTCGAATTGATGTCAGTTAAATCTATTGAACAGATTAAAGAATCTTTTAAGTTGAGCAAGGCAGCGGTTCGACTCCGCTCACCACAGGCAGAAGAAATGGTTGACGAATTAAGCCGTTTGTTTGAGCTTCTCGGCGCTATGGGAGTAAATAACTATTGCGTTTTTGATATCGGCATCGTGAGAGGTCTGGCCTATTATACCGGCATTGTCTATGAGATTTACGATAAGGCAAGTGAGCTTCGTGCAATCGGCGGCGGCGGTCGATATGATAATCTATTAAAGCTGTTCGGTGGGCCTGATATACCAGCTACCGGCTTTGGCATAGGCGATTGCGTTTTGGGAATACTTCTCGAAGAAAAAGGGCTCCTGCAAAAACAATTGTCAATGTCAGGGCCGGAATATTTTGTCGCATTCACGGATGAGCCGTACCTACAAAAGGCCATAGAGATAACAGCGAGGTTACGGCTGGCGAAATTTGCTGCTAATTTCAGCTATAAGCCCATTGGATTAAGCAAGCAACTCAAGCAGGCATCGGAGCAAAAGGTAAAAAAATGCATAATAATCGGCTCAGAGATTGAAAAGAACCAGCTTGTCATAAAGGACATGGCAACAGGCAAGCAGGAGTTAGTTAAAATCGAACAGTTTCTAACACAAATATAATCAGGAACATTATGAATGACTCAAAGGAACAAATTCTTTTTGGTCTTCCTATAGACCCTGACATTATATTTTCAAATCATAAACACATTCATAATCGCAGAGTAGAAAAACGTCAGACCAAATTTATTGCGAAATTATCCTTCTTAAAGTCATTTTTAAAAGAAGATGAGAAAATATTATGTGTAACAACTGGACATTCTCCAATGTCCTTTTTCGAACAATGGATAAAGGGACTGTGGATATTTTATATAAAGCGAAGCCTTTTTGTATTTACTAACAAGCGTGTTTTACATATACCGACAAAAATGAATTACTCATACCGAAACTCTATATCTCAAATTTTATATGCTGATTGCAAATCAATCGTTATTAAAGGCCATACACTTGCTGCTAAATACAAAAATAATATAAAAGAGAAGTTTTATTATATAGACAGAAAAGAGAGAAAGAAAATCAAGTATTTACTTAAAACTATGTCAACGGAAGGTCAACAAAGCCCAACTCAAACACGAACTCATCTTTGCCCACGTTGTGCAGAAGCACTAATTAAAGATAAATATATCTGCCCGAACTGCAATCTTGAATTTAAAAACAAAGTTGAGGCTCGAAAGATTTCAATTACTTATCCGGGCGGAGGATACTTTTATACCAGACATCCGATTATGGGCGCATTTGACGCTCTTGTAGAATTGTTTCTTATGGCTACTATCATTACATCTTTGATTAATATAATAATGCGCTACGAAACTGGCGACATTTCTTCGACAGTGGCTGTTGTACTTATATTAGCCATGGAGAAAACATTAACTGTGTATGACTCGAACAAGTTTATCGACGAATATATTCCGATAGAGAAAGAAATCGAACCAATAGTATAAATGTCGCAGCTGATAGATTTAAGATGAGGGATTTTTTACCAAACCATTATGAGCGGGCCTTTGAGAATTGGCTGATTGATAATCATATCCGGTATATCAAAGTAGATGAGCATAAAAAAGCGGTCTTCGGGCGGTCGAAAATAAAGAGCTTTGATTTTTTATTATACCTACCTAACGGTCAAATCATCATTGCTGAGGTCAAAGGCAGAAGATTCAAAGGAACGTCTCTTGCTAAATTGGCAGGGCTGGAATGCTGGGTTACGACCGAGGATATTGAGGGACTAACTAATTGGCAGAAAGTTTTTGGCTCAAATCATCAGGCCGTTTTTATTTTCGCCTACAAGATAGAGAATATAGACGTTGATTTTGACGGTAAAGAAGCCTTT
>Ga0315548_1001128_pt1 | contig 23199 bp, 17 predicted proteins | sample SalMarSW160110MG_2_FD_202540 | JGI IMG/M metagenome (GOLD analysis project Ga0315548, IMG submission 202540) | Salt marsh sediment microbial communities from the Plum Island Ecosystem LTER, Massachusetts, United States - Salt Marsh Sediment SW1601-110 ...
ATTTGAATGTTAATGAAATCTACTACAATGATGGGAGACCGTTTGATGTCCATACTGAGTCTTCGGAATTTATGCCTGAGAGCGAATTTCAGGCGCTCCAATCAACTGTTTTGGCTTTCGGGAAGCTGCCTGCTGGTGACTATATTTTTAATTTAGTTATTGATCCGGTGGATGCTACAACTCAGTCACCATTAAGTGAAAGAAATGTGGTTTCAGTAGGTAATCCATCTAATCTGGAGTTAGTTGCGCCGGGTGGCAGATTAGAGGACCAGCTCGAAATATACAACCTGTATCCCTGGTTTCAATGGGAGTCCGGTGATTTTATGTGGACCGGTTCCAATTGTCCGGAATGCGGTTATTTCATCCGGATATCCGAATACGATCCTGCCATTCACAGCAGTGTGGACGAGGCGTTAAATGACCTTTCCAATTTACCTTATCCGGATAATAACCAATTCTATAAACTGGAGTCTACAAGCGTTGCTGCTATGGCTGACCTTTACACCGCCGAGACCTCCTTTCAGTATCCCTTTTCAGATGCTAAACCTTTGGAAAGTGGTAAAACCTACGTCTGGCAAGTGAAAAAGACCTATCCGACCACATCAGGTCCGGAAACTATTGAAAGCGACATCTATGCCTTTACAATTCCAGAAATGGGAGAAGAAGGCGGTACAACGCAAGCCGGCGGAATTAACATTTGGCTGCAGATGCTCGAGCAGATGCTTGATGCCGATACATATAACCTGCTCTTTACCGGTGAGCTGATTGGCTATACCCCGACGGGTATCGTAACCTTAAATGAGACCCAGCAACTTACCCAGGATCAATTATCGGCAATTATCGCTCAACTATTAGCCGGGCAGATTACAATTCAATCAGTTGGTGTTGAATAAATAATGAGAAGGAATAGATCAATGAAGAAATTCCATCTGTTACTACCTATCTTATGTTTAGTATTGTTTACAATCGAGGTGTGGTCAGCTGATAAAATCGCACTTACTATAAAGGCTAGCGGAGAGACGAGTTTGAAGAGAGCCGAGGCTACCGAATTTAAACCGAATATTAAACCCGGTACTTCACTTTTCGATCAAGACCATATAAAGACCGGTAAAGACGGATATGCTGCCCTTGTATTTCTGGATGACAAATCGCAGATCAAGATCCGCGAAAATTCGGAAATGGTTATCTCCGGTACCCGGACAGAGGAAGCGATCTCGAAGACAATTTCAATGCAAATCGGTTCACTTAAAGCCGAGGTTAGTCCCCAGCGTAAAGGCGACTTTATTATCGCTACTCCAACTTCGGTGGCTTCAGTGAAAGGTACCATATTCTGGGTTAAATCGAACCCGATTACCGGCGATGTCTTCTATGGTTTATCTGGTTCGATAGAGGTGCGCAATATTGAGAGCGGTTCGGTTGTCGTAGTGGGGGCCAATCAAACCGGCACTTCGACACCCGATGGCCAGATAGGAGTCGAACAGACCCAGGAAGGTAGTACACCCGTTGACCAGGAAGAAGAGCCAAACAATGTTCTCCGATTCCAGTTACAAAACAACCAGGGTGATCGCAAAGAAATTAAAGTCGAATATAAATAAGCAATCTCTCCTTTTATTAATTAACTAATTTGGGAATGTTGAATCATATGCAGATTAAAGGGACAAAATTATTCATTTTTTTATGTTTAGCTAATGTGATACTCTGGGGACAAGCCAAGATATTACATTCACCGCCCCGGGATGCGGTTGCCGGTATTCCGGTCAAAATTGAAGCGTTGGTTGAAGGCAACACAGTGGAAATCGAACGGATGAGAATCTTTTACCGGGAAGCGGGACAGAGTTCTTTTATCGAAGAAGAAATAAGTGAGTACATGGGCGTCTATTCCGGTTATATTCCAGCTGAGCATGTTACCGAAAGAGGTATTGAGTATCTGATTATCGCCGATTTGGTTGGCGGGAGTGCGATTGCCTTTCCCGAGGTTGATCCCTACAATGTTCCTATGTTCATCTCGGTGAAAAAAGGAGCTGATGCAAAGACCAGTGTCGCTCAGGGCGAAAAGGATGTTACGGGCGGTATTCAGAGTGGCGTATTAGTTCTCAGTCCCGAAGAGGGGGAAGTTGTTGCGGCTGCAGATGTAGTACTGGCATTTTCGCTATTCAATGCTCCCGATGTTTCACTAGAAAGCGTTCGTCTTGTTGTTGATGGGATTTCGATTGTAAGTCAAGCAGAAATTTCTCAGGACCTGATCATCGCCCGCCCCAAGAAACTGAGACCTGGATTGCATACGGTCAAGTTAAATCTGAAAAATCGATCCAATGATCCCTATGCCCCGATTGTCATAAATTTCACAGTCGTGCAAACTCGTGAGGAAGCCCAACGGGTTTTCCAGTACAACGGACGAGTTACAACTGAAGCAAACTCTGAACAGGTTCGGGGAGTTACACAAGATATCCAGTGGATCCGCGGCAATTTTAGCGGTTCTTACGACTGGCTGAGCTTTGATGCTAAGGCTTTCATTACTTCTCAGGAGGAGGCGAACAAACAGCCTCGCAATCGCTTGACTGCCGGGCTCAAATCCAGCTATCTTGACTTGACTGTTGGTGATGTCAATCCGATCTTTACTGAATTTGGTTTGCGGGGTAAGAGAGTGAGAGGTTTCGAAGCAAATGTTAAATTAAGATTAATCAATGCTCATATCGTTTATGGTCAAACTGAAAGAGCAATCCAGGGTGATATCGTTTCTGATACCCTTGCCAACGGAGACCAATATACCCGCAATAATTACACCTATAGCCGGAATTTATTTGCAATTCGACCTTATTTTGGTTCCGGGAGGCATTTTCAGTTTGGCTTATCATTAATTAAAGCCCGGGATGATACGTTATCAGTTAAACGGGAAATGGGCGGTATAAAAGCTGGGAATGGGGTTTCGATTCTTATGGATGGTGCGAATAAGCCCCAGGATAATTTTGTAATAGGAACCGATTTATTACTAGCTCTGGATTCCAAGCGCTTCGTCTGGAAAAGTAATGCGGCAATTTCGTATTTGAACCGGGATATATCAAGCGGACCTCTTACTCTTGAGCAGCTGGATACGTTTATGCCCGGTGATAGTCTTAAAAATGATACGTTAAGCTATATGGGAATGGATATTCCGCTTTCCATGATACCTATGGATCCCAAGGATTTTGCAGAATTTTTCATTATCAATAAAAACATTAGCCCGTGGTTGCCCATTGTGCCGGATTCCAGTGGTAATATTGGCCTGCGCGAATTCCTCAATATGCCCTCGACGGCATTTAAAACTTCGCTCAAGTTGAACTATTTCAAAAATTTCTTTGTGGTGGAGTACCAGCGGGTGGGACCGGAATTTAATTCACTGGGTAATCCTTATATGAGAAGTGATGTTCAGGGTTACAATATCTCGGACAAAATCCGTCTGTTTAGAGATAAAATGTTTGTCAATCTTACCTATGATCAGAAGCGGGATAACCTCAATGAGGATAAGAATGCCACAACCACAACCACCTCCTTGAATGCGGGTATTTCGCTCTATCCGGGAGAGGGATTGCCAACCTTGAATTTTAACACCATGCAGTATATTCGCCAAAATGATCTTGGCATTGAGGATGTTGATACCGATACACTCTTTGATGAAGTAGTAATGGATTCTATCATTGGCTATAAATATACTGATTTGCGTGAGGATAATTTGACCATTCGCCAGGATTTCCGGATATCGCATAATATCAAATTCGGGAATATCAAACATAATTTGAATATTAATTATGCCAATTCTGACCGAAGCGATCGGGTTAAACAGCGAGTACCCGGTTACCAGTTTATTGGTACTACCACCTCCTTGCTAGCTTTTGGGATCAATTCCGCTTTTCTAAACTTGCCTTTGAAAACAAATCTTAAGTATTCTAAAAATAAGACGACCACTACTGTTATTAGTGACCCTTATATCCTGCAGACTGTGCTGGTCAAAGGGCGATACGAATTTTTTAGTGGTAGTCTGGCAATTGAACTGAGCTATACTTTAAATAACGGTTCGGGAGCGATTGATTTCAGCAAGCACACCATTGCAACGGGTGGGATGTATACTCTCAAGAAGATTCACCAATTCAGATGGAGATTTGGATACATTTTGCTGGATGATCGATTAACCGATGAAATCTTCAATGATATCAGTTTTATGGCGGGTTATTCAATAATATTTTAATTGCAGTTAGCGTAATTATTGATGAAGAAGGGGGCAATTAAACAGGCTGCGTGGGGATTGCTCATCGCAGTTGTTTTTTCGGTCATCGTTTCCGCCATGATGATTTTTGGATTTTTTCGCCAGATGGAGCTTAAATCTTTGGATTTACGCTTTCGCTGGCGAGGTCCTGAAGATGTCTCAAAGTCGGATCTGATTATTATTGCCATTGATCAGCTCACCTTTACCGCTTGCCGTGAGCGCTACCCCTATCCCCGTGAATACTACGCTACCCTAATTGACAATCTTAATGAATTAGGCGTGCGCCTGATCATGTTTGATATTCAGTTTACCGAGCCGGACATGAAGAATCCCCAGGGTGATTCGATACTGGCGGATGCCGTTCGCCGCAATGGAAATGTAATTCTGGCTGGCAAGATCGAACGTCAGCGCACCCCCGGCGGGATTTATGAATATCCGGATGAGCCGTTGCCAGTTCTGCTTGAAACCGGTGCCGAGTGGGGAGTTGTCGGCGAGTTGCAGGATCCCGATGGATTCACCCGCCGCTATTCGATATTCGAGCCCTATCAAAACAAATATATTTACTCCTTAGGTGCGAAAGTATTCTTTGCAGAGAAGGGCATTCCGGGTAATACAACTTATCAATTCGACCAAGGATACTTCATTTTTACCGATTCATCTGGTAATAATACTTACAGTCTTCTTGGTCACCGCGGTAGTATGGGATTTGAACAAACGATTTTGATTAACTATTATGGTCCGGCAAAGACCTTTCCGACCTACTCGATGTCCTATGTTCTCGACGATGCCGATTTTGATTTGCGGGAGGAAGAGGACACCGATTATATGGAAATTTTTAAGCAAAATTCGATCTACCCCTACGAATTCCGCCTGGCATTTTTACGAGACTCGGTAAAGCAGGCAGAAGCCTATACCGCGCTCGCAATCGGTGATACGGCAACCGTTGAGCAGATTATTGAGACAGAGAATCCTTTTTATAATAAAATTGCGCTGGTCGGCGTGTCTATCGAAGAGCTGCATGATAATAAATATATGCCGTTTTACAATTATGGCGGAGTGCGCATGTTAATGCCGGGCGTCGAGACTCACGCTCATGCCATTCAAACGATGCTGGATCAGAATTTTATTAAAACCGCTACATTTTATCTTAACATAGCCGTCATTTTTATTCTCGGAATCGTTACCGCATTAATTATCAGCATTATTCGGCCGGTTATTGGTGGTTTTATTTCTCTCGTTCTGGTGGCAGGTTTTATGGGACTATCCCTCTGGCTATTCATCGCTCACAATGTGTGGATTTATATGATTCCACCGATTGTCATAATCCTGGTCAGTTATATCAGTAATGTTGTCTACCAATTTTTAGCTGAGCAGAAGGAAAAGAAAAAGATCCGGGGGATGTTTCAAACTTATATGAGCCCGAAGGTTTTGAAATATCTCGAAGATCATCCGGATGCCTTCAGTCTTTCTGGTGAGAAGCGGGAAGCTACCATGTTTTTCTCCGATGTGGCAGGATTTACGACAATTTCCGAAAGTCTGTCTGCCGAAGAATTATCAGTTGTATTAAATAAGTATCTATCGCCGATGACGGATATCTTAATGCGTTATGATGGCTATGTCGATAAATATGAGGGTGATGCCATCATGTGTGACTTTGGCGTGCCGATGGAGGATTCCGATCACGCCTGGAAAGCGTGCTGGTCTGCGCTGGATCAACAGGCCACTCTCAAGGCACTTCGACCGGAAATTAAAAAGGATCACGGAGTGGATATCTATGTCCGGATGGGAGTCAATTCGGGTGTGGTCAGTGCCGGCAACATGGGTTCCGCTCAGCGTTTTCAATATACTGTAATGGGTGATGCAGTCAATCAGGCCAGCCGGTTCGAGGGTGCCAACAAACAGTATGGAACCTATATCATGGTTGGTGAAGAGACTCTGCGGCAAGCTGAAGATAAGATCGAGGTTAGAATTCTGGATAAACTGGTTGTGAAAGGCAAACTGATCCCGATTACCGTTTACGAATTGTTGGCAAAAAAAGGCGAATTGAGTGATGAAATGTCGCGCATCCGGTTTAGTTTCAAGCAGGGAATCGAATTATATTGGAATCGGCAATGGGATGCTGCCATCGCCCAATTTCAGCAGGCAATTGCCGTAACGGGAGAAGATCCACCTTCACGCGTGTTTATCGGACGCTGTGAAATTTTTAAGGAGAATCCGCCCGGAGACAACTGGCAGGGCGAATTCGTCATGACTACAAAATAGTAGTCGGATTTTCAGGAACTATAATGGGTAGCAATCAGTATGATTACTGATTATCCGTTTTTATTTGAATATTTTAGGATGAATTTAAATATTAAAAAAACGTTGGTTACGAGACGGATTTAGCTATATTATTAAAATTGAAAGTCAATTAACAGGATCGCAACATGGGTGCAAAAAGAGGTAAAATTTTATGGGTCGATGATGAAATTGAGCTATTGAAAGCTCATATTCTCTTTTTAAAAAGTTGTGGTTATGATGTTATTCCCGTATCCAATGGCAACGACGCCGTGAATCTTATCACCGAAAGCAACTTTGACCTGGTGCTTCTGGATGAAATAATGGTAGGGAAAGACGGATTGACGACGCTCAATGAGATCAAAAATATCTATCCCGGTTTGCCGGTAATTATGATCACGAAGAATGAAGAAGAGAGTCTGATGGATAAGGCGATTGGTCAAAAGATTACCGACTACCTGACCAAGCCCGTCAATCCCAGTCAAATCCTGATGGCATGTAAAAAAGTCCTGGAGCAGAAGCGGATTGCCTCGGAACAGATATCCCGCAATTATCTCGAAGAATTTCATGCGATTTCACGGCTTTTATTTACCGAGCTTAAGAGTCAAGACTGGATCGAGATTTATAAGAAGCTGGCGCGCTGGGAGATCGAATTTAATGATCACCCGGATCTGGGATTAAAAGAGACACTTGAAGACCAGCTGCGTGATTGCGATATCGAATATGGCAAATTCTTGGAAAAGAATTACGAAGACTGGATATTCGAAGATCCCCATTTTCGACCGCCTTTATCACCCGATATAATCCGGCATTTTGTCTTTCCCCGCTTGAAAAATGGAGAGAAGGTACTCTTCATCGTCATTGATTGTATGCGTCTGGACCAGTGGCTGACTTTTGAACCGCTGTTATATGATTTTTATAATGTAGATACCGCTTACTATTTTTCGATTTTACCTTCGGCCACACCCTATTCTCGGAATTCGATTTTCAGTGGCCTGTTTCCGGATGAAATTCAGCGGCAATATCCTGATATCTGGGAGAAGGAGGAAGAGGATGAATCTTCGATGAATTCTCATGAGTCGGAGATGTTGGATGTCCTCTTCAGGACGGAATATCCCGAGTTAGCTCAGGGTATAAAATATCTTAAGGTGCTGGATTCTAATACCGGTTGGTCAATGGATAAAAAATTGTCAACTTATCTCCAGAGTCATCTGATTGCGCTGGTCGTCAATTTTGTGGATGTATTGGCTCATCGTCGCTCTGATTCGGACATATTGAAAGAGATCCTGCCCAATGAAGCCAGTTACCGCTCCATCGTCCGCACCTGGTTCGAACATTCCTGGATTTTTTCGGTGCTGAAAAAATTTGCCCAATACGGCTTCACCGTTGTTATTACCAGCGATCATGGCAGTATACGGGTACAAAATGATGTTAAAGTCATCGGTGATAAGGAGACCTCAACCAATATTCGGTTTAAATACGGGCGCAATCTTAATGTTCATCAAAAATATGCCCTGGTAATCAAGGATCCGGCAAAATACCGGCTGCCGGATCTGGGGATAAACACCAATTATCTGATTGCCAAAGAGAATTTTTATTTCATCTACCCAACTAATTATCATAAATATCAGAGTCGTTATCGGAATACTTTTCAGCATGGAGGGGGCTCAATGGAGGAGACAATCTTGCCTGTAGCGACTCTTACTCCAAAGTAGTCTATGGTTAAGATTACCTCCAATTCTGCCGGGCAGACTGAAAATTTTGGTGAACAATTGGCAATCCTGCTAAAAGGTGGTTCAATTGTTGCTTTCGACGGGGAGTTAGCTGCCGGTAAAACAACCATGATTCGGGGAATCTGCCGCGGGCTGCAGGTTCGTCAACCAGTGCAAAGTCCCACATTTACTCTGATCAATGAGTATCAGGGTAAATTGCCAGTATACCATCTGGATTGCTACCGTGAGCGGCGGAAGCAGGAGTGGTTGGCACTGGGTATCGAAGATTATCTTTATGGAGAGGGTGTTACCCTGATAGAGTGGGCGGATGCCATTCGTGAATTGATTCCCCAAAGCTCGATTCGAATCATCATGAATCACATTATGGTTGAAGAAAGCAGTCGGGAGATTTATTTTCAGGCACTGCCAAATACTGAAGTGCAGATCAGACAAGCAATCCGAACTGGATCAACAGATGAACATTCTCGGGATTGACACATCAACCGATAACTGCAGTGTGGGATTGGTACGCGATGGTTTGATTATCGCGGCAAAATCCAAGCTGGGAAGGAGCATGGCATCCGAACGGCTGATTTCACTGATTGATGAACTTCTATCTCAGCAGATCTCGTTTAAAGAAATTGATGCGGTGGCAGTGAGTATCGGACCTGGCTCATATACCGGGTTACGGATTGGATTGAGTACCGCCAAAGGACTTGCTCTGCCAGACCGGTTGCCAATTCTACCGGTTCCTACGATGGCCGTCCTGGAAAGAGTTGTTCGTCAGCAACTGACAGAAGCGGTTATGTTATTTATCAAATCCCACCGTGACCTGATTTACCATGTGTTATCGGTTCCCGAAAAACCGCTTGACCTGCTGAATATTGCGATAAAATATGCCCCCCTGCCCGAGGTGCTGACTCTTAATCCCGAGGTGAAAATATTTGCCGGTCCGCCGGGATTGGATTATCCGCCTGAAAAAATTGTCCGTTCAGTATATCCTGCCGGAGAACAAGTAGCATTGCTGGGATTTGAATATTACCAGCAATTAAGCCCTTTGAGTCATGCCGAGCTTGAACCCTTTTACTTTACGGAATTTGAGGCGCAGCAGTGGTCTCCAAAGAGATGATTCGAATTCGGAAAGCGCTTGCGCCGGATCTACCAGAGATAATGGTTATTGAGCAAAGCTCCTTTGCCTCGCCCTGGAATATGGCTTTTTTCCGACATGAATTGTACAATCCCGTTGCTTTTTTTTATATTATCGAGGTTGGGGTTAAATTAGCTGGTTATATCATATTTTGGATTTTTAAAGACGAAGCCCATATTGCTAATTTGGCAATCCATCCGGAATATCGAAAAAGAGGATATGGAAAGTATTTGTTCAAATGGTCTCTGGAATTTGTCCGTAACAAGAAGGTTGCGACGGTAACACTTGAGGTGAATGAGAAAAATCTGTCAGCCCGGGATTTGTATGAGAAATTTGGCTTTAAAATGGTGGGCAAAAGGGAAAAATATTATGAAAATAGCGATGATGCTCTGATCTTGAGTAAGGTGATAGCATGAGGTAATTATGGTAGATTGGTTTAGGCGTACTAAGAAAAGTTTTTTGGGTACCGAAAAGAAAGTTATTCCGGATGGGCTCTGGCTCAAGTGCCCCAAGTGTGCTGAATATTTATACAAACGGGAATTAGACCGCAATTACTGGGTTTGCCCCAAGTGCCGCTATCATTTCCGGATTCCCAGTAAAGAATATATCAAGATGTTGATTGATGGTAAATATGAAGAATTTAATCAGAAGATTAGCTCGAATGATCCCTTAAGGTTCAAAGATTCGAAACGTTATGTTGACCGGATTAAGGATGCCCATGCCAAAACCGGGAATTATGAAGCAGTGGTGACAATTGAGGGGCAAATATCCAGTTACACAGTAATTTTATGTGTTATGGATTTTCAGTTCATTGGCGGTAGTATGGGTTCGGTTGTGGGTGAGAAGGTCGCTCGAGCGATTGATCGTGCCCGGGAGAAAAAATTACCGCTGATCATCGTTGCTGCCTCCGGCGGGGCCCGGATGCAGGAGGGCATTTTATCGCTGATGCAAATGGCCAAGACCAGCGCCAAGTTGGCTCAATTTCATGAACAGGGTGGGTTGTTTATCTCGATTCTAACCGATCCTACGACTGGGGGGACGACCGCCAGTTTTGCAATGCTGGGTGATCTAATTATTGCCGAACCGGGTGCTCTGATTGGCTTCGCCGGTGAACGCGTAATTCGCCAAACGATTGGCGTGGATTTACCGGAAGGATTTCAGCGCGCCGAATTTCTGCTGGAGAAAGGATTTATTGATATAATTTGCGAGCGTTCCGGGATGAAGCAATTACTAACTAAAATTTTGAATTTCTTCAATGAAAAAAACTAAACCGTATCTTTTAATTACCAATGACGATGGGATTGCCGCTCCCGGAATTCATGCTCTGGTGCAGGAATTAAAAAAGATTACCGAGGTTGTGATAGTGGCTCCGGAAAATGAAAAGAGTGCCGTTGGGCATGCGATTACCCTGTCCGATCCTATCCGGGTAACCTGTTTTAATAAAGGCCGATACTGGAGCGGTTATGCCGTTTCGGGAACGCCGGCGGATTGTGTTAAAATCGCCGTTGGCGCGTTGTTGGACCGCCGCCCGGATATGGTCGTCAGTGGTATAAATCTTGGCTCTAATGCCGGTATTAATGTAATCTATTCCGGGACAGTCTCGGCGGCTACTGAAGGCACGATCCTAAGTATTCCCTCCATTGCAATTTCTCTTACGACCTACATGGATCCGATCTTCGAACCGGCGGCACGGTTTGCAGCGCAGATGGTGCGGATTGTGCTTTCCCGAGGATTGCCTGAACGTACTCTGCTGAATATCAATGTCCCGAATCTGCCTGAAGCCGAAATTAAAGGGATAAGAATAACCCGTCAGGGCATGGCGAATTTTGCCGAGACATTCGATAAACGCACAGACCCGCGCAATCGGATTTACTACTGGATGGATGGTCAGAAAAAGGAGATTGTGGCGGATGAAGATGTGGATGACGAAGCCATCAAGCGGGGAATGATATCCATTACGCCGTTAAAATATGACCTGACGAACTATGATTTCATCCATCAACTGAATCAGTGGTTACCGGAAATTGAAAAAAGAGATGGCGAACGATAAAGTCTGGATTATCGACTTTGGCTCCCAGTATACCCAGTTGATTGCGCGCCGGGTGCGCGAATTATCTGTTTTTTCAGAGATTGTCCTGCCCCATGTAAAACCTGCCGAAATTCACGATAATCGGGTCGCGGCACTAATTCTTTCAGGTGGTCCTGCCAGCGTCTATGATAAGGAAGCGCCAGACCTGGATCCGGCAATCTTTGAGATGGGATTACCAATTTTGGGGATTTGCTATGGTTTTCAGTTAATGTCGCGTCATTTTGGCGCCCGGGTTCATTCGGAAAATAGAAGAGAATATGGTCGGAGTAACATTACCCTGCTACAAAAATCGCCACTCTTTAAGGGGGTACCTGACCGAACCACTGTCTGGATGAGTCATGGTGATCATGTGGATACTCTGCCAACCGGATTCGAGATTGTGGCCGTTTCTGAAAATCTGGCACCAGCGACACTGGTACATCGTCAGAAAGCCCTGATTGGTTTGCAGTTTCATCCGGAAGTAATTCATACGGTTGACGGGACAAAAATTCTCCGGAATTTTTTATTCGAAATCGCCGGTTTAAAAGGAGACTGGACTCCCGGTCGGTTTATCGAGCAATCAATCGCACAGGTCCGGCAACTAACAAACGGTGGCAAAGTACTCGTAGCATTGAGCGGCGGGGTAGATTCTTCCGTTATGGGAGTTTTGCTTTATCGGGCGATTGGTGACCAATGTGTCCCGGTTTTTATTAATCATGGTCTTTTACGCCAGGATGAGCAGTTTGAAGTTGTGCGGATCTTAAAAGAGGATATGGGTTTGCCGGTTCGCAAGTATAACTATTCGTATTCTTTTCTGAAAGCGTTGAAAGGAGTTACTAATCCCGAGCAGAAACGTAAAATCATCGGTCGTGAATTTATCAATGCCTTTGAAGATATTGCAAGTAAATATACTAATCTGAAATATCTTGCTCAGGGTACATTATACCCGGATGTCATTGAAAGTCGGTCGGTTAAGGGTCCCTCCCAGGTGATTAAAAGTCACCATAATGTCGGTGGTCTGCCCAAAAGAATGAAACTGGAATTGATCGAACCGTTTAGGAGTCTGTTTAAAGATGAAGTGCGCAGAATTGGCGCTGAGCTCGAAGTTCCGGTGAATATCCTCAACCGGCACCCTTTTCCGGGGCCAGGATTAGGCGTGCGGATTATTGGCGAAATTACTCCCCATCGGTTGAATCTTTTAAGAAAAGCCGATAGCATATTCATTAGCGAAATCCGCGCTTCGGGCGATTACGAACGGGTCTGGCAGGCTTTTACGGTGCTTCTACCGGTTAAGACTGTCGGGGTAATGGGTGATCAGCGAACTTATGAAAATGTAATTGCGCTGCGTTCCGTCAATAGTAGTGATGGTATGACAGCCGATTGGTCGCCGCTATCCTATCCTGTATTGAGTCGGGTGGCAAACCGGATTGTCAACGAAGTCCGGGGTATTAATCGGGTGGTCTACGATATGACCTCCAAGCCACCGGGGACGATAGAGTGGGAATAATTCAAGAGAATAGAGTATCATTGGTAAAATTTATGCGGACAGGGATTTGGATTGCGGTAATTTTGATGATTTGCAGCTGCTTTTTAGTGGCGAAATCTGAAAATCCCAATGACACCAATGGTGAAACTCTGGATACTTTACAAGTTTTATTTCAGCAAGGTGTACGTTACTATAACGAAGAACGGTACTGGGATGCACTAAACATTTTCGAGCAATTGAGCAGTATTACCAAAACCGAAAACCGGTTATTGAGTGCCTCCGGTCTGATGCTCATCAAGACCTATTTCAGGTTAGGTGAACTAGATCATGCTATTCAGTCCGGGCTCGACTATGTTCGGCTTTACAAAACCTCTAAATATCTCGACGATGCCGAGTATGCTCTCGGTGAAGCCTACCTCGTTTACGGCTCGTACGAGCAAGCCATTTTGCATTATTTGAATGTGATGCAAATAACCGATCAACAGCAACTTTATGATCTAAGCAAGCAGACGATTGAGATGCTGATTGATCTTTTTATCAGTACCGAGAATCTGGCTGAGCTTCGGGATAAATGTGATAATGATTTTCAACGAATTTTTTTATCGTTGAAGCTGGCTGAAAAATACCATTCGGACGGCGATTCTAAAAAAGCTGAAAGTGAAATGCGATCTTTGCGGAGTCTGATTAAAGGTTCCGATTTTATGGAGGAATATAATGCTACGATGGAGCAGCTGCGGAATCGCGCCCGGGAAAAGATTTATATCGGAGTAGTCTTACCCCTTTCCGGACCAATGGCTGATGTGGGAGAGAGTATTTTAAATGGTGTGCGTTATGCCTTGCATCAATTTCGGGCAAATTCTGACAAGGATATCGCCGCCATTGTTGTGAATAACCGCGGTGAAGTCGTCGAAAGCATCAGGAAGGTTGAATATCTCTGCAATAATCCGAAAGTAAAAGCAATATTTGGACCGGTCTCCAGTGATAATACAATCGCTGCGGCGGCAGTGGCCAACCAGCATAATGTTCCCCTTATTGCACCCACAGCTACCAGCAGTGAGATTAGCTCCTTAGGACCATATGTCTTTCAGGCCAATGTGGACTATGAAAATCTCGGGCAATTTATCGGGAATTATGGTGCCAAAGTCTTCAATTTTAAAACTGTTGCCACCCTCTCTCCAGCCGATGAGTTTGGGAAAGAGATGACGGATGCTTTCTGCATTGCGGTTGATAATGCCGGAGGTCAGATCGTCTCCCAGCAGTGGTATCATGGCTCACCAGTCGAATTGAAATATCAAATTTCGATGATTCGCCAGGCGGGACTGGAAATTAGCCGAAATTTGGTTAATCAAAAAATCGAGAAGAGTCTAGTGCAACTACACCGATACGTTAATTCTGATAGTCTCCAACGGGCAGCCCGAATATATGTTGATATGTATGGTGATAAATACCGCATTTTTAAAGAGGACAATGTCTATTTGGTAGATCAGCATCGGGCACTGATTCTGACCGGTCTGATGGATTCGACTGAGTTTCTGGTTCCCAAAATGGATTCCCTTGAATATCGAATTACATCTATTGACGGACTATTAGTTCCGGCTTATGCTTCCGATTTGACACTCTTGATTCCGCAGCTGGAATACTATAATCTGAGTGCAAAAATTTTCGGCAGCGCCAACTGGAATGATCTGACCCTGTTAAAAGATCACCCTAAAATTTCGCAAAACCTGATTTTTATCTCCGATTATTATATTGATCAAGACTCCCGGTTTTACCAGAACTTTGAGCGTATTTATTCCCGCTTATTGGGTGCCAAGCCGAGTCGTTTCGACCTTTATGGTTATGATACCATGCGGGCTTTACTCTCAGTATTCAATGACAGTGATTGTTCCCGGGAAACCATTCGTAAACAATTATCCCAAATGCCAAAATACAGCGGCATTTGCCGGAATATCTCCTTTCGGGGGAATCGTCCGCGAGTTAATTCCTGCGCCTTTATTATGAAATTTGAAGATGGTCATACAGTACCAATAGCGGCGATCGAAAATGGTGATCTGGTGCCGTATACTCCGCATTATTAGGCATGTTCGAGCCCATTAGAATAAATGATTTGATCCTGTTCCGGTCCTCGCTTTTGCATTCCCGTGAAGAGATTAATCACGGTTTCAGTACCCGGATCGGGGGTGTCAGCAGCGGTTTTTTTCACTCCCTCAATCTTGGATTAATAAAAGGGGATAGCCGCCAGAAGGTAATCGCGAATCGGTGGCGGTTTTATAATTCGATCCAGGTCACTGCAGAACAGACTGTGCAGGGAGTCCAGATTCATGGAACCCGGATTCGAATTGTAAAAGAACCTGGTATTTATTCAGGAACTGATGGATTTGTTACAATTCGAAAGGAGCTCGCCCTGCTAATCAAAACCGCTGATTGTCCGACAGTTCTTCTGATTGATCCACAGCAAAAAGTGATTGCTGCTGTGCATGCTGGCTGGCGCAGCGTTGTTAATGGAATCCTGGAAAAAGTGATTCGGCTGCTGGCTGACCAATTCAATTCTCGACCAGCCAATATTCTATGTGCAGTAGGTCCGGCTATTCATAGCTGTTGTTATGAGGTACAGGAAGATGTCTGGAAAATATTTCCTGAAGATGTCATTGTCCGGCGTGGTGAAAATTGCTTTCTTGATCTTCCGCTGGCAATTCGACAAAAACTGCTCAGGCTGGGAATTACAGAAAATCATCTTGATGACAGTAATCTTTGTACCAGTTGTCGCGCCGACCTGTTTTTCAGTCATCGGCGGGATAGCGGTCAAACCGGCCGGATGATGGCCGCGGTCTACCTCCGGAAATAGAATAAGTTCTAAAAATTAGAGGTAATCCATGGGTCTAAAAGAACGTTTACAACAAGATTTAATCGAGTCTACTAAATCCCGCAACGAACTCAAGACCGGCGTTATTCGGTTATTGCGCGGGATGATTCGCAAGCAAGAAATTGATCAGCGAAAAGAATTTGGCGATGACAATATTATTGGGGTACTAGCCAGTGCGGTCAAACAGCGACGCGAATCCATCAAAGCCTATACTGATGGCGGTCGAGCCGATCTGGTAGCCCAGGAGCAAGCCGAGTTGGCCATAATCGAGTCCTATCTGCCTCAAGCCCTTTCGTCTCAGGAATTGGAAAAAATTGTCCAGGATACCATTGCCGAAACCGGTGCGACATCTATCAAAGATCTGGGCAAGGTTATGGCGAAAATAATGCCGCAAGTCAAAGGTCGCGCGGACGGAACCGCAGTTCAGGCAATGGTACGCTCAAAGTTAACCTGATTTCTTCCTCCTTCTTGATGAGTTCTGGGAAGAATGGTTGATACCAGGAAAGTGAAGGAACCGTATTTTTGGAAAAATTAAGCTGAGTTATCAATGTATACTCTCTTTGATTTAATTGTCCTGATTGTCGTTGGTTTTCTGGGATTTGCCGGTTTGCGCCGGGGCTTGATTGAGGAAGCTTTTAAACTGATTGGTCTGGTCCTGGGTTCTTACTTAGCTATACGTTATTATTCGCTTGGGATATGGCTTATTAAGGATATTTTTTCCGTAGCCGAAGGTGTCCAGACTGTAGTCGGTTTTTTGATTGTGTTTTTGATAGTTTATTTTGCGGTGAAAATATTGGCAATGATCCTGAAACGACTTGTCAAAGCATTGAGCTTGGTCTGGTTGGATCGTCTGGCTGGTTTCTGCTTTGGGGCTCTCAAAGCATTGCTGATTATGGCTATTGTCGTCTGGTGTATCAACATTTTTGCTACAAGTCGTCCGGTGCAGAAGTTGGCCACTTCTTCGCCAGCGTTTATTTATCTCAACCGCTGGGAGCGGTTTTTAATTCAGGCTTTACAGATTGAAGAACAATCCGATTCCCTTCAGGGAGCTGTCCAGGAACTCTTAAAAACCCCGCGTCAAGCCCCACTACCTTTGCCCTCTGTTCCGGACTCGCTGATTAATAAAGTGAAAATGATCGAGCCAAATACGCTGGATAATAAGGAGTAGTCATGGTGACCGATGCCCGTGAAAAGCTGGGATTTGATCGGTTGGTTGACCTGATAGCTGCCGAAACTCTGTCTGAAGCAGGCAAAATCCGAACGCTCAATTTGTCGCCGCTGAATGATTACCATGAAATAATTGTCCGGATGGGAAAAGTTGCGACTTTACAGAAATTGTTCGAGCAGAATAACCATTTGCCCCTGGAACAATTTGGGGATATTCGACCGGAGTTAAAACGCTGTCGGATTAGCGGCAGTTTTTTGAGTATAGCATCTCTGATTGAAATTAATAATATTTTAAAACAGTGTGTGAGATTGCGTCATTTCTGGCAACAGAACCGCCAGGTTTTAGCACCGCTTGCTGAATTGATTGAGCAACTTGATCCACTGGAACCAGCGCAGCGTCTGATTCGAAGGGTCATTAAAGAGGATCAGCCGGGCAAACCGGAGGCAGCTGATTTAAAAGAGTTGGTCAAAGATAATGCCAGCCCGGCATTAGCCCGGATTCGCCAGCAAATTAGCCGGACACTTGCGCGGCTTCAGCAGGAAATTGAGCACGTTATGCAGCAAGCTCGGCGGGAGAAATGGCTGCATGAAGAGCAGGCCACAATTAGGGATGGTCGTTTTGTCCTGCCGCTACGTAGCGAGAGTAAGCGCAAAATCAAGGGTATTATTCATGGTCAATCGGCAACCGGGGCAACAGTCTATGTGGAACCCCTGAGTATCGTCGAAATTAATAATACGATTAAAGACCTGGAAATGCAAGAGCAGGCGGAAATCGAGCTGATTTTACGGGTCCTTACCGATGAGCTGCGCCCCGATTTTGATCGCCTCGAAACCGATTTGAATATCTTGATTGAATTGGACTTTCTGCGAGCCTGTGCCAGGTTTGCCCAGCGTTTCCGCTGCAATGTTCCGCAGCTTGAGCTTGAGGATCGTCGTCTAAAGTTAAAAAATGCCCGCCATCCGCTGCTGTCGCTGGTAAAGGAGGTGGTGCCTCTCGATCTTGAACTCGATCAAAATTTCAGGTGCTTGATCATTTCCGGTCCTAATGCCGGTGGCAAAACCGTAGCGCTGAAAACTATTGGTTTGATTGGTCAAATGGCAATGGCAGGATTACCTATTCCGGCAGATGAGGACAGCTGCTTGCCCTTTTTCGATCAATTTTTAATTGATATCGGCGATCAGCAATCGCTGGAAAATGACCTCTCAACTTTTACTTCCCATGTCACCAACCTCAAGCAGTTCATTGATTTGGCGACTGATAAATCTTTGGTAATGATTGATGAATTGGGTACTGCAACCGATCCGCTGGAGGGCGTGGCTTTAGGCCAGGCGGTGCTGGAAGAGTTATTGAGAAAAAAGACCTTGACGGTTGTAACGACTCACCACAGCGGCTTGAAAGCCTTCGCCGATAAGCAGGAGGGGGTGATCAATGCCGCCATGGAATTTGATACTGAGGAGCTCAAACCGACCTATCGCCTGCAGTTGGGTTTGCCGGGCAGCAGTTATGCGCTGGAAATTGCGCAGCGATTGGAATTGAAAAGAGTGGTGATCCAACGGGCTAAAGAGCTGATGGGCAGCGACAAGGTGAAGCTCGAGAACCTCCTGCGCGAGGTGGAAGTTCTTAGAGTGAAAATCTCCGAGGAGAGTCGGTCAGTCGAGCGGAATAAAAAGACCTTGGACAAATTGATCCAGGAATACGAAGATCGAGTGGCTGCCATTCGGGAAAAATATAAAGCTATAGATCATAAAATTGCTGAGGAGCTGCAAAATATTGTAAATGAATCCCGCTCACGGATCGAGCATGCCGTAAAGGATATCAGGGAAAAAGAGGCATCCCGGGAAACGATCATCGAAGCTAAGAAGACCCTGGAAGCTATTCAGGAAAAAATTCGCCAACGAGTACCACAGAAAAAGCCGCTGCAACAACCCGAGCCCGAAAATATTCGGGTCAGTAGTTGGGTGAAAGTCGAGGGAGTTCCGGGTGTGGGACAGATTGTCGAGCTGCCGGCAAACCGCCAGAAAGCAGCGGTCAATATTGATGGCAAATTATTATGGGTATCGGTAGATGTGCTTAAGGTTGTTGAGCATGATGAAATTCCGACATCAGCAACTGCGGGAACACAGATTCAAGTGGAAAGTATCCCGTCGTATCGTTTGGATTTAAGGGGGATTCGACTTGACGAAGCCCGGGCAATGCTGGAAAAATTTCTTGATCGGGCGCTGCTGTCCGGTTTGAATCAAATTGAAATTATCCATGGTAAAGGAACTGGTGCCCTCCAGAGAATGACCCATGAGGTATTGAGAAGCACACCGGGCATTCGCAGCTTCCGTTTTGAGGATTTCGACAGCGGCGGCACTGGTGTGACGGTCGTCGAACTCTGAGGATTGAATTCGTTACACGGAGTATATTTTATTAATTAATTTTTAGTGAGATTTTTTGCAGATTTAGTAATACTCGGTGTAGCAAAAAAATCTGGAGTGCGCCAAAAGCATTGGCGCATTTTTAATTATTGAAAAATATCAGATTTTCTGCGAACTGCGTTCGCATGCTTCAACACTGTTGAAGCAATCCAAATTAGGGATCAATTTTAAGATAAAATTTGCGTTTATTAGCGTTCATTAGCGGTTTGCTATCTTGCCAAATGAACCGGATTGCTTAAATTAGTACTGTTATGCCGAAGATTTCCAATAATTCCATCCAGCAGATCAAAGCCCGGGCAGACGTTCTCGACGTCGTTGCGGAAGTTGTGCAGTTGAAACAGCGTGGGCGCAATTACTTCGGTTTATGTCCCTTCCACGAGGAAAAAACGCCCTCGTTCAGTGTCAATCCGGCGCTGGGAATCTTTCACTGCTTCGGCTGTGGCAAAGGCGGCAATGCAATTACCTTTGTGATGGAATATGAAAAAATCGAATATGTCGAAGCTTTAAAGCGACTGGCTGAGCGCTACGGGATTCAGCTCGAGTATGAAAAGGGCACTGACGATCTGCAAAAAGGCGAAACGGCGCTGTTATACGAACTGCATGATGTTGCTATGGGGATTTACCAGAAGCAGCTTTTCAGCGACAAGGGTCGGCCAGCCCTCGAATATCTCGAGAATCGCGGTTTTACCAAGGCGCTGCTGAATCAGTTCTCAATTGGTTATGCAACGGACGAATGGGACAGCTTGATTCGTCAGATAGATCCCAAGCGATTTTCATCCAAAGTGCTTGAACAGTCCGGTCTATTTGTCAGTGCCAAGGAGCGGAATCGGTTGCTGGATCGTTTCCGCAATCGGATTATGTTTCCGATTTTTAATCTGGCGGGACGGGTAGTGGCTTTCGGTGGGCGGACGCTGGATCCTCAGGAAGAGGCCAAATACCTGAATTCGCCGGAGACACCGATCTACTTTAAAAGCGGGACACTCTACGGTCTGGAACACTCGAAAAATGTGATTCAGCAGGGGAAAGAGGCAATCTTAGTCGAAGGTTATACTGATTTCTTGCGAGTCTATTCCAGCGGAATCGAGAATGTCGTCGCCAGCTCCGGGACTGCCTTGAATTTCCATCATGCAAGGGTATTGAAGCGATTTGCAGTTAAGATAATTTTGTGTTACGACGGCGATGATGCCGGGCAAAAAGCTACCGAACGAGCGGGATTCGTGTTGCTCAAAGAGGGTTTGGATGTCCGGATTATGCAGCTGCCACTGGAAGATGATCCGGATTCTTACCTGAGTAAATATGCTCCGGATGAATTCCGGAAACTGCAGCAAAGCTCACCAGAGTTTATTGACTGGTTTATTCGCAAGTACGCAGAAGCCCGGCAAACGCCGACCGCAAAGAGTCAGTTTGTTGAACAGCTGGTGACCGAAATTACCGAAGTGCAGAATCCGGTAACCCGGGATTTTATTATAAAGGAAATTGCCGAAAAGCTGAATCTTCGGGAAGAGCGGATCATTGCTCAGGTGAGGAGAGTCTTACGCCAACGAAAGGTGGGATCAATTAGTGCAGTCAAATCGGATTTTAGCACTGCCCCAGAATTACGAATTGTTACCGGTATTGATCGAGCCGAATTCGAACTCCTAAAACTCATGCTCATCGGCGAAGATGAGCTGCTTCATTTTATCACTGAAAAAATTACAGTGCCAAATTTCCAGCATGTAGTACTTAAGAATATCGCCGAAGAAATTTACCGAAGGATTCAGAATCAGGAAGATTTGTCGCCTGCCGGATTATACGATCATGGATGGACCGACGAGGAACGATTCTATCTTTCCAAAATCATTATCGAATCCGAATCCAATGTGGAAAGCCTGAATGATGAAGAAAAAATCCGATTAGTTATGGATTACATAACCGTCATGCTGAACGAAAATCTGGGAAAATCTATCAGAGAATTGCGGATAAAGATCAGAGAAGCAGAGAAACTGAAGCAAAATACCTCCTCAATGGTTGAGGAACACTCCAAATTACAAAAAAGATGGTATGAGATCAAATCCCAGCTGCAGCGGCGATAGTTCGTAACCAAAAAATTTATTCGTAGAATCATATTTTAGATTAAATACAGAGATGACAAATCTATTTGTAGAATTGATAGAAATTTCTATCTTTTCGGCAAAATTGAAGAGGTATTTCATGAAATTGAATGGTTTGGTTAGTTTTGGATTGGGTTTACTGCTTTTTTTATTCTGCTGGAATATTGCCTGGGCAGGTTCTTCCGGGATGCAAGCTCAGGATGATCCGGTCGAGGCGCCAGAGGTTTCTTCACCACCGGTAATTGACGGAATTGCCAATGACGCCTGCTGGGAGGAGGCAAAATGGCAACCGATTGATCAGACCTGGATACCGTGGAACGCGCCGCTTGAGCCTGATGATTTTACTGGACGATATAAAACCGTTTGGTCGGTGACCCAAAACCTGATGTATTTTGCCGTGGAAATTACCGATGATGTGATTTCGGATGCCTTTGTCAAAGGTCAAACTGCCGCTGTTTATAATTTCGATATGATTGAGGTATTCATTGATCAGGACAAATCCGGTGGCGAACACCGTTATGATATTGGCAACAGCAATGCCGAGAATGCCTTTGCCTATCACATTTTTGCAAAACATCCCGAATCCGGAGGAACAACTACCGAATTTTCGGTAACTGATATGGCCGGAATGGGTGGGGAGGTTTCCTATACCGATCACTTTCCTGAGTTTGCATTGGGCAGGATTGATCATGTGTCAACCTATGAATTTTCACTAATCGTCTACAACGATACTTATTCGGAGACGAACAAAGAGGGCGCCAGGGTCACGTTGACGACCGGTATGGAGATGGGCTTAACACTGGCGGCTAACGACGACGATGAACCGGAAGTTAATCCCATTATGACCGTACGCGATAATATGATCGGTTCGGTTGCGGTAGCGCATCAGGACAGTAATAATCACTGGATAAACGCCGATGATTTTGGAACGGTGAAATTGATTTCTCCTCCAAGTGCCATTAAATCCGGAAGAGCATCCCGCAGCAGTCAAGATTTCAAAGTGTTTCCCAATCCGACAAAAAAGTCGTTTCAGATTAAATTGGACAATGGAATTTTTGGGCAGTTCGATATCAAATTATATAACCTGCTTGGTCGGGAAGTCTATCATACTTCCGGAACAGGCGGTAACAATCAGAGGACCGATTTTGTTTTTACGCCCGATTTGAGTGTCGGTATGTATTTTATTGAAATCAACTGCAATGATCAGCGCTCGCTGCAAAAAGTCTTTTTGATTCGATAGAACTGCTTTAATAATACTGAGGCGTGCGAGCGCAGTATAAAGAAGATTTTCATTTGCTTTGTTATTTTAGAAATACGTTAATATTGTTGACGCACTCCGAGAAATTTTCACCTAACTTTATAATCACTTTTAATTGTAATTAACATTTGGTTTATAATCTTTGCATAATTGACTAATATTTTGTTAGTTATAATCAATGAAAGAAGTCACGAGTCTAGGATTGAATTTATGAAGCGGATTCTGGTATTTTATCTATGTCTCGGATTGCTAAGCTGTGGTATTTTCAGGAAATCAGTCAAGCCGGAGGCAGAATCAGAGCTAGTCGAGAAACCTGCGATGGCTGCACCTGAGGCGGTAAAAATAGCTCCGGTTAATCCCAGCGGTAATCCCGGATTACTCAAATCGCCTTTGCACTTTCTGCCCTCTTATCAAGCTCAGGGTGGTCCTTATATTTTACTGGATTCAGTGAATGTGGTAGTCAAGATAGA
>Ga0315548_1001131_pt1 | contig 23181 bp, 23 predicted proteins | sample SalMarSW160110MG_2_FD_202540 | JGI IMG/M metagenome (GOLD analysis project Ga0315548, IMG submission 202540) | Salt marsh sediment microbial communities from the Plum Island Ecosystem LTER, Massachusetts, United States - Salt Marsh Sediment SW1601-110 ...
GTTTTCTCTCCCTTATTTTTTAGCTCCTTGTCCAGGAGTTTTTTTATTCAATTTTAAAGAGGGAAGTCTTAGACTTCCCTCTTTACATTTTGGGCTGCGCAAATATTTAGATCAGATAGTAGACAATTCCTCCGCAACTTCTTCCACTCTCTGCCTTCCGTAGCTGATTTCGAACGGCCCGGCAGTTCGGCTCTCGAAAAGCTTAATACTTGCCTCCTTAGCTCTAGTTTTTACCCGGATTAGTTCCTCCTTGTTTGCAAGCCATAACCGCGCTAACCGAATTATCTTTTGGACTGGCTCCTCTTTAGAGAAAATCTCGATTTCTCTTTCGAAATTCACTCTGACGCTATTTGACATTTCATTCACACCTTTTAAAATAGCCTCGGTGAATCTCCTGGGTTCCAATTGCTCGAAAAATATCTTAGTAAGGAGCTCAGAATTAGATTTTTCCAGGATTACCTTACGGCTGATTTCTGATGTATGACAGGAGATGATAAAAAGAGATTTTTCTTGCTGCCCTAAAGATAAATGCCAGTCGCCGTATGGGACGTCCAGAGAGACTGATTGCGTTTTATTCAAGTTTTCCATATTAAGGCCAAAAAGTATTCCGGTTTCCCTTATAGCTTGGACCTTAATGCTGGCAGTTAATGTAGCGTCAAGCAAGCTCTTTGCTTGGTCCCCGGCGAAGACCTCCTTCTTTCTTAGTAGCTTTCTCTCTTCTCTATTGTACTTTATGCTTTCTCTCGTTCTCATATTCCCTCCTTTTGCGCAACCTCATAAATGCCTGATTAAGATGAAAGGTACAATATTAATTATTTTACAATATATTTTTATTTTTGTCAATGGTAAAGTAATTTATTTCAAAAATGTTTTTATTAATTTCTCTGTTTCTTTTTGGTTTTTTAACCAAATAATTATTTTGTCTTTTTTGAACCAGGTCATCTGGCGTTTAGCGAAATGCCAGGTGTTTTTTTCGATTTTTTTAATCGCTTCGGCTAAAGAAACTTTTTTGTTTAAATAATCAATTATTTCTCGATATCCAATGGCGTCAAAAGTGGGCAAATTTTTATCATAGATTTTAATTAAATTTTTAACTTCTTTTACCAAGCCGGTTTTCATCATTTTATTTGTTCTTTTTTCTATTTTTTCTTTCAGTTTTTCTTCAGGAAGACTTAAGCCAATTTCTAAAACATCATATAAGGGTTTCCCCTTTTTTCTTTGCTGAGAAAAAGGTTTTTTAGTTTTTATAGCTACTTCCAGGGCTCGAATAATCCGGCGGGGATTTTGAGAATCCATGATATAAGCTGCTTCCGGGTCAATTTTAATCAGTTCGTCATAAAGACTTTTCAGTCCCCGGGTTTTAATTTTTAATTCTAAGCTCTTTCTCAATTTCCAATCTGGTTTCACTCTGGGAATTTCTAAATTTTCAATCACTGATTTTAGATAAAGTCCGGTTCCCCCGACTAAAAATGGACTTTTCCCCTTTTTAATAATTTTATTAATTGCTTTGATTGCCTCTTTTTTATACTGCCAAACCGTATAAATTTGGTTTGGATTTTTAATATCGATAAGATAATGCAAAATCTCTTCCCTTTCTTTTTTAGTCGGCTTAGCTGTTCCAATATCCATTCCTTTATAAACCTGCCTGGAATCAGCCGAAACAATTTCACCCTTGAATTTCTTAGCCAGTTTTACTGCCAATTCCGATTTCCCGGAAGCAGTCGGTCCTAAAATGACAATGAGTTTTTTATTCATACTTTTCTGATTATTTCTCTTAAAATTTTTTCTCTTCTCTTTTTTTCTTTCAAAGGAACGTTATCCGGCATTTTAAAGGCGGCTGTTCCCGGTCGGGGAGAATATTTGGCAATATAAGCCATATTAAATTTTATCTCTTTAAATAATTTTACTGTATTCTGGAATTGTTTTTCAGTTTCACCAGGAAAACCAACGATAACATCGGTTGATAAATTAATTTCGGGAATTTTTTCTCGAATTCTTTTAACTAATTTTTTATATTCTTCAACAGCATAGGGCCTTCGCATCTTTTTTAAAATTTCATTATCCCCAGATTGAACCGGTAAGTTAAGATATTTAGCAAATTTCTCACATTGAGCCAGAGTATTGATTAATTCCTCAGAAAAATTTTTAGGATGGGGAGAAATAAAATAAATCTGAAAATTTCCAGGAATATCATTTACCATTCGTAATAATTTTGGAAAATTAATGGAAGAATCGACAGGCGAAGTGTAATCATTAACATTTTGACCCAAAAGCCAGATTTCTTTAAATCTCTTTTGAATTACATTTTTTACTTCTTTTAAAATTTCTTGATGGTCACGACAAATTAAAGGACCTCGAGTAAAGGGCACTACACAATAAGTACAAAAATTATTGCAGCCATTAGAAATAGGAACAAAAGCTACAGTACTTTTTTGGCATTTTGGTGAAATGTTGAAGTAATTTTTATTTCCCCAAATTGCATCAAATTTTTTCCTGAATTTTCTTTTATCTGATTTAAGGATGCAACCTGTTAGGATAGTTTCTAATTTCGGGTTTGAAACTTTAAGTTTGGCTAATTTTTGGATTTGGCCATATACTCTGTCTACTGCCGATTGCCTAACCGAACACATATTAACCACAATCAAATTGGCTTCACTAATTTTCGAAGTAAGTTGATAACCCCTACTTTCTAAAACTGTAGCAATTCTTTCACTATCTGACTTATTCATCGCACAACCGAAAGTAATGATATAATAATTCATTAGTTCGATGAAATAAATTTAATCTCTCGCCCAATTCATGTTTATTTCTCGAACGCGAAATGAAATAAACATTTCATTGAGCTCTTGAAGGTTGAAAGATGAGGTTTACCTCATCGCACATCCGAATGTAATAATAAAATATTTCATAATTTAATATTTTACAACGAAAAACAGCCATTTTCAAGGCTGTTTTTCATATTTTTGCTTGAGCTCTGTTATTTCGGTTTTTTATTTTCTATTTCTATTTTTATTTTTTCAATAAAATTTGTCAATTTCATAATCCCCAAATCTTTATTTTTTGAACGGACCCTGACTGATTTTGTTTTCATTTCTTTATCGCCAACCACTAGAAGATAAGGAATTTTTTGAATTTCCCCTTCCCGAATTTTCTTTGAAACGGTCTCATTTTCATCTTTTAATCCAACTCTGATGCCTTCATTAGAAAGCTGTTCTTTAATAGTTTTTCCATATTTTTCATGACGAGAGCCGACCGGTATTACCAAAACTTGAACTGGCATTAGCCATAAAGGAAGGGAGCCAGAATAATGTTCTAGCAAGACTCCAATGAATCTTTCAATTGAACCAATCAAAGCTCGGTGAATCATAATTGGCCGCTGTTTCTGCCCCTTTTTGGTAATATAATTCATATTAAATTTTTCAGGTAAGTTGAAATCAACTTGAATAGTGGTACACTGCCAGGGCCTGCCCAGAGAATCTTTGATTTTAATATCAATTTTCGGTCCATAGAAAACACCACTGCCAGGATCAAGTTGATATTTTAATTTTAGTTTTTTTAAAACATATTTTAACACATTTGTCGCTTTCTCCCAGTCTTTCAATGTTCCAGCATATTTTTCTGGTCGAGTAGAAAGATAAATATCGCAATCTTTAAAGCCAAAAGTTTTAAGAATTTTAAAACCGTGTTTTAAAAGTTTTGTTAACTCAGCACTTAATTGTTCTGGTGGGCACCAAATATGAGCATCATCTTGAGTAAATCCTCTTACTCTGACTAAACCATGTAAAACTCCAGATTTTTCATAGCGATAAACTGTTCCTAATTCAGCATATTTAATTGGTAACTCTTTGTAGCTCCGAATTTTAGTTTTATAAATTTTTACATGGAAAGGACAGTTCATCGGCTTTAACATATATTCCTCCTCATCAATTTTGATAGGGGAGTACATATTTTCTCTGTAAAGTTCCCAATGTCCCGAAGTTTTCCAAAGGTCTAATTTTCCAATATGGGGACTGACTATCCATTGATACCCTTGAGAAGTTAATTCCTTATATAAATAATCTTCTATAATTTTTCTCAGAATTGTTCCTTTCGGATGCCATAAGGGAAGCCCGGCTCCCACCTCCTCATCAAACCCAAATAGTTCTAATTTTTGTCCTAAAACGCGATGGTCTCTTTTTTCCGCCTCAGCTTCTACTTTTAAATGATTGTCCAATTCTTTTTTTGTTTTAAAAGCTACCCCATAAATTCGGGTTAACATCGGATTTTTTTCATTTCCTCGCCAGTAGGCACCAGCGATTTTGGTTAATTTAAAGGAATCTAAGGGAATTTCTTTTGAGTTTTTAATATGGGGACCGCAACAAAGGTCGGTGAATTTCCCGCATACATAAACAAAAACCTTTGCCTCCGGCAGTTCATCTATCAACTCTAATTTGTAAGGTTGGTCTTTAAATAATTTTTTGGCTTCGTTTTTGGAAACTATTTTTTTCTCAAATTTAACACTCTGCTTGATTAATTCTCTCATTTTCTTTTCTATCTTCGGCAGCTCAGTCGGAGTTAAAGCCCGAGGTAAATCAAAATCATAATAAAAGCCATTTTCAATTTCCGGTCCAATCCCAAATTTAGTTCCGGGATACAATTCCTGAACAGCCGCCGCTAATATATGGGCTAAAGAATGACGAATAGTTTCAATTTTCATGTTTTTTCTATAATTTCTTCGACTTCTTCGCAAATTAATTTAGGAACACCATCTCGGTTGTCAACCCGACCTGAGACCAAAACGATTTTATTTTCCTGGAAGGCCGTTGGGTTCCTTTCAATTATTCCCGGGAAAACCACCACCTCAATTTTATCAGTGAGGTCTTCCAAATTTAGAAAAAGCATTGGTCTGCCAGTTCTGGTGATAATCTTTTTAATTTTTGAAATAATCCCTCCGATTTTAACCTGATGATTAATTAGAGCAGAACTTAATTTCGAAATAGCTAAAGATTTTTTTTCTAAAACTTTTTGAAAATCGTGTAAAGGATGGCTACTTACATAAAGCCCTAATAATTCTTTTTCCCAACTTAATTTTTCCGTTTTAGAAGCTGGATTAGTAGAGGCCAGCTTTATATCAGGTTTCCGATAAATCTGGTCGGAAGAGAGGGCATCAAAAAGCCCTCTTTGACCATTGGCTTTTGTCCTTTGGGTTTCTCTTGACCATTCTAATAAACTTTCCAAATTAAATAAAAGTTGATTTCTTTCGGCTAATTTATCAAAAGCTCCGGCTTTAATTAAACTCTCCATTGATTTTTTGTTTAAATCCTTGGAGTTAACTCTGGTTACAAAATCATCAATTGAAAGATAGGGGCCTGAGGTCTTCCTTTCTTGGACAATTGCCTCAACCACATTATGTCCAACATTTTTTATAGCTAAAAGTCCAAAACGAATTTTATTTTCCTGGGGTACTACCGTAAAGTTTTTTAAACTCTCATTTATGTCCGGGGGTAAAACTTCAATCCCCATTTTTTTACATTCTCCGATTAAAAAACCAATTCTTTCCACATCAGCTTTTTCTGAAGTTAAAAGAGAGGCCATAAATTCTACTGGAAAATGAGCCTTTAAATAGGCAGTTTGATAGGCAATAGTTGCATAACAAGTAGCATGACTTTTGTTAAAACTATACCTGGCAAAGGGTTCTATCCAGTGCCAAATTTGTTGAGCAATATCTTCTCTTATCCCATTATTTTTCGCTCCTTCAATGAATTTTTCTTTTAGAGACATTAATAATGTTTTTATTTTCTTTCCGATTGCTTTCCTTAAAACATCGGCTTCAGATAAAGTAAATCCGGCTAACTCCTGGGCAATTTTCATAACCTGTTCCTGATAAATGCATTGTCCATAAGTTTTTTCTAAAATCGGTTTTAGTTTTGAATGGAGATATTCAACTTTCTTTTTTTTGTATTTTCCGGCGATGTAGTCTGGAATGAACTGGATAGGGCCTGGTCGATATAAGGCAACCATGGCAATAATATCTTCAAGGGCAGTTGGTTTTAATTGTTTGAGGTATCTTTGCATCCCTTGGCTCTCAAGTTGAAAGACGCCTATTGTCTCTCCTTTCCGTAAAAGTCGATAGGTAGCTTTGTCGTCTAAAGGAATATTCTCGATATTAATTTTTTTATCTTGAACTTTGTAAATCCGAGATATGGTATCTTCGATAATGGTTAAATTTTTTAATCCCAAAAAATCCATTTTTAAAAGACCTAAATCTTCGATTGAATGCATTTCGTATTGAGTAACAATAACCTGGTCATCTTGGGTGGGATGCTGCAAAGGAACAATTTCATCTAAGGGGTCAGAAGAAATTACCACCCCGCAAGCATGGGTCGAAGCATGTCTGGCCACTCCTTCTAATTTTTTAGCAAAATCAATCAATTTGTGAGCCTGTTCGTCATTCAGATAAAGTTGTCGGAATTCATCAACATTAGCTAAAGTTTGGTCTAAAGTCTGACCGAAGGGAATCATTTTGGCAATCTGGTCACAATAACTGTAGCTGTAACTTAAGGCTCTTCCCACGTCCCTGACCACGGCCCGGGCGGCCATTGTGCCAAAAGTAATAATTTGGGCTACTTTATCTTTGCCATATTTTTGAGCTACATATTCGATAACTTCGTCTCTCCTCCGGTCATTAAAATCAAGGTCGATGTCAGGAAGGGAAATACGTTCTGAGGTCAGGAACCTTTCAAACAAAAGATCATATTTTAAGGGGTCAACATTAGTAATATTTAAAAGATAAGCTACCAGGGAGCCGGCCACTGAGCCCCGGCCAGGACCAACTATAATTCGATTTTCTTTTGCCCAGTTGACAAAGTCCTGGACAATTAAAAAATAGGAAGCAAAACCAGTCTGTTTAATCACTGAGAGCTCATAATTTAATCTATCAAAAATTTCCTTTTTTTGATTTATCTCATATCTTCTCTTTATTCCCTGATAACAGAGTTCTTCTAAATATTCATCTGGAGATTTTTTTGAAGGTACTTTAAATTGGGGAAGTTTAATTTTTCCTAAATCAAATTGAAAATTACAGGCGTCGGCAATTTTTTGGGTGTTTTCAATGGCTTGAGGCAGGTCTTTAAAGTCTTTGAGCATCTGTTCCGGACTCTTCATTGAAAAGTCATCTTTTTTTATGGTTAATCTTTCAGGATCATTTGGGTCAGCTCCAGTATTAATTAACATCAGAATATCTTGAACTTCGGCATCTTCTGGTTTCAAATAATGAACGTCATTAGTAGCTACTAAGGGAATACCAAATTTTTTTGAAATAGAAATCAGTTCCTTATTAACAAATTTTTGCTCTTTGGAATTGGGATGATATTGAATATCCAAATAAAAATTATCTTTGCCAAAAATTTCTTGATATTTTAAAGCTTGTCTTTCGGCCTCATCCATTTTTTTAGCCAAAATAAGTTTTGGGATTTTGCCAGCTAAGCAGGCAGATAAAGCAATGAGGCCCTTGGAATGTTTAGCCAATAATTTCTCATCAACCCGGGGTTTATAATAAAAGCCTTCAAGATGGGCGCGTGTCAAAAGTTTAACTAAATTTTTATAACCCTCTTCATTTTTTACCAGTAAAACTAAGTGATATCTCTTATCATCAATATTCGGCCTTTCTTGATTCATTTTCTCAATGGCTAGATAGATTTCCGAGCCGATAATGGGTTTAATTCCTCTTTCCTTCGCCTTTTTATAGAATTCAACTGCTCCATAAATGTTTCCGTGGTCAGTTAAGGCGACCGAATCCATTCCCAACTTTTTAACGTAATCCAAAAGTTCATCTATCTTGGGCAGTCCGTCTAAAAGGGAATAGTGGGAGTGAACGTGGAGGTGAGTGAATTTCATAAGTCTTACGAATTAATTTATTTTACTTTTTTATAAAAAGCAAGTCAATGTGATAAGATAAATAAATAAATAAATGAAATATCCAAATTTTTGCGAGGAAAGAAAATTGTGGAAAAAAGGGTATAAAAAGGTGGCTTGCTTAGACGAGGCAGGAAGAGGACCACTTTGTGGCCCAGTTGTTGCTTGCACTGTTATGGTTAAAAAATTTTCAATTTTCAATTTTCAATTTTTAAAACTTAGAGATTCAAAAAAATTAAGTCCAAAAAGGCGAGAAGAGTTTTACAAAATTCTGACCAGTCATCCGGCGATAGAGTGGGGGATAGGGAAGGTTTCTGAAAAAGTGATTGATAAGATTAACATTTTGGAGGCAACAAAACTGGCTATGAAAAAGGCAGTAAAAAAATTAAAAAGGAAACCTGATTTTTTAATCCTGGATGGAAAAATGGAGTTGGATTTGTCAATTTCTCAAAAATCAATTGTCAAAGCCGACGAAAAAGTTTTTTCCTGCGCAGCGGCTTCAATAATTGCCAAGGTTAACCGAGACCGAATAATGCTGCGCTATCACAAAAAATATCCCCAATATGGTTTTGATAAACACAAAGGCTATCCGACCAGGCGTCATCGAAGAATGCTCAAAAAATATGGTCCTTGTAAGATATACAGAAAGAGTTTTAAACCATTGAAAAAATCAAATTAGTGTGCTACCATACTTTATATTATGGGTGGAGTACCAAAACAAAAACATACCAAATCAAGAAGGAACAAAAGAAGGCTGAATATTTTTCTTAAAGCTGCCGCTTTAACTAAATGCCCAAAATGTGGTCAGCCAATTTTACCTCATACTATTTGCCCAAATTGCGGATATTATAAAGGCACAGAAGTGATTGATGTTTTGAAAAAATTAACCAAGAAAGAAAGGAAAAAAAGAGAAAAAGAGATGAAAGAAAAAGAGAAAGCAGCCGGCAAGGAGGCTAAGGAAAAACCTTTAACCTGGAAAGAAATGTCAAGAAAATAATTTTTGAATTATGAGTTCTCGTCATTTGTCTCGTTCCATTGTCATGCAATCTCTCTATGAGTGGGATTTTTCTGGTAAAAAATTGGATTTAAAGAAGATTGTTGAAAAAAATATCAATGAATTTGGGCCGGGATTAGAAGATGAAACTTTTGTCTGGCAATTAGTAACCGGGGTAGTGGAGCATTTTTCCGAGCTGGATGAAATTATTGAAAAAGCTGCTCCGGAGTGGCCGATTGAGCAAATTACGATTATTGATAGAAATGTTTTGAGAATTGGCCTTTATGAATTATTATTTAGTAAAAAAGAGGAAGTTCCTCCAAAAGTAGCCATAAATGAAGCCATTGAATTGGCTAAAAGCTTCGGGGGGGAGAGTTCGGGAAAATTTATTAACGGGGTTTTAGGAACAGTTTTTAAGGAAGTTGAAAAATCAAAATGATAAAAGATTTTGAACCGTTAGCCCGCCTAAATTTTGAGAAAAACTTTGGCGGGTTAGAAAAAAAGTTAAATCTTAAATTTAAAAATAAAGATTTATTGATTCAGGCTTTTTGTCACCGTTCTTATTTAAACGAGAATCCCGATTTTTATTTAGAGCACAATGAGAGATTGGAATTTTTAGGCGATGCCGTTTTGGAATTAATTGTCACTGACTATCTTTATCAAAAATATCCCAAAAAACCAGAAGGAGAGCTAACTAATTGGCGGGCCGCTTTGGTTAATGCTAAAATGTTATCTGAAGTTTCCAGAGATTTAGATTTTAATGATTCTTTATTGCTCTCTCGAGGGGAGGCAAAAGAATTGGGAAAAGCCAGGCAATATATTTTAGCTAATATTTTTGAAGCCTTAATTGGAGCAATTTATCTTGACCAGGGGTATAAGGTCTGTGAAGGTTTTATTAAAAAATATTTAATAGTGAAATTACCTGAAATCATTGAAAAAGGTCTTTTCAGGGATGCCAAAAGCCAGTTTCAGGAAGAATCTCAAGAAAGGGTGGGGATTACCCCTATTTATAAAGTTCTGGAAGAGTGGGGACCAGACCATGCCAGACACTTCATAATTGGCATTTTTCTTAATAAAGAATTAATAGCTAAAGGCGAAGGTTCTTCAAAGCAGGAAGCCGAAGAAGAAGCTGCTAAAAACGCCCTAGACGCAAAAGGATGGTAAAATTATGCTAGTAATACGTTTTTTAAGAGTCGGTAAAAAAAATCAGCCTTTTTTCAAGATTGTAGTTACTGACAAAAGAAGGTCTACTCGGGCCGGCCGTTTTGTCGAAGAGGTCGGTTTTTGGAATCCTTTAAAAAAAGAAAAAGCTTTAAAGCCAGAGCGAATAAAATATTGGCTTTCAGTCGGAGCTAAACCCTCAGATACAGTTTATAATTTATTGGTTTCCGAAAAAATTATTGAAGGAAAGAAAATTCCAAAACATAAAAAACCAAAAGCAAAAGCAGAAAAACCCGTAGAAGAAAAACCAGCCGAGGAAAAACCTGCACCAGAAGAAAAGCCAGCCCCAGAGAAACCAACCGAGAAGAAACCTAAAAAAGAAGAAAAACCAGCCGAGGAGAAACCAAAAGAAGAGAAAAAACCCACCGAAGAACCCTCAAAAACAGATTAATCTATTGACTTACGAAGCCGATAGTCATAGTCGATCAGGCCTCTCTCCCTCTTGACAAATTCTGAATAGGGTATATAATATAGATATCAAGAGGGGAGAGTAAATATTTTAATATTATGACGCCACAGGCGGCTCTCTCCGAGAGCCGCCTGTTGGCTTTAAGAAACTCCGCGGAAACGCGGCTCCGCCAAATGGCCGGAGAAAAAGATATAGAGTTCCACAAAAAAGCGCGCAATGAGTGACCTGCTGCTCGAGAATCCTGAGCTTGTTTAAGGACTCGCGGGCAGAGGTGACTCATAAAGAAAAGAAAAAGAAGGAGGTGAACATAAAGTGCCAGCGTACTATACAGTTGATAAGTGGGGAAGCCCACACTTTGGGAAAACTCCAGAAGAATCCCAGAGGGAAGCTGCCGAAGCCAGTAAGGAGTAACCCAAAAAAACCGAGAGGAGGGAACTTTCCATGAGAATATCACTCGTTCCAAAAAAGATTTCACTTGTCTTTGGAAAGTTTCCTCATCCCTCAAGTTCGAGATTAAATAATCGTGAATTTGAGAGATTAAATAGTTCTTTGAAAAACCTTCATAGCGGCGAAGTGGTTACAATTAAACATATATTTTTATGTAGATTAGACGTATTCGTGTTAATCGACTAAATTGTAGCCAGCTCGCCGCTATGAAACGGCGGAAAGGAGGTGAAAAAAAATGGCGGTACCATGCTTTACAATGATAAGGATTACAAAAAGAAGGTGTTCTTAATCTCGCCCTCCACCACAAATCAACGAGGTTAGAGGCGCTCTCGCAGCAGGAAGTAGAAACTCTCTCCTCACTGCTGTGAGAGTACCTCTGGTCTTGACAAAATTTTATATAAGATTAAAATATTAAAATAGTAGCTTTTTCAGTTTTGCCGAACCTCTGATAGATAGAAAGAGGAGTAGGCTTGAAAGGTCGGGCTACTGTAATGAATTAATTGATTAAATTCTGAAAGAATTATGGCAGAAAAAAAGACTTCTGATCAGGATTTCCTTGAGTATTTAATAAAGGCTTTAGTTGACAACCCCGAAGATGTCAAAGTTGACCGCAAGGTTGATGAAATGGGAGTTTTGCTTTCTTTAAAAGTAAATCCCGAAGACATGGGGCAGATCATCGGAAAAGCCGGTGCCACGGCCAGAGCCATTAGAAATCTGGTTCGAATTGTCGGTCTAAAAAATCACGCTCGAGTGAATTTGAAAATCGAGGAACCAGCTGGCGCTGGCGCCAGGCCTACTCGAGGAAGAAGAGCTCCCGTTGAAGGAGAAGGACTCGAAGAGTTAAAATTGTAAATCTTTGAAGATTTACTATTAGCGGAAGCGGTGCTATCATATCAATAGCGCCGTTTTCCTTTGAGCCATGCTAATTTTTGATGTTATAACTATTTTCCCAGAAATATTTAGCTCTTATTTAAAAGAGAGTTTAATTGCCCGGGCCCAAAAAAAGAAGTTAATTAAAATTAATGTCCACAATTTAAGGAAATGGACTACTGATAGGCATAAGACTGTTGATGACCGACCCTTTGGCGGAGGTTTAGGAATGGTGATAAAAATAGAGCCAATCTACAAAGCGGTAAAAAATATAAAAAAAAGCAAAAAAGCAAAAATAATTTTATTTACCCCTCGGGGTAAGAAATTTAACCAGAAAACGGCTTATCAGTTGTCAAAATTAAATCAATTGATAATGATTTGTGGCCGATACGAAGGAGCAGATGAGAGAGTGGCAAAATATATTGCTGATTTAGAACTCTCCATTGGAGATTACGACTTAATGGGAGGTGAGCTGCCAGCTATGGTAGTGATAGAAACAGTAGCTAGATTAATCCCGGGAATTTTAGGAAAGGAGCAATTATTAAAAGAAAGAATTACCAAAGAAAAAGGATTCATTGAATACCCTCAATATACCAGGCCAGAAGTTTTCTCGCTCCCTAAAAAAAGAGTGAAATGGCGAGTGCCCGAAGTTTTACTTTCCGGCAATCACAAAAAAATAGAGGAGTGGCGAAGAAAACGGGCAAAAGTCATTGAAAAATAACTGTTTTTGTGATAAAATAATTCAGAATGGGTGCGTGGGAGAGTAGCTATTCCATCAGACTGTAAATCTGACGCCTTCGGGCTTCGCAGGTGCAATTCCTGCCGCACCCACATTTTTTTTGAAAATAGATTAAGGTTATTAAAATTAGTTGAAACTAGAGAAAAAATGAATCCAAAGGGAAGAAAAAAACCAACGGCTTGGAATAAAGAAAGAATACTTTCTTATTTTTAAATGTTTTATTTTATGCCTGGGTAGCTCAGTCGGTAGAGCACGTCTTTGGTAAAGACGAGGTCAGCGGTTCAATCCCGCTCTCAGGCTCTAAAAACATATGGCAGCAAAAAAGAAACCATTTATCAAACTCCAGTGCTCAGAATGTAAGAGGATAAATTATTTTGTTCACAAATCAAAAGAAATGGTTGAGAAAAAATTAGAATTGAAGAAATTCTGCAAGTGGTGCCGGAAGCATACGGTTCATAAAGAGGTAAAGAGATAAGGGGGTATAGGCTAATTGGCAAACTGTGGGACTCCAAATCCCATTTTCCAGGTTCGAGTCCTGGTACCCCCGCCAATTTAAATGCGCGCCATATGGCGCGCATTTGATTTCCAATAAATCTGAAGTCTTTCCTACTTTTTCAAACTTCCGGGCAGAGGCAATCCTAACTTTCCTAAATTACCGAAAATTGAAGCCAAAAGGGCAATCACTACCAAAACAAAAACTACCGGGACAATAAAAGTCAAAGAGGGCAGAGCACTTCCGACCAATTCAATCACGGCAAAACCTAAAACGTAAGCCAAAACCGGTCCTTTCATAAAATTACAAAGTTTCCCGAAAACAAATTCTTTCTTGACCAAAGCCGCAATAACTCCCAAAACAACATCGACACCAAGCAAAATTACTATCCATTGCATTTGGGTGGTGGCAAATAAGGATAAGATTTCTAGCATTTTTTTAAAATATTTATTTTTAAGGTTTAAAGCTTCGACCTTTTAATACCCGAGCGTAGCGAAGGGTGAAGAAGAGATTTATCTCTTCGACCATTATCCAATTTTAACGCAGTTTCAGAATTAATTAAACTAAGTTATCCACAGCGGTTGACCCCGCCCCTTAATCTTTACAAAAGGGGCGGGGTAAGTTATCATAACCAATGATGAATAAAAAGATTATTTTAATAATCATCGTCGTTTTACTTTTAGCCATTGGCATCTATCAGGGTTTTCTTAAAACCGAGAAGCCCACTTTTATTTTAGCCGAAGTAGTTTGGGGGAATATCTCCCAGGAAGTTTCCGAAACCGGTCAAGTTAAAAAAGGAGAGGGAATAAACCTCAGTTTTAAAAATTCTGGCCGGGTTGAAAAAATATATGTTGAAGTCGGAGACCAGGTTGAGTCCGGAGAAAATTTAGCCAAACTCGAAACAACTCAACTCCAAATTCAGCTTGAAGAGGCCCAAGCTAGTTTCGATGCCCAAAAGGCAATATTAACCGAATTACAAATAGGCACTCGGACTGAGGAGATTCAGATTAGCCAAACATTGTTAGATAAAGCCAAAACTGAATTAGATAGTTTATATAATTATACCCCGGCAGTTTTAAATCAGGCTTACAATTTAGCTGATAACGCGATCAGACAACAGATTACCTCTTTGTTTCTCTATCGAGAAGCATCAATCCTATCTTCCTCATATTATGAATTAACTTATAAATATTGTGATAATCAGGCAGCGACTGACACTACTTTACAAAGAAAAACCAGCGAAGCTGAATTGAATTATTGGCAAGATGATTTTCAAAACCCTGACGATAGTCCTGAAATGCTCGACGAACTTATCGGGAAAGCAGAAGAACGCCTGGGAATATTACAAAGTTTCCTAAATCGGTTAAATGATACTTTAACCACTGATTGCAATCTTAGTTCTACCGAGATAGCGACAATTAATAGCCATAAATCATTGGTTAGTTCGGCTTTGACCAATGTCAATACCACTTTAACTTCTGTTTCCGGCCAAAAAAAACTTATTGAAGCCCAAAAATTAATTGTTAAAAATTATCAAGAAGAGCTTAATCTTAAATTGGCTGGCAGTACTACCGAGCAGATTGCTTATCAGGAAGCTTTAGTAAAACAGGCTGAGGCAGCAGTAAAACTTTTGGAAAATCAAATTGAGGAAAGCACTCTGGTTAGCCCGGCATCAGGACAAATAACAAAAATAAACAAAAAAGTAGGGGAAATGGCTCAGTCCGCCTTACAAGATGCAGTGATTAACCTTTTGCCGGCTGCTCCTTTTGAAATAGAAGTGGATATTTACGAAGAAGACGTAGTTAAAATAAATATCGGTAATCCAGTTGAAATATCTCTCGTTCCCTTTCCAGACAAAATTTTTAAAGGAAAAGTAATCTCAATAAATCCTGCAGAAAAAATAGTTGAAGGTGTTGTTTACTATGAAACTTCAATTGATTTTGAAGAGATGCCAGATGGCCTTAAACCCGGCATGACAGCAGATTTAGTTATTCAGGCTGCCTTAAAAGAAAACGTTTTAGTTATTCCCGAGGATGCCTTACATGAGAAAGACGATAAGAAGACAGTGCAGGTTTTTCAAGATGGAGAAGTAAAAGATAAAGAAATTGAAATCGGACTTATTGGGAGTAATGACTTAATTGAGGTTATTTCTGGATTAGAGGAGGGCGAAAAAGTAATTTTACGCTAAATGACCGAGCCAGTTATCAAATTAGAAGATGTCTGGAAGGTTTATCAATTGGGAAAAGTAGAACTGACTGCTTTAAAAGGTATAAGCCTCGATATTAATCGAGGTGATTTTGCGACCATTATGGGTCCTTCCGGTTCCGGAAAATCAACTCTTTTAAATATGATTGGGGCTTTAGATTTTCCCACCAAAGGTAAAGTCTTTTTAAGAGGAAAAGACATTGCATCACTCTCTGAAAATCAATTATCTCAACTTCGAGGAAAAACCATTGGCTTTGTTTTTCAGGAGTTTAATTTATTGCCAAATTTAGATGTTTTAGAGAATATCACCTTGCCCATGGTTTTTCAGGGAGTTGGTTTAGAAGAAAGAAAAGTAAAGGCGGAGAAACTGGCTTCATCTATGGGGTTGAAAGAAAGAATTTTACATCAGCCATCTGAGCTTTCTGGCGGGGAGCGTCAAAGAGTAGCTATTGCTCGGGCTTTTGCCAATGACCCAGAAGTAGTTATTGCCGATGAACCCACCGGTAATTTAGACTCTGTCACTGGAAAGAAAGTAATGGAAATTTTAACTGATTTTCACAAAAAAGAAGGGAAAACAGTTGTTGTTGTTACTCACGACCCAAATATTGCCGGCTATAGCGAAAAGATAATTAATATTAAAGATGGTCAAATTACTATTAATCACCAGCAAGCAGCTAAAGTGCTATGGAATCATTAAAAGAATATTTTCACATAGCAATTAGAAATATTAAGACCAGATCTTTAAGGAATTGGTTGACTATTTTTGGGATTATTATCGGTGTTTTTTTGATTGTCAGCTTGCTTTCCTTAAGTGAAGGATTAAAGGAAACCATTAATGAGCAATTGCAGGCCTTGGGCGGTGAAATGGTTATGGTAATGCCTGGAGGCGATGAAGATATTTTTTCCAGTATGATGTTCGGAGGGGCAAAATTGGAAAGACAAGATATAGAAGCAATTGAAAAAGCAAAAGGAGTGGATACTGTTATAGGTTATTCTTATACTGGAACTCCGGCAAGATATGAAGATGAGGCAAAACAAATTGCCATAGCTGGTCTTAGTCCTTGGAAGGAGAGTTTGGAGATAATGAGTATTTTTCAGGGTTGGGATTTAGCTGATGGCAGGTGGCCAGTCAAAGAAAATGAGATTTTAATTGGTCAAGTGATAGCTAATGATATTTTTTCCGAAAAAGTAAAACCAGGATTAGAAATGGTTATAAAAGGAAGAAAATTTATAATAACAGGTATATTAAAATCGTTGGGAAGCAAGCAAGACGACAGTATAGTTTATATGAGTATGGATGTTTATCATGATTTAACCGGAGAAAAGCGGGGAACCGCTTCATATGCCATGGTTAAGCTTGAAGAAGGGGCAGATGAAACCGTTGTAGCAGAAGCTATTGAAGATGCTTTGAGTAAAACAAGAAAAAGACGGTTTGGTACCGATGAAGCTGACTTCTCTGTTCTTACTTCAGAAAAAATGGGAGACCTGGCCGGTAATATTTTGGGAATAATTCAGCTTGTAATATTCTTATTTGCCAGTGTAGCCATTGTTGTGGGAGGTATTGGAATTACAAATAGTATGTTTACTTCGGTAAGAGAAAGAACAAGAGAGATTGGGGTAATGAAAGCTATTGGTGCCAAAAATTCAGCAGTTCTAACAATTTTCCTTTTTGAAGCTGGTATTATCGGTTTTGCCGGAGGAGTTGGGGGAACAATATTAGGAGCCGGTTTGGCCAAAGGTATTGAACTTTACGGACAACTTCACCCTATGTTTTATTTTTCCGCTTCCGTTACTCCAGGTTTAATTATTTTTGGGCTAGTTTTTTCTGTGCTTGTCGGTTGTTTATCCGGATTCTTTCCAGCCAGAGCAGCGGCTAAACTTAAACCAGTTGAAGCTTTAAGAAGATACGAATAAAAATGGCTATATTAAAAATTAAAAAATATCCCGACCCGATTTTGAGAAAAAAATCGGAAAAGGCAGAAAAGATAACTCCGGAAATAAAAAAACTCATTGAGGATATGATAGAAACTATGGAAGAAAATGATGGGGTAGGATTGGCTGCGCCTCAAGTTGGCGTTTCAAAAAGAGTAATTATTGTAGAAACAGAGAAGGGACCAGAAGGTTTTATTAATCCAAAAATTTTAAAAAAGACCAAAGAAACCGAAATTGACTGGGAGGGCTGCTTAAGTATCCCAGGTGTTTTTTTAAAAATAAAAAGATGGAAGGGGATAGAAGTTGAGGCTTTAAATCAAAGAGGAGAAAAAGTTCTGGTTAAAGCCGTCGGTCTAGTGGCTCGAATTTTTCAAGATGAAATTGACCATTTAAATGGAATTTTAATCATAGATAGAGTTGGTTTTTGGCAAAAATTAAAAATAAAGAGACAGCTGCAAAAATTTAAACCACAATAATCTAACAAGTTCGAATCCTACCGCCGGAGCAGGCTAGTGAGACCGTTCGGGAGACCGAAGGGCCTCATATTTTTGAAAAGTTCGAGAAAATCTATCCCCGTACCCCGCCAGGATATCGAACTTTGTTCGGGGCCGAATTCCCGCAATTGATCGCCATTTTGGCGGTTTTTTGGTAGAATGCCTGCCATTGACTAATTATTCGGAAGATTATAGGATTAGATATTATTGAGATTGAGGAGGTAAGAACGTTGACAAATAAAACAATGGAAATGCCGGAGATTAAGCCAGGAAAACCAATCGTGATTCGGATGAGCGGCAAATGGGAAGAGTTTAATATCAACACCACGATACTGCGAAAAAGAAAATGGCACAGCGATGTCATGGTCACTCGGTGGTATGACAACAGTATTGCCATTGCCTCAAGAACCTGTAGCACTTGCGATATCCATTGGGATAATCGTGGCGAAGGAGTAAACCGCTGTCGTTTAACTCCGGTCCAAATGAAGGTAGTAAACTACATACTTAACTACGACTTTGATAAGGGAAAATGAAAGAAAGTAGCAAATTAGGTTCAGAGCGCGGTCTTTTTGACCGCGCATTTAATTTATCGCCAAGAAGGCGGTTTTTTGGTAAAATAATAAAATCATGAATAAATTTAGATTAGTCTGTTTCGATATAGATGGAACTTTAGTTGATGGAATATCATGGTTTTTATTAACCAAAGGATTAGGTTGTTCACTTCAAGAGCATGTTAAAATTCATCGTGCTAAAAAAGAAGAAATGCCATTTTTAAAAAAAGAAAGAATGCTAACTAAGATGTATCAGGAAAGCGGTAATGCTACCCAGAAATTTATTAGAGAATTCTTTTCTAAAGTTAAACCAAGATCAGAAGCCAAAGGAATAATTTCTTATCTGAAGGAAAAAGGATACAAAATTTATCTTATTTCAGGATCAATTGATATTTACGTAGAGGAGATTGCCAAGAAATTAATTGTAGATGGTTTTTACGCTAACTCCTCTTTAAAATTTGGCAAAGATGGTGTTCTTAAGAAGATTTACTATAAAAGCAATCAAGGAGAGATTAAAGTGAAACAGCTTAATAAGCTAGTAAAAAAACTCGGGATAAATCTTGATGAGGTCGTCTTTATTGGAGACAGCGAAAACGATATAGAGGTCTTTAAGGAAATTAAACATGGAATAGCTGTTAATTCCTCAAGCGAGGAGCTAAGAAGTATTGCTTGGAAAGATATAGATTCATTGGAGCAAATTAAGGACATTCTGTAAGACGGAATAGGTTTTAATGTCGTCCACGCCCAGACAGACAGAGCTACCTACGGGGCTAGGGCAACCGAGAGGGGTTCGAGTCCTACCGCCGGAGCAAATCGAGAGACGCTTAAAAGATTGTCGAGAAGATAGCCTTTCCATTTTATGCGAAATTAAAAGTATGTTAAAATAAAATAAGGCCGGCGATTTTAATTAAAAATAAAAAAGTTGTATCGCTTTTGGAATATTGCTTGTCATTAGGAATAAAGTATAGAATATAGATAATAAAGCAATGAATCTCGCCAAGCAGCCGCTCTTTTAAGCTGATAACTTCTACTAAACTCTAATCTTTTCATTTTTTTACTATGAGCTACAATTCAATTCCTATCGGGAAACATGCCCCCGAAATATTAAATGCCATTGTCGAGATACCAAAAGGCGGCCACAATAAGTATGAGTATGATTCTGAGCTTGACGAAATTAAGCTCGACCGGGTGCTCTACTCACCATTGTTTTTTCCAGTCGATTACGGTTTTATTCCAGAAACGAAATCAGAGGATGGCGACCATGCCGATGTTCTTATTATCACCGATAGCCCAACTTTCTCTGGCTGTATTCTTGAAGTGAGACCAATAGGTATCCTTAAGATGACCGACGAGAAAGGATTAGATGATAAAATTCTTGCAGTTCCTTTTAGTAATCATCATTACGAGAAGATAAAGGATATTAACGATATAGAATCACACGTCTTGGATGCAATTATCCACTTTTTTGAAGAATACAAGAAACTCGAAAAGAAATCAGTTAAAGTAAAAGGATGGGGTTCATTAGAAAATGCGATGTCCTTTATTCGCCGGGCGCAGGCAAAATTCGAGAAAGAAAAAGGTAAGAATTGTCTGTAATCAGGCAATTTTTACTTTCAAACAGGTTCTAACATCGTCCAGTCGGGGGAGTCCCGATTTCCGCCTATTTATTCGGGCGGTTTTTTGGTAGAATTGGAATATGAAATACCAAGATAAAATCTATGGGACAATTGAAATAGGTGAACCAGTCATTTTAGATTTAATAGAATCTCCGAGTATACAAAGAATGAAAGGTGTAGACCAACACGGTTATTTTGAGCCGTATTTTCCTGGCACTGCCTTTAGTAGATTTGAACACTCGCTAGGAGTTTTTATTTTACTTAAGAAATTCGAGGCTCCATTATTAGAACAGGTAGCAGGATTGCTTCATGATATTTCTCATACTGTTTTTTCTCACGTGGCAGATTATATTTTTAGTAACGGCTCCGGGAAAAAACAAAATTTTCAGGATGATTATTTTGAAGAATTTATTAAAAAATCAGAAGTCCCCGAAATTCTAAAAAAACATAAAATTAGCTATAAAGATATTTTAGATGATTCAAAATTTCCTTTAAAAGAAAAAGAACTCCCTGATTTATGTGCAGACAGAATAGATTATTTTTTAAGAGAATTAAAAGTAACCCGCAGGGCCAATCAAGAAGAAATTAGCGAATTTTTAGACAACCTTACAATCATTGACAATCTCTGGGTTTTTAAAAATAGAGAATTAGCTAAAAAGTATGCACATTTATTTTTAGAAATAAATAATTGGCTTTGGTCAGGAATAGAAACGGCAGTAATGTTTAAAACCACAGGAGATTTAGTGAAATATGCTATTGAGAAGAATATACTCACTAAAGATGACTTATTCACAACAGATGAAGAGGTTTGGGCCAAGATAAGACCAGTGATAGATAAAGACGGTGATTTAAAGCTATTGGTTGACAGAGCTAATAATAAATTTAAATACAAATCCCAAAGTAAAGATGATTATGATTTGCACACCCTATGTAAATCACGAGTAGTAGACCCATTATTTTTAGAAGACGGTAATTTAAAGAAAGTATCCGAAATAGATTCTGAATTTCTGAAATTAAAAGAAAGATACTCCAAACCTAAGGAGTATTACATAAAGTTTTTAGAAAGAAGAAGCTAAACAGTTTCTCGCATCGTTCAGTCGGGGGAGTCCCGATTTCCGCCTATTTATTCGGGCGGTTTTTTGGTAGAATAAGATTGTCGAATAAAATAATAATTAATAATAAAATAATATGTCAAAAACAATAATTGCATTCATTATTATCATTGTTGTCGTAGGAGCAGGTTATTGGATTTATCAATCAATCACAGAAGAATCTTCTATCGAAGAAGAATTCGTAACAGATCCGTTAAACGCCACTTATATAATTGAAGGAGACGAGTTCACTTTAGTAGATGGTAAAGCCGAAAAGGAAATCGTTCCGGGGTCTGCTTCAAAAATTAGAATAAATGTTTTTGAAACGAATACGAAAGGAGATGTTAATGAAGACGGTTTAGATGACACCGTTGTTTTATTAACCTACAATGCAGGCGGAAGCGGAACATTTTATTATGTTGCGGTTGCTCTAAATACCAACAAAGGATACCAGGGAACAAATGCGATATTGTTGGGCGACAGAATTGCACCCCAAACCACAGAGATACGAGATGGGAAAGTTATTGTTAACTATGCCGACAGGAGAATAGACGAAGCAATGGTTACTCCACCTTCTATTGGGATTACTAAACAACTTGCGTTAGAGGGTACGATATTAAAGGATGTTACCCCGGAAGAAGCAAAAAAGGAACAAGCTTGTGCAATTTCAGGAGGAACTACTAAAACATCATTGTGCTGCCTGTCAGTAGAAGATTTTCCTAACACTTGTCTTATAGGTGCCTGTGGGTGTTCACTAGAGAATAGCCATCAAGTTAAGATTTGCGATTGTGGAAATGATAAATGTTTTAATGGTAATGAATGTGTAGTTATGGAAAATAAATAGGAAATCCTTCCATAAACCAAGCTTTAATATTGTACCATCCCCGGAGCTGACTTTGGCCGCTTTCTCAGAAGGCGGTTTTTTGGTAGAATTTATAAAAACCAATGAAGTATAAATTTTTTCATAAAGAGATTAGTGGAATTTTCACAATACCTTCCGGTATTGTTTCCACTGAAGTATCAGTGATTGAGAAAATTGCTAAAGAGATTCCAGAAATTGGTATACTTACTACAAAAAGTATTGGATTAGAACCAAGAAAAGGAAACAAGGAACCAATTATAGCTGGATATGCCCCTTTTTCTTTTATCAACGCCGTTGGACTTTCTAATCCAGGAGCAGAAGAATTTGTAAACAGGTTATCAAAGATAAAAATTCCCGATGATAAATTTTTATTAATTTCAATCTTCGGAGATAGTGTTAATGAATTTAGAGAAATCGCAGAAAAATTGTGTGATTGGGCAGATGGTTTTGAGCTGAACATTTCCTGCCCCCACTCTGAAAAATATGGCCAAGTTATAGGCCGGGATAAAAAAATAGTGGGGGAGATAACAAAAAGCATTGTTTCTCTTGGAAAACCAGTATTTGTTAAAATTTCACCAAATTTAAATATCAAAGAGATTGTGGAATGCGTCGTAAGGAATGATGCTTCTGGGATAACAGCGATAAATACCAAAGGTCCAGAATTATTTTTGCACAATAATTTTCCAGTTCTTTCCAATAAAGTAGGCGGTGTTTCGGGAAAAGCAATTTTAGAACTTGGGTTAAAAAGCGTAAAGGAGATAAAAAGCATTACAAACTTGCCCGTGATAGCATGCGGCGGCATTTCAACAGCTGAAGATGTGAGAAGTTACAGGCAAGTTGGGGCAGATTTCTTTGGAGTAGGCTCTGCATTGGCAGGGATGAATACAGAGGAGATGAAACAGTATTTCCATCAATTGTTTTCGGATTTAGAAAAAGGGACGAATAATGCAACCGCTCTTTTAAAAGATAAACTGAGAATGGAATATAAAAAATACAAAGTAATAGAAAATAAACGCATAGTTGAAGATTTATTTCTTTTAAAGTTAGACAGTGGCATAGATACAGAAGCAGGGCAATTCATTTTCACTTGGTTGCCAGGAGTAGGAGAAAAACCATTTTCTGTTTTTGACGATGACCCCATAACTTTACTTGTTCAAAAAAGAGGTTGTTTTACAAATGAGTTATCAAAATTAAATAGTGGAGATAATTTATACGTAAGAGGACCATATGGAAATGCCCCAACCATAAATGGGAGGATTTTATTGGTGGGCGGAGGAACCGGCATAGCAGCACTTTACCTATTCGCTAAAAGAAATAATAAAATAATTGCAGTATTGGGGGCAAAGGATAAAAATCACTTACCC
>Ga0315548_1001132_pt1 | contig 23176 bp, 19 predicted proteins | sample SalMarSW160110MG_2_FD_202540 | JGI IMG/M metagenome (GOLD analysis project Ga0315548, IMG submission 202540) | Salt marsh sediment microbial communities from the Plum Island Ecosystem LTER, Massachusetts, United States - Salt Marsh Sediment SW1601-110 ...
TGTCCCGGATTATGAATCCAGATGCAAGTATTGGATTGATAAGAGAAGATAAATCGATGATAAATCACTGTGCTATGCCTTATGTTTTAGACAGAAGTACGACATTGGAAAAGGTTATCATTCCTGACCAGTTTCTCACCCAGTTTGACTCTGAGTTGTTTATTGACCAAGTCAAACGTATTGAACCTAAAGATAAGATAGTTGCTTGCCTCAACGACAGATTCAAATATAAGAAGCTATTCTTACTCACTGGGGCTGAACCAGTTAAGCCGCCAATTCCAGGGGTCGAGCTTAAAAATATATTTACCTTAAGAAAAACAGAAGATATAGCAAAATTAGAGGTTGTGTTGGATCTGCCTAAAACAAAGAATGTAGTCATTGTAGGAGGAGGATACATTGGCGCGGAGTTTGCTTATCTAATCAAAAAAAGAGGCGGCTTGAACGTAACGATAATCGAGCTTTTGGATCACCTTTTGGAAGCTTCTTTGGATGATGAGTTCTGTATCCTTGCCGAAGAGGAACTGAAAAGAAATAACATCAGTTGCTATACCAAAAGCAAAGTGGTTGAGTTTACTGGAGAAGATGCAGTTAAGGCAGTGATTTTAGATAGTGGTAAAGAGGTCCCTGCTGATGCGGTGATTTTAGCCATAGGGGTAAAGCCGGCGATTGATCTGGCATTGGAAGCCGGCATTAAAGCCGATAAAGGGGGAGTTGAAGTTGATAAGTACATGAAAACCTCTGTGGAAGACGTCTACGCTGCAGGTGATGTGATAAATGCAGTTTCTGCAATAACCGAAGATCATTTTCCAGGCAGATTAGGCGGTAATGCTGTTGTAGAAGCCAAAGTAGCTGCAATAAATGCTTCAGGTGGAAACAGAATTTACCCTGGCGTAGTAAATCCTTCGGCGACCAAGGTGTTTGAGCTCTCTTTTGGTACGGTTGGGTTAACCGAGAGGTATCTTAAGGATATAGGGATAGGGTATTTGGCTGGTAATGGTGAGACAACAAGTATATACTCCATGATACCCGGATCTAAACCAGTAAAATCAAAGTTGATTTTCAAAAAAGATGATCTAACGCTCCTCGGTGCTCAGGCGGTTGGAGATGTTAATCTGGCTGGTCATGTGGATGAAGTAGCTCAGGCTATACTTAAGAAATTTACCTTGTATGATATACTAAGTTTTCATTATACCACCCATCCTGAACTTTCCCCCCAGCCCAGAGCCAATGTGTGGGTGAGTTGTGCTGAAGATTTATGGAAAAGAGTCAATGGGTAGTGAATCGGCATTTAAGAGTTTCTTACAAAACTTGATTCATGGGTTTTTCAGGTTTTTACACTTATTTTTACTAAGAATAACAAGATGACCGTAGGCGGGCAGATAATAAATGGCAGCGAGTGTTCGGTAAAGCACATCGATGTAATAACTGTGCCCATAAGGTCTGGTTTGAACGTTGTGGATTTGACAACCTTGAGGTGTGCAGGTCAGCCCGAATTATCGCCGGACCCGGGAATGGAACCCATATCCTTAGCGGCTGAAGGTGTATTTGACAAACTCCGCTTCAGGGAGTCACAGAAGTATTCGGAATAATATTTGGATATACAAATATGGCAATGAATGGCAAAGTTTTATACGAAATTATCTTTCTTACAATCATAGGGCTGGCGATTGTCTTGTGCCTTTTACGTATGCTCAAAGGCCCCACTGCAGCGGACCGAGCAGTAGCGGTGGATACCATAGCTACAATTACTACCGCTTTGCTTGTCCTTTTGGGTTCTATCTTTGAAAGATATGTTTATTTGGATGTCGCTTTGGTTTATGCGGTCTTAACTTTTATCGGTTTAGTGGCTATTGCCAGATTTTTGGAAAAAGGGATTTAAGTGTACTTGGCAGGGACTATCATTACAGCCGTTGGAACAATATTTCTCTTCCTGGGAAGTCTGGGTGTATTCAGACTGCCCGATGTATATAATCGACTTCAAGCAGGTACAAAGTGTACAACATTGGGTGCTTTCCTGACCATTATTGGCGTTGGGATAATGCAGCCCCATTGGCTGCCGAAGACATTGGCTATTGCGCTTTTTATTCTTATCACTAACCCTATTTCTAATCATGCCTTAGGTAGAGCATCTTGTAAGAGTGGTGTCCCTCTGTGTGATAGAAGTGTTGTAGATAAAACTAAGGAGTTTGAGGAGTGTAAACCCCTTCACGACGGATTAGAACAAGACGAGGAGACACAATGATATTTGTTTTCTTTTTAATACTTTTGATGCTTATAGCAGCAATTGCCGCCTCTATTTTCAAAGATTTAACCAGTGCGGTAATTGCTGCAGCATTGGTAAGTCTAATTGCTTCCGTACTTTTCTATTTCCTTCAGGCCCCCGATGTAGCGATGGCTGAGGCGGCCATCGGTGCGGCATTAACTACAGCTATCTTTATTATTGCTATAAGAAGAACAAAGAGGTACGAAGAATGAGAAGGATAATTAGCATCCTTTTATTAGTAATAGTAACCTTTGGAATTAGCCTATCACTGGCAAAGATTCCCTTCGGCGTGCCAAAAACGAAAGTAGGTAAGCGTTATATTAGCGAGGGTGTAAAAGAAACAGGGGCTACCAATATAGTCACCTCAGTTGTGGTAAATTACCGTGCATTCGATACCTTAGGTGAGGTTACGGTTTTATTCATTGCAGCTATCGGCTTAGGTGTGGTACTGAGCACTAGCAGAAAAAAAGCAATGAGAGAAGTAACGCCGGCCAGCTTGATCCTCTCAACCGGCTGCAGAGTTCTTTTTCCTCTTATTCTCGTTTTCGGCACCTATATTTTCATTCACGGTCACCTTACCCCCGGCGGGGGTTTTCAGGGAGGTGCGATTATCGCTTCCGCATACCTTTTAATTTACTTAGGTTGCAGGGAAAGAAGAATAAATGCAAAAGTATCTATGAGCCTGGAATCGCTTGGAGGACTGCTTTTTGTAGTGGTCGGTCTGATTGGATTAGCTATAGACGGTTATTTTTTGACGAATTTTCTTCCAAAGGGAACTCCAAATCTTCTTTTTAGTGCCGGCGTCATCCCTATTATTTATATTGCGATTGGATTTAAGGTGGGTTCGGAACTGACAGGTATCATTGATAACTTAATAGAGGAAAGCTGATGAGTTTTTTGAATAACTACGCTTATTACATAGGGGCTTTCGGGCTTATATTCATCGGGCTTTATATCATTCTGGTTAAACATAACCTTATTAAAGTCATTGTTGGTCTTGGCATTTTGGATACAGGGGTAAACCTGTTCCTTATTTCGGTTGGTTACATCACAAAAGGAACTGCACCTATTTTTTCGAGACCCGGGATATACTCTGAGCGTATGGTCGACCCGGTACCACAGGCATTGGTTCTGACAGCTATCGTAATTGGCGTAGCGGTTTTAGCATTGGCCCTTTCGTTAGCCATTAGATTATATCAGCATTACGGTACGCTTAACCTTCGTAAAATAAGGGAACAAAAATGGTAAATCCCGTACTCCTTATCGCAGTACCTTTAGGTCTGGCCTTTGCCATTCCTTTATTTGCTCTTTTCTGGAAAGATGCGGCTAAATACATCTCGCCGGTAGCGCTTGGGTTTAACCTTGTTGTTTCCCTGCTGTTACTTCCCAAAGTATTGGAAAACCCCATAATTGTTTCCATCGGTGGCTGGCAACCGCCTTTCTGTATCAATCTGGTAGCCGGGCCGGTGGGTGTTCTGTTTTCCACCATCATCGCTTTGGTAGGACTTTTAGTTTCCATCTATGCGTTAGATTACATAAAAGAAGGTGCGACTGAAAAGTACCATATGCTTTATCTTCTGCTTCTTACCGGAGCTACAGGTGTTGTTCTTACCGGGGATATATTTAACCTCTTTGTCTTCTTTGAAATCCTCTGCATTTCATCATACGCCCTCGTAGCTTACCTGAGAGACAAAGCCGGAATCGAGTCAGCAGTAAAGTATCTAATTCAAGGTGCTGTTGGCTCAAGCCTTCTGCTTATAGGGATAGGTCTGCTTTACGGTCAGTTCGGTACGCTTAATATGGCTGATATTGCCCGAAATATAAAATCAGTCAGTTCCATATCGGTCTTTGTTCCTATGGTACTGATTATTACCGGCTTCGGAGTGGAGTCTGCTATATTCCCGCTGAATGCATGGCTGCCTGACGCTCATTCATCGGCGCCGTCATCTATAAGCGCGATTCTATCCGGCATAGCCATTGAGGTGGGTCTTTATGCCGTGTCAAGGGTAGTATTTACTATATTCGGCGCCTCAGGCATTTTGCCGTTCCTGGCACTTTTAGGGATTTTAACTCTTTTAGTGGGTGAGATGTGTGCTCTTAGCCAGAATAACATCAAGAGAATGCTTGCCTATTCCAGCATAGGCCAAATAGGCTTAATCCTGTTTGCTCTGGCCATAGCTACCTCTTATGGAGTAACTGGCGGCTTGTTCCAACTGATAAGTCATACCTTATCTAAGGCACTACTGTTTTTGGCAGCAGGGTATATGATTTATCGTGCAGGTTCTCCGGATATTTCGGCCCTGGAAGGAATAGGCAAGAAGATGCCTCTTACCTGTTTAGCCTTTACCATTGGTGCCTTTTCACTCGTAGGGCTGCCTCCTTTTGTAGGTTTTCCCAGCAAATTTTTAATTGTTCGAGCTGCCTTGGCTACTGGAGAGGCTATTTTTACCGTGCTTATTGGCCTTGCCTTGTTAGGTACGGTAATTGAAGGGGCATATTTTTTCCGTGTTGTCCAAGTTCTGTATTTTAAGGGAGGAAAGGTTAATCCGGGAAAGAAAGAAGCTCCTGTCACTGCCTTGATCCCTATGTTTATCTTCGTAGTATTGATCATAGTTGTCGGGATATATCCCAAACTTATAACCGATGTTCTAAACTCGGCTGCTTCAGAGCTTTTGAGTAGAACCGAATATATTAAGGCTGTGCTGGACAGCATTTTGTAGAAACGATGGAAAAGTGGAAGAAAAGAGGTGTAACAAATGCTTCAAACTAATTTAGAGCATATCGAAAGTGAAGAGCAATTAAAAGAGTTGATTGAGAACAACGAAAAAGTTGCTGTCTGTTGTGGAAGAATGGGGCCTATGTGTATCCCTGTATATGGCATATTTGAAATTTTGCAGGGGAATTACCCTGATATTCAATTTCGGGATATGGACTTCGATATCCCTTCCGCTGCAATTATCAAAGGTTTACCGGAATGCCAAAAATTTTTTGGGCTGCCGTTCACCATTTATTACCGTAACGGCAAGGTAGTGAAAGCCACTTCCAGTATTCAATCGGCAAAAGAAGTAAAAATCGTCATCGATGAGGTTTTTGCGTAATTTTCATTTGATTTAAAGTGATGATTGCAATGAGCAAAAATATGCAAAAATATGATGTGATTATCATCGGGGCCGGGCCCGCAGGACTGGCAGCAGCTATTTATACATCAAGAGCAGCTCTTTCGACCCTGGTGGTAGATGAATCGTCTGCCGGCGGTCAGGTGAAGACCACTTACCATGTAGCCAATTATCCCGGCTTCGTCGAACCCATTGCCGGGCACGAGCTGGCAGGCAATATGCGAGAACAAGCGGAAAAATATGGCACCAAGTTCAAGCTGGCAGCGGATGTCACTGCCCTTCACCTTAGCGACCAGGAAAAATGGGCAGAGCTGGACAATGAAGACAAGTACACTGCGGAATTTGTAATCATTGCTACCGGTTCATCTCCCCGACTGCTGAACATTCCAGGTGAAAAAGATTATAAGGGCAGTGGCGTATCTTATTGTGCTACCTGTGACGGAGAATTCTATAAAGATAAGGATATCTTCGTGATAGGAGGCGGTAACAGCGCTATGGAAGAATCCCTGCTGCTTTTACAGTTTGTAAAATCCATTACCGTCATTCATCAATTTGACAAGCTGCAGGCTGAAAAAATCACAGCGGATAAGGTTACCACGAATCCAAAGGTCGATATTCTGTGGTCTCATGAACCACGCGCCTTCTACAAAAAAGAAAACAAAATGGTTGTAGAAGCAGAGAATCTCAAAACACATAAACGTATTAGGTTAGAGCGCGACGGTATCTTTATATTCGTTGGGCTTGTTCCTAATAGTGCTTTCTTAAAAAACGTGCCAATACAATTAACGAAATATGGTTATATCATTACGGGTCCACAGATGGAAACTAATATCAGAGGCGTATATGCAGCCGGAGATGTTAGAGATAAACGACATAGACAAATTACTATTGCTGTTGGTGACGGAACCACAGCCGCGTTAGAAGTCATAAAGCATAACTTAAATTAGCTAAACTGGTTTTAGGGGAACGTTTTAGGATGAGTTTGGAACTGCTGCTTATAATTGCCTTTGGTGGTGCAGTGCTTATTTATTTTTCCGGTAAGATCTCACCGAAGTTGCGCAATTGCCTTGCTGTCGTTGTGTCTTTGCTTTTAGTAGCTATTACCGCTTTGCTTTATGGTAAATCTCCGAATGTAACTTTTTATCCAGGCTTTTTCGGCATTCCTATTATCTTGCGACTAAACGTATTGTCCTGGTTCTTTGCCATTACTATTGTCGGCATCGGCCTATTATCCATCGTGTATTCTCTCCAATATATAAAAGATGAAAAAAGGTTGGATTATTACTATTTTACCATGTTGTTTATCAACGCGAGTATGTTAGGAACTGTGCTCAGTGGCGATTTAATATCGTTTTTTATTTTCTGGGAGATGATGAGTTGGAGCACTTATCTTTTAATAAGCTATAAAGGCGGCAGGGCCATAGGGGCCGGCTTGAAATACATAATTATGTCAATCATTGGCTCGCTTACTATGCTGGTTGCAATTATCAGTTTGTATAACAGGTTTGGCACCTTGGAGATAACAGCCTTGAGTTCTCAGATGCAAACAGCTCCTATTGATTATACACTTTTTATCTTGATTCTGTTTTCTATCGCTTTTGTCATTATCAACGCATTTTGGCCATTTCACACCTGGCTGCCTGATGCCCATGCAGAAGCTGTATCTCCGTTTTCATCGGTACTTTCAGCAGTACTGGTAAGAAAAGGAATGTATGGACTCTATCTTTTTATGTATGTGATATTGGGACTTAATACTTTGAATAAATTGTCTGCTGGAATTATAAGCTTTAATAATGTGTTTTGCTGGATAGGTGCTATTACTATAGTTTTTGCCGCACTTACTGCTCTGCTCAAGGACGATTCTAAAAGAATCCTTGCGTGGAGTACGGTAGGCCAGGGGGGGTATATGATTTTAGGGGTCGCATTTGCTACGACTTTGGGTATGGCCGGCGGGACGTTCCATATACTAAATCATTGCATCTATATAGCTTTGCTTTTCTTTGTTGCTGGAGCAATAGAGCATCAGACCGGAGGGGTAAGGGACTTAAATTCCCTTGGTGGGCTGATTAAAAAGATGCCGGTTACCTTTGTAGGAGGATTGGTAGGCATCTCCGGTTTAATTGGTGTGCCGCTGACCAACGGCTTTGTTTCCAAATGGTTAATATACAAAACGCTAATTTTACAAGGCCATCCATTTTTAGCGTTCGCCGCATTTTTGGGAACTTGGGGAACAATTTTGTACGGCTACAAGTTTATTCACAACATATTCTTAGGTCAGCTGCCGGAAAAATATAAAGATGTCAAAGAAGTACCATTCACTATGCAGCTACCCATAATTTTATTAACCATATTGGTTCTTTTATTTGGTATCCTTCCTGGTATCCCCCTTAAGGTTGTCAATGCGATTGGAACTTCTTTTGGTTTTGAATCGTTAAATGTAACTATCTGGGGAATTGCCTCAGAGACCGGGACATTAAATACAATAAACATTTTTTCCGCCTTGTTAGTGGCTGCGGTCTTTGTCTGGTTTCTGTTTCGTTTGGGTGCAAAATCGGTACCAGTTGCTCAACAAGACACATATGCAGCCGGTACGCATATCCCAAAAGATAAATACCACTATACAGCCGAATTTTATGGTCCGCTGTATAGAATGATAAAGCCTTTCCTGAGGGACGTGATAGATGAATTTTATTATTGGATTGCCTCTTCCATGCAAAGGTTATCTGACGGCGTCAGACGTGTATACGCTGGAGACGTAGGCTACTATGTAATGTACATTATATTATTCATAGCGTTGTTAATTTTCGTTCAGCTTAAGTGGAAACCATGGTAACAAAAGTAATGCAGATAATTCTGTCTCCGCTTTTGGCACTTATAGTGGGAGTATTCTTTTTAGGTTTAGCCAGGAAGATTATGGCAAGAATTCACTGGCGCTACGGTCCTCCTCTCATCCAGCCGGTTATCGATATGATTAGACTATTCTGCCAGAAAAGCGTATCACACGGCCGTATGTTTGACTTAGGGATAGTACTTTCTTTAGCTGGCTCAATTGTGGTGGTCTTATTTCTGCCCTTTGGGAAAATATGTCCATTAAGCAGCTCTGGTGGACTACTGGTAATTCTTTATATCATGTTACTTGCACCCTTAGGTATGGCCTTGTCGGGAGGCGAGGGAGCTAACCCCAATATCAGTATCGGCATCTCACGCAAACTCATTCTGAGCCTGGGATATGAAGTGCCATTGCTTCTTGTGCTGCTGGCGGTAATGACCCGTTATAAAACCATTTCTATAATGGAAGTGGTAAATGCCCAGCAGAGCACAGGCTGGTCAATCATTTCTTTTCCGCTGTTTTTGTCGGGACTTTCTTATTTTCTTATCCTGCCTGCGATACTTGGGATCAGACCGTTTGATGTGAGCTCAGCACCGCAGGAAATCTCTTCCGGTCCGATGGCCGAATACGGCGGCAAATATTTAGCACTGGCTACTATTGAACATGCCTTTGTTTTGTTTATTAGTATTGCTCTTTTTGTAAATTTGTTTCTGGGAGGAGCAGCTAATCCAGTTATCTTCTTTGTGAAAATGCTGGTGGTATTTGTGCTTGGCCTATGTATAAACGCTGTCTTCCCAAGGTTTAGAATCGAACAGGCAATTAAGTACCTGTGGAAGTGGCCTACACTGCTGGCTTTTGTGGGTCTGATTATAACCATGGCGATAAGGAGTTAACAATTGGATAGAAACCAGATTACGAAATGGTTCAAAGCCCCTGCCAAGATGGCAAATAAGTATTCCCTGCACGTGATATATTTTTGTACCGGCTGCGGAATAATCGAAGTCCCGCCAGTTATAACCGCACGGTGGGACGCGGAGCGATTCGGTATAATCCCTGTCGCTACGCCCAGACAAGCAAATCTCTTCCTAATTACGGGGTATGTCTCAGTAAAAACCTTAAGGCCTATTATAAGGACTTACGAGCAGATGTATGAACCCAAATATACGATAGGTTTTGGCTCTTGTCCTGTAAATGGTGGGATGTACTGGGACTCTTACAACACCATAAAGCATCTGGATAAATATATCCCCATAGACGGCTGGATAGCCGGGTGCATGCCAAGGCCGGAGGCGATATTTATCGCCGTAACCCACCTCTGGACACTGATTGATAAAGAAATGGCAAACGGCTACATAAAATACAGGGAAAATTACAAGTCTTACAGAAGAAATCAGGAGATGGCTTTGGGCGAACTTGAGTGGCCGCCTTTATTTCCGGTAAGTGATGAACCCCGAGGGAATGAACAGTGAATAAATCATTAAGAGAAAAACTCGAATCAACTTTCAAAGATATACAGGTGGCTGTTCTTGAGGAGAATAGAATAGCCGTAACCGCTGAAAACCATGGTGTTTTGGCTATTTTAAGATTTCTCAAAGACGCCGGCTTTGACCATTTAGCGCTTCTTTCTGCCGTGGACTGGATAGAGGACAATTGTTTCGAGGTGTGTTTTATCCTTACTTGCTATATGCAAAATGATGATGAAGTAACGGGCCGCCAAAGACTGCATATAATTCTAAAAACCAAAATTCCAAGAGAAAAACCGCAGTTCAAAACCGTAATCGGTATTTTCCCTAATGCCGAGCCCTACGAGCGTGAGATATATGAGTTGTTTGGGATACATTTTGAAGGTCATCCAAGATTGACACCGCTTTTGCTGGAAAGGAATTATGAGATTCCACCTTTTAGAAAAGATTTTGACACCAGAAAATATGTCGAGGACGTTTTTGATAAAATTCCTTTTGTAGAGGGCAAGGATAAGTGAGGGCAAATTATGGATAAATTCTCACCGCACGATGTGGAGCAGGTATTGTCTAAAGTAATGCATCCGGAGATCAACTATAGTTTAGTTGATCTGGGGATGATCGAAGATATTGTTTGTAAGAAAGATGAAGCGCATCTTACATTGAAGCTTCCCTTTCTACAGGTTCCTGTTAAAGACCTTTTGATTGACATCATAAAAAAGACGTTGTCTGATCTGGACAGCTCTATCCAGGTGGAAATCAATATGGAGCAAATGAGTCAACAAGAACGTGATAAATTTAAGAAAATGGCCAAAGAAGGATGGAAACTCTGAATCTGAATTTGAATAGCAAGGCAGGCACCTCTGCCAGGGAGCTTGAACTATATTTTGGGCCTCAGCACTTGGGAATGGTGGGAAATTTCAGCATCACGCTCAAGGTTGAGGGCGACCGTATCTTAGAGGCGAGGGCCAATCCCGGCTATCTCCATCGCGGTTTTGAAAAACTGATGGAGTATAGAACCTGGATACAGAACTTCCCAATGGTTTGCAGAATAAATGTAGTAGAACCCGACTCGATGGAAATGATATATGCGATGGCGGTTGAAAAGCTGGCGCAGATAGAAGTTCCAGAGAGGGCTCATTACATAAGGAGTATATATCTTGAGCTTGCGCGGGTCGGGTCGCATCTGTTTGGCTTGTGGGCTTACGCCAATATGCTCGGCTTCGATACCGTGGCTCAGTGGGCGATGTACCACCGGGACCTTATCTTGGATTTGTTTGAAGAACTCACCGGCGGCAGAGTCTATCACATATACATATGGCCAGGTGGTGTCAGACGAGATTTCCCGCCGGGATTTAAGGATAAAATCGTAAATACGCTGCATTCCATAGGTGGCTGTGTGCCGGATTATGATAGTACGTTTTTTAATAACCGTCTGTTTTATGAACGGGCCAAAGGCATAGGAAAACTAACTCAAGAGCAGGCAAAACAATGGGGGGCAACAGGACAAACAATGCGGGCAACAGGGATGAAATTCGATATCAGAAAGGTCGAACCTTATGCCGCTTACGACAAGGTGGATTGGGATGTACCTGTAAGGCAAGACGGTGATGCTTATTCAAGGGTCTGGGTTATAAGAGACGAGATGCTCGAAAGCGTTCATATGATATTCAAGCTGCTCGATGCGATGCCCGAAGGCCCCGTTTATAACAGGATACCAAACCCCTTTAAATGGAAAATACCAAAAGGCCAAGCTTATGTCAGATGCGAGTCTTCGCGCGGAGAATTAGGTCTTTATATGGTCAGCAACGGAGGCGATAAGCCTTACAGGGTACACTTTAGAACTCCTTCCTATCCTAATGGCTTGATTATCCTGGAAAAGTTGCTGAAAAATGCCAGCATCGCTGATGTCGGAAATATAATGATAAGTTTATACGTGGTAGCACCGGAGATAGACAGGTAAATGAAACAGAAAGGTGAAGATAAAAAAGGCGGTGTTCTAATCCCATTCAAGGCGATTGCCTATTTGTTCAAAAAGCCGCGGACCTTGAGATATCCCTTTGAATCAAAAGAACCAGCGATGCGATATCGAGGATTTCATCTCAATGACTGGGATAAGTGCACGGGTTGTGGCAACTGCGCTGATATATGTCCAAATGAAGCCATCACCATGGTAGAGATACCTGAGATAGAACCGAAGCCAGGCGAAAAGAACGAGCGGCCCAAGCTTGACTATGGCAGATGTTGTTTTTGCGGCTTATGTATAGATATTTGCCCTCCTGCTTCTCTTAGATTGTCCAGAGATTATTTTCATATTCACTTTGATACGGATACCTTTAGCTTTTTGCCGAAGGACGAAAAGTCAGATAAAGAGCATTTCCTCGGTTCCGAGCAGTATTCTATTCTTAAAGCAAGCCTGACTCACCGCAAAGAAAACTACGAAGGATTTACCTCTGAACTTGAATATTCTTTATTTGAGCCGCAGCGTGTGCCTATGCCCGAGATTCCGCCTGATGAAAGGAAATTATCTTTTATTGAACAGGTTATAGGTTATAGCAAAGAGGAGGCTAAAGCCGAAGCTTCCCGCTGCCTGGAATGTAAGTTATGCGAGGACGCCTGCCCGGCACATCTGAAGATTTCCGATTATATTAAGGCCGTTTACGAGGACAAACCCGATGAATCTTTAAGAAAAATATTTGAAGATAATCCTATCCCCTCTATTTGTGGAAGAATATGTATGAAGCATTGTGAAGCAGCTTGCTCTTTGAGTATACGAGGAGAATCGCTGGCTGTAAGGTGGCTGAAGAGATTTGTTGCGGACTCTATTAAGGATTACAAAACCGCTTTAGAACTGCGAGCCGCTGAACCTACAGGCAAGAAAGTTGCCGTCATAGGTGCAGGGCCAAGCGGTTTATCTATAGCTTATTTTCTCACCTTGAAAGGTCATAAGGTAGTTGTATTTGATTCTTTGCCCAGCGGCGGCGGAATGATACGTATAGGCCCGCCCCTTTACAGATTACCCCTTGAGGCGATAGATAAAGATGTAAACTACATTGCTTCTCTGGGAGTTGAATTCAGATTTAATACTACCGTTGGCAAAAACATTTTATTTGAGGATATTCTAAAAGAATATGACGCAATCTATCTTGGCATAGGAACAACAGTGAGCCGTTCCACAAAGGTTAAGAACATTGATAAAGCCCATTTGGCCCTTCCTTTTCTGCAAGAAAACAAAATTGGCCAAGGAGCTAAAGTAGGTAAAGAGATAATTGTCATCGGTGGTGGAAACGTCGCTATGGACGTAGCCAGAGAGGCCATACGTTTGCAATGTATGCAATATCCTAATGAAGAGGTAGTAACTAAAACGGTTTCTCTGGAAGACTGGGACGAGCTGCCCGCTACAGAAGAGGAAATCAAGGATGCAAAGGCAGAAGGGATTCAATTCAATCCTGGCTGGGGACCAAAAGAAGTTAAAATTGAAGATGGCAGAATAAAAGGACTCTTATGTATAAAAGTTAAATCGGTATTTGACGAACAGGGTAAATTCAGCCCCACTTTCTACGAAGAAAACGAGATGTTATTAGAGGGGGATATGGTAATAGAGGCCATCGGTCAGGCCCCTGATTTTTCGTTCGTACCCAAAGAGCTGTTCGAAAAACTGGAGTTTACGCCGCGAAGAAAAGTAAAGGTTGACGAAAATGGAATGACCACAATCCCCAAAGTATTTGCCGGCGGCGACATAGTAAATCTGAATTTAGACGCCGTTACTGCCATTGCCGATGCCAAGACAGCAGCAGAGGGAATCCATAAAATGCTCTCTGGAAAATAAAAAGTATTCTGCCTTAAGCTGCTGGCGATGCCAAGTGATTCTTTCAGAAAAGCCATAAGTAAGAAAAGCAAGCTTACCAGCTGCATCCAACAGTGCCAGTTTTTGCCATCAAAGATGGAATGAAGGGCGATTCAGGCCAAGCAAAAGGCTTAAATGTTGTTTCTAATATGCTTTGGTAAAACACTTTAGGCTACAGGAGCATTGCAATTTTGGATAACGGTCTTTACATTGCAATATTTTACCTGCCCAGACCAGTAAAGATTCGTGTGGGCAAACTGGGAAAGTTCCATTTCAAAGAGGGAACATATTTTTACGCGGGTAGTGCTCAGAGGAATCTATCGGCCAGGCTCAAACGCCACAGCAATAAGAAAAAACCTTTAAAATGGCATATTGATTATCTTTCTTCTAAAGCAAGGATGCTTGGGCTATTACAATTCCTAGACCACGTAAATATGAATGCAAATTAGCGAAAGAGCTGGGCAAAATGTCTGAATTGCCTATACCGGGTTTTGGTGCTTCGGACTGCCAATGCAACGGTCATCTGTTTTATGCACCTGAGGATAGAACAAAGTAAACTTATGATGGATAGGCGAAGACACAGAACGCATAGCAAAATTCCTAATTTCGTGCTTCATCACCACCCGGACGGTATCAGATCGCAAGGCTTATGTTGTCTACTCCACAATCATCTCCCCGTGGGATAACCTTTTTGTAGTTCCTTGCCATAACATACGGATTTTATGTTTTTATGAGGCTTTTCTAATTAAAAAATTCCTCTTTGGAATATCTAATCTTCTGTCAACCTGCGTTTGTTTGAACCGATGTCTAAAGTATAAATCAATAGGAGGAAAGAACCTGCCCATCGCAAGCTTGGTAATTTGTTCGTTTCTCGTAAGTTCTCTGAACCTTTTATAAGAGCTCCAATTATTGCTTAACCGTCGGATTTTAATATCCTATGAGCGCTGTTGAAAGTTCCTAATCTGTAAATCCCAGATTGACCAGAATATTGAATATTCAACGCTCATAAAAATCACGGCTTCTCCACGAAAGCTATCCAGAGAAGGTGCTGCTACGAGGCGAAGAAGAAACCAAATCTTAACACGACTGACCCACTCCAAAAAACTATCGATGTGTATGCCGAATTGCTTTTGGCATAAGTTCTTTAAAAAACAAAGCTTATGAATGGGCAGGGGCGGAATTGAACCGCCGACACACGGATTTTCAGTCCGTTAGCGGGTTTTGTAAGTGCTTTCAAATAAATGACATATGACTACAAAATAAAGACCTATGATGCCGGCCGAGAAGCAACCGAGAGCCAACCGTGCGTATCTGTTGCAAATTCTGTTGCAAATAGTGGCCCAGGTTAATCCAGTTTCAGAGTTGATGAAAAAAAAGAAATATAATATCTAAAGCGTCATTTTCAAGTTTTCGAATTGCTCATCAACACCAATCTAGTACTGTCAACTTATTCATCTTACATCTAATGCAGCCCTCCTATAGCACTATCACCAACAACATTGTCCAAGGTCGAGTTTTCATTTCATCACCCTAAATATTAATCTATATGTTACTGAGGGAAGATATTATAGATGAAAATACTGTAAGAATCGAATATAATTATGGAATCTAAGATCGATTTAAGTTAATGAAGTCGAAGCTTTTACAGCCTAGATGAATAAGTTGACATTACACGGTATTCAATAACGATTAATAGAATGCGCAAATTCGCTCAACAACCGAAATATAAATAAGAAAGGCAAAATTTATGACTAAGGTTAACATTATTCTGATGCAATTAATTTTAGGCGTTACTTGTGTAGTGGCAGCAGAAGATTGGCAAAATCAAAATGTTTTTCATATTAATACTGTCAAGCCGCACGCACATATGGCGGTGTATGAAGATAAAGCTGATGCGGCAAAAATGACCTCTGAGCTTTCTTCCCGGATGCAGCTGCTCAACGGTGACTGGAAATTCCACTGGGTCCCCAGCCCGGCCGAGCGCCCAAAAGATTTTTACAGAACGGATTTTGATAACAGCGATTGGAAAACCATTCCCGTTCCGTCAAACTGGCAAGTTGAGGGTTATGGCCTGCCAATTTATACGAATGTCACCTATCCTTTTAACAACAATAATCCCCCTCGTATTATGGATTCGGTACGGCGTAATTTTACCAAAAGTAGGCTGCCCAATCCGGTGGGCAGTTATCGGTATGAATTCCAGGTACCGAAGGACTGGGATGGGATGCAGATTTTTCTGAAGTTCGAAGGTGTCCAGAGCGCATTTTATCTGTGGGTCAACGGCCAAAAGGTTGGCTATTCACAGGGCAGCATGACCCCGGCGGAATTCGATATTACTCCATATGTCAAAACCGGGACTAATCTATTGGCTGCTGAAGTGTATCGCTGGAGCGATGGCAGTTATCTGGAGGACCAGGACTTCTGGCGACTCAGCGGTATCTATCGTGATGTGGTTCTTTACGCTCAGCCAAAGCAGGCAATACGCGATTTATTTATTCTGCCCCACCTGGACAAAACATATACAAAAGGCAAGTTGGATATTTCTGTTTTAGTTAATAATGCTTCGTCTAAAGATGAAAAAGTGGAAATTGAAGCGACGTTGTTCGACGCAAATAAGAAAAAGGTTAAGAGAGTTTCCGGAACAGCTTCTATAAAAATGGACAGCACAGAAAACTTGTCGCTGGAGCTGGATGCCGGGACGGTCAACACCTGGTCAGCGGAAACGCCGTACCTTTACACTCTGGTGATTACCAGTTCAGCCGGTGAATCGACTGCAAGTAAGGTAGGTTTCCGAACAGTGGAGATTGCCGATTTGCAGGTGTTGGTCAATGGTCGTCCTGTAGAATTCCTGGGCGTCAATCGTCACGAAATCGATCCCGACCGGGGCCGGATTATGACTGAGGAAATGATGGTAAAGGATATCCTCATCATGAAGCGCAACAATATCAATATCGTGCGTACCTGTCATTATCCGGATACTCCTCGATGGTATGAGTTATGCGACAAATACGGTATTTATGTTATGGATGAGACTAATCTCGAATCTCACGGGATGGGTTTCGGTAACAGGTCACTGAGCAATAATCCGGACTGGCGGGCGGCTCAAGTTGACCGTGGGGTGCGCATGGTGCATCGCGATAAAAACCATCCGTGTATTATTTTCTGGTCGATGGGAAATGAAGCCGGAGGCGGTGAAAACTTTAGGTACCAGCGGGAAGCGATGCTCGCAGTTGATTCCTCACGTCCTATTCATTACCAAGGCAATAGCAGGTTTGGTGATATTAACAGTGGTATGTATTGGGACCTGCAGGGGTTGAGAAATTATTCAAGAGGAAATCCCGAGAAACCCTTCTTCCTTTGTGAATATTCTCATTCAATGGGCAACGCTCTGGGCAATCTGAAGGAGTATGTGGAACTGTACCGCAGCGAAAAATCGCTCATCGGCGGCTGCATCTGGGACTTTGTTGACCAGGGCCTTCGTGCAAAGTATGGCGATAACGGTCGCACAGCCGTTGTAGCTCCGTTTGGAGGTAGTGTAGAACCCAGTGATAAATACTTTTTCGCCTACGGAGGCAGTTTCGGCGACCAGCCCAACGACGGCAACTTCTGTGTCAACGGTGTGGTTACTTCGGACCGGCGAAACACCGCCAAACTGCACGAGGTCAAGTATCTATATCAGTCCATCTGGGTCGATGTGCTCGATGCGGCGGCGGGCAAAATTCGTATCCGCAATGAGTATGATTTCATCGATTTGGACCAGTTCACCTGCGATTGGGAGCTGAACGCTGACGGCAAAGTGATTCAGTCCGGCCGACTCAAGACCGGTTCAATCCCCGCGGCAACATCCAAAGAAGTTACGATACCCTTTAAGCCCATCACCCCGCAGGGCGGTGTTGAGTACTTTGTGAACTTGAGCTGGAAACTGGCACAGGATAAGCTCTATGCCGAAAAAGGATTTGAGCAGGCGTATTACCAGTTTCAATTGCCCATAACTACTCCGAAAGAGTGGATGGCCAAAAGTGCGGCGCCTAAAGTTGAAAAGCTTACCGATAGTATAAAGGTTTCAGCTGGTCCAACTGAGGTCGTCTTCAGCAAAACAACCGGTAGTATTGCCTCCCTGAAACTGAACGGCAAGACAATCATTAGTAATGCAGATGATGGGCCGTTTTGCTCGATCTATCGTGCCCCGGGTGATAATGACAGATTCGGATGGAGAGGGCTGGATACCTTCGTTCCGGAAGTGACCGACTATGATGTGCAGATGATTAATGACGTTTGTGTCATTACGATGTATTGTAATTACATCTCCCCCGAAGCCGGCACATATTACGTGTTGACACGATGGTGTGTTGACGGCAATGGAGTGATCGTTTCTGACAACAGTATCGATATGACAGAAGGTCCTGCTGTATTGCCGCGTGTGGGTTTTGATATGAAGATAGCTCCTGACCTGACTCAGGTTGAATATTTCGGCCGCGGCTCGTTCGAAAACTATGTAGATCGCAAGGCCGCCGCCAATATCGGGCTGTATCAAACCACTGTTAAGAAGATGTACGAATTTTATCAAAAGCCGCAATTCTGCGGTAACCGTTCAGATGTTCGCTGGGCGGCTCTGAGCGATGAATCCGGTAAAGGTGTTCTGTTTGCGGCTTCGGACCGGATGGATTTCGGGGCATTGGAATTCACCCAACAGGAGATGGCCTCTAAAAAATACCCTTGTGACCTGGTTGCCGACGGCAAAATCGTTGTCAGTCTTAATGCGGGTCTGACCGGTCTGGGTGGGGCCAGTTGTGGGCCGGCGACACTCGAACAATACCGGTTAAAACCCGGCCACTACAGTTTTCGTTATCGCATTCAGCCCTTTGACGGAGCTGTCGATGCATCTGTACGACAGCGCTTTTATATGACCGAATCGCCGAGATTCGAAAACACTCGCGCCGATAAACTCGAATTGCTTTGCGGTGATTCGGAGGCAAAATTGGATGTGGCGTATGATACACCCGACAAGTTTGAACCGTACAATAAAAGCAGTGCTATCACTCGTGGTGGAAGAATCTTTGTCAGGGCATATAAAGATGGATTTATCCCGGTTTTGACTATGATATATTTTACCCCTCAAGTGGACCGCAGCGGCTGGGCTGTCAGCGTTAACAGCGAGGAAAGCGGTGACTTTGGTAAAAACGCCATCGATGGCAATCCTGGTACTATCTGGCACACACGCTGGCGGCAAAACGTTACCGAACATCCGCATTTCATACAGGTGGACATGAAAAAGACGATGAAACTTAAGGGTTTTACCTATCTTCCCCGCCAGGACAATAATTCTAATGGTAATATCCGCGAATATGAATTTTATGTCAGTATGGATGGTGAAAAATGGGATAAAGCCGCATCAGGGTTTTTCCGTCGAGGCTCTCGTCTGCATACGGTTGACTTTAAGAGCGAAGTTCAAGCGCGGTATTTTAAGCTTGTTTCACTATCTGAGATTAATAACGCTAAGTACACCAGCGCCAGCGAAATCAATATTCTGACAGCCCCATAGAAAGATAAACATCTGCGTCAGGAAGATACAATGAAAAGATGCTTTAAGGAACAATTACGTTGAACCGCCGACACACGGACTAGTTATTCGTATATTATAAAAAGAGCAACGGATTACTGGTCCGATTATCTTTGTTCCTAATTCAAGCTAACTCTTTTCGGCTATTTCGTTAGCGCAATCACAATTTATGTAGATTAGAACACGAAAATCCCTGAAGATTTTATAGCTTGGATGAGTAAATTGACATTAAAGGGTATTTTTCTTACACTGATTGATTTTAAAATATTTCAACCTGCGCTCGCAGTGAATCTGTACAGGCGGTGACAAATGCTGGCATATGCTGCTATAATGAAAGGCCATGATACCAGCAGATATTTTAACAACGCCGACATGGGCCCTTGACTAAAAATTGGACCATATTGTCGGCCAGCGAACGGAGAGTGTCTTTGTCATCCAGAACCTCTGCTCCCGTTTCCTCGATTTTACCGGTTTTCGGCTTTTATCGCTTCTTTATTTTAATCTTACAAGGGCAAAAGCATCACCAGGCATACGTCGTTTTCACGCACCTCATAGTTGCTTGCGAAGACGCCGTCATCACCAACGATAACAACCTTACTATCGAGCGGTGAGCCATCGTTTTTCTCCTTGATGAAGTCAACCTGCGTCCGGGTCAGTTGGTTGGGGGAACCGAGATCGCAGTAGGTGGCGTAGGCATCGTTGACCCGGTAACCGACCTTATAGAAAGTCATTGCATAGCGGCCGGGTTTCAGACCGCTGATGCGCAGAGTCGTCCGTGTCGTCTTCGCGGGAGGCAGATCGCGTTTGTAGAATACCTGATTGTGCACCTTCCGGCCGGGATGCGTTATCGTGAAATCCCAGAACAAGGCCTGTATCCCGCCTTTGTTATCCTTGCTGATCCATGATGCTTCATCATTGCTTTTGAGTTCGATTGTCCCAAGGCGGTTTAAAAACTGATAGGCATAGAAAGCAGGTTTATTGATTCCTTGATAATTGACCAGACCAAAACCGCCGTGAAACGGTGTCGTACGAGGCCCGGCTTCTTCAAAAATATCGGTAAAAACCCAATACGACATAGATTGCGGCGCACTGCCGGAACGTCGCAGGCTGTTTAAAATAAACACGGCGCTGTGATAACTGTCGTGAATCGGGTCGCTCGGGGTGTACGAGGAACTCCACTCGGTAAAATGTAATTCAAGCCCGGGTCGGGCCGACGCGGCGATCTGCCGGCGAACATCATGCACGCGTCCGGACATCGCATTGGGATCCTTTGAGAAAAAGGTACCTGAGGTCCCGGTTTCGTCGAGAAAGCCCGAAGTAACACAGTAGTGATGGGTCGAAATAAAATCTATCGGCACGTTGTTTTTGACACAGAAATCAATGGTTTCCGGTACCCATGCACATCCGGCTGTGGCCGGCCCGCCCACACGAAAACGGGGAGAGACCGATTTAACTGCTTTGGCCGTCGAGGTGTAAAGTTTGAAATACTCCTGCTTGGCATATTCGGCGAATTCTTCATCGGTTTTCCCTTTCTTGTCGCCAATCCAGAAACCGTCAAGATTCGGCTCATTCCATACCTCAAAATACCAGGTTGCAACTTCATTTTCGCCGTAGCGTTCTTTCCAATGAGTGACCAAAGCCTTAATCAAATCTTCCCACTTGGCATAATCCTTTGGTGGTGTAACATTTCCCTTCCACCAGAAAATAGTATTCGGCCCGCTTGCCAGCGCTGATGGCATGAAGGACAGTTCCACAAAGGGTTTTACATCGATGCTAATCATAAAGTCAAAAAGCTCATCGATGTATTGCCAGTTATAGATTGGCTTTCCGTCGTTTTTATAATCCTCGCTATAAACTCCCATATCGTCGCAGAGCAGTCCGTGGAAGCGCAGATATCGAAAACCGCATTCACGACGCACATAGGCAAGTTGCCGCTGCCAGTCAGCCCGCAGACCCTCGTTGGCCCGCCCCGCCCCGACACAAACCTGAAACATCCGATTCAGAGGACCGGCCTCGGCTCCTAAATTGGCGTTAATCGTCCGCACCTGGGGCGCAGGCTTTAATTCCTGGGCTTTTAAAGTCCCAACAAAAGTCAGAAGCATAAATAACGATATGATCATTTTATTTTGGTTCATAACCAGCATCACTCCTCAAAAACAATTTCGTTAATTGTTTGTCTTCGTGATGACTCATTCTCATATCAACAAACAGGCACGTTCTATAGAAACAACATTCAAATCATTGTGATCGCCCCTGTCCGACTGTGAGCACTAACTAAAAAGCATGTTTAATCCAACAGGTAATATATTATAACCATATCTGTTAAAATGGGGAATAAAAAAGCTCTCCATTTTTTGTTGACCAGACAATAATGGGCTTTTTGATTAATTATCAATCTTTTTTAAGAGTCAATCGCCCGTACTCGCAAGTTAAAGGATGTTTCACATCTGTCGTCTATTTCTTCGGCGAATCAGTACCGTAAAGCGCCATTGCATAATCTACGGTGTCATCTCCTCGCTCCCTAATAATTGAACGGTTGTTATATGCAGCACCTTCATTGAATATATCCGACCTGGTCCGGCGCCATCCCATTGAAAGATATCCCTTCTTTCCCTTCAACTCAAATGCATACCTGTGCCCGGCCTTCAGTTTTAGCTGGTTGCTTTTTTTCAAATCGAAGTGAATCAGTCCGAGAGGCTGCACCTCGTAGGCGATTTTCAAGCCTTTGAGAGAGTTAAAAAGATTTTCCTTTACGGTATATGACTTATTATCTGCCTGCTCGGAAACCGAGCCCAGGTCATACAGACCTATCACAATCGTGTTTTCGTCGTCATAGCCTAAACCGTCGCCGCCAAAAATGCTTATGCGGTCCAGCGTAAAGTCTTCATGAACCTGAAATGTCTGTCCCATAAATTCACAGTTTCGATTGGCATTGAAAGACGCGCAATAGGTCGCCTTGTAGTATGGATTGTCAACCGTTGCGATGATTGGCTTGCCCGGCCAGCTTTGCGGCATAAAGCCCGCATTCTGGGTCACAATAACTCCTTCGTCGGATTTGTTTTTGACGGGCTCTGGAAAGGGCAGCGGCGGAACATCCCGCATAGGAACGGTGACGCCCTCCACGCTGAGTGCTGTCCTCAATGAGCCATCAGGTAGATAATAAAGATAATCTACAAAAACAGAGCGGAGGTTATTGCGACCTCTTACTCCATTCAGGACAAGGTCGGCGTTATGGGAAAAGTAGAGGACTTGCCTTTAAAATCGATAACGCCGACATGCATCGATGGACTGGGCTTCATGGTTTCCGCAAGAATTCCGCGATATTTCCACGGACCCGTAATTTTGTCTGAGGTCGCATAACAGGTTTTTTTACCGGTCCACTGCAATGCGAAACCTGAATAAATCAAATAATAAATGCCGTTATGCTTATGAAACCATGGTCCTTCCGTGTAGTTCGGCAGGGGTATCGTCATGATTGGGCCATCGATTTCAATCATGTTGGGCTTAAGTTTTACCATATAGCAGTTGGGATTTCCCCAAGCCATCCAGGCTGTGCCTTCTTCATCAAATAACACTGTGGGGTCAATGTCGTCCCAGGGGTTGGGACTCGGCGTCATTTGATCGGTGATAAGAGGCTCGCCCCTGGCGTCGACAAACGGCCCGGTCGGGCTGTCAGAAACAGCCACTCCGATGCATCTCTGACGCGGACTTATTCTCTGCAAAGTCACGTAGTAATAGTATTTGCCGTCTTTTTCGACAGCCTGGGAAGCCCATGCATCTGTCAAAACCCACTCAAAGTCCGTAGGCTTCAGGATGACGCCATGCGAGTTCCAGTTAATCATATCTTTTGTGGAATAGAGCCTCCAACTGGGCATAACCCATTGATCGTTTTCATCCCTGATGTCGGATCCAGTATAAACATAGAGCGTATCCCCGACAACCAATGGAGCGGGGTCAGAGGTAAATGCATCCCTGAAAATAGGATTCACTCCCGGAGCCAATGTCTTGGATGAATCAAGCTCATTCGCCGCACAAGTCATACCTGCCAGCGAAAGTCCGAAAACCAGTGCCACTAATTTTGCCTTTGTTTTCTTGTTTTT
>Ga0315548_1001136_pt1 | contig 23123 bp, 19 predicted proteins | sample SalMarSW160110MG_2_FD_202540 | JGI IMG/M metagenome (GOLD analysis project Ga0315548, IMG submission 202540) | Salt marsh sediment microbial communities from the Plum Island Ecosystem LTER, Massachusetts, United States - Salt Marsh Sediment SW1601-110 ...
ACACACTTGAAATAAAAATCAACAAATATTTAAATTTCCTTAAACCCCTTTCCATCCTTTTTTAAGAAGTTTTATATTTATAAATCTTACTTATATTCTTCTTTGTTACCTTAATTGGTCTTAATAAAAAGCACCCAATAAAAAAGAAACATTATTGTTTGTCATACATATTAAAAATTTAATTTATCTATTATCAATCGTTCTCAACTCTCGGCGCCAAAACAAAACCTAATCCCATCTTTTCCCCAGGAAAGTCTAACCTCAAAGGGTAATTATCTGAAAAATTAACTATAACCTTTTCAGAAGTTTTTGTTGCTTTTATAAATTTCATAATATACTCAAGAGAATATTTTGCCCTTGCAATCCCTGAAATGTCTGCCTCGTCGCCGGAAAACTCTGTCCTTGCAGAATTAAGACTTCCTATCCCCTCAACTATAAAAAATCCTTCGCCTGAAATTAAAGAGCAGGAATCTGCAACTATCTTCGCATCTTCAATTGCCTGAGAGAAACTGACAGAATCAATCTCTATCCGAGCCCCAAAAGAAAGTTCAGGAATATCTTTATCATCGCTTTCCACATTAATCAATGAGAGTGTGAAAATCCTTTTTACCTTATCAAAAATTGAAATCTTCAATTGATTCTCTTCCTGCTCAAAGACCACGCTTGAAGAAACCGATACCCTCTTCAAAATTCTTTTCAAATCATTAAGATTAACCCCCCAAACCTCGTTTCCTGACTCATACTCTGAAAAACCCTCTTTCGGAAGTTTAAAAATCACAAGAGCCACATTAGCAGGGTCAACAGCAACAATGCTCATTCCCTCTTCTAAAATCTTAATACGAACCTCAGAAACAATTTCTGAAATAATCGCAATAGCGTCAGAAAGCAATTTTGGTTTTTCAAGTTTCAGTATCATAGTAATGAAAACAGGATAGGTTATTTAAAGATTATTGTGTTTTGGTGGTGTTTGTTTATTTTTTCATTAATACCCTTTTTAATAAATATCTTTTCGGAGTCTGACTTTTAAAATATAACTTATAATTTATAAGGTTTGGAGAATATTTTTTCAATTTTTTGTTTCTAAAATTCTCAACCCAAATTTCTAAATACCCTTTTCTCCTACATATATTATGACATTTCAAAAAGAACCTCTAAAAAAAGTGCAAGTCGTCGCTCTATCTTATTATGCGAGAAAAGATATCCAGAAAGCAATATTTGACTTTTGTAAGAACAGAGAAACTGTGGCAAACTTTAATAATGATTTTTTTGGAAAACGGCCTGATTGTCTTGATTATCCAACCGATATTTTAAACTCTGCAAAAAAAGGAGCAACTTCTTTTCACTGCTCAGAAGAACTTTGGGAAAATCCCCTGGACATACGAACTGAAATGATTTCAGAGCAATATAATGAAATCAAAATTGGTTGGGACTTATTAATAGACATTGATTCAAAATATTTTGACTATTCAAAACTCGCTGCAAAACTTCTGCTCTCTGCCCTTAATATGCATAGCATAAAAAATATAGGAATAAAATTCAGCGGTTCAAAAGGTTTTCATATTCTAATTCCTTTCAAGGCATTTCCAAAATTTTTTGCTGATAAAGAAACAAAAAACCAATTTCCAGAATGGCCAAGGATTATTGCAGAATATATTTTTGATTTGATAAAAGAACCAATGAACAATGAAATAATGAAACTAACCTCCCGCGAAGAACTTGAATCAAAAGGAGAATTAATATCTCAACAAATATGCCAAAAATGCGGAAGAACTGCTGAGAAAAAAACAATCTCAAAATACATCTGCCCAAACTTTAAATGCCGCTCAACAATGACCTCAATGAAATCCAATAGAAAAAAATTAAGATGCCCTTCGTGCAACGGGAATATGGAAAAAGTTTTAGAGGAAGAAATTTTCTTTTGCGAGAACTGCAAGATAAATACTGAAAAATTAAAAGAGAGTATAAGTTCATTCGGCGGGGAAAAAAGAAAAACAGAAGAAGAATTTAAAAAAGAAGAAACAATCAAATCTCAGGCAGATTCTATAGATATTGTCCTTGTATCCTCGAGGCATCTTTTCCGGACACCTTACTCTCTTCACGAAAAAACTTCTTTAGCTTCAATTCCCCTCAAAAAAGAAGAACTTGAAAATTTTAAACCATCTAACGCAGACCCTTTAAGAATAAAAAATATTATTTCTTATATGCCAAAAAGTCAGGAAGGAGAAGCAAGAGAACTTCTGGCACAAGCTCTTGACTGGGCAGAAAAAAAAGAGCCGAAAACAAAAAAATACGAGAGTGTTAGGATTGACTTAAAAGGTCTTACAATAACTGAAGATATGTATCCTCCAGGAATAAAAAAAATCTTACAAGGAATAAAAAATGACGGGAGAAAAAGAGCCCTCTCAATTTTACTCTCCTTTTTTACAAGCTTAGAATTCCCTGAAGAGTTTATTGAAGAAAAAATTTCTAATTGGAATAAAAAAAACTATGCCCCTTTAAAACAAGGTTACATTAAATCTCAAATATCGTGGTATCTAAAAAACAAACGGCTTCCTCCAAATTACGACAAGCCAATATACAAAGAATTTGGAATAAGAGGCCCGCCACAACCTGGGATAAAAAACCCTATTAACTATACAATAAAAATGGCAATGATTGCAAGAAGAAAAATTAAAAATAATTAATACTTAATATCCAATCATAGATAATATTTATAAATGATTAATCACTTAGAAAACAATGAAAAAAGAAGGTATATTTATCTTAGTAATTTTATTATTAATATTCCCAATAATTTCCGCACAGAACACAACAGAAACTTCAGAAAAAATAGAAAAAGGTTTTGAATGTCTTGAATCAAAAGCTGAAGACTGTTCCTCTTTGACAAATCAAGAAATCGCTTTAACAATTCTTGCAACACCAGATAATATTTTAGATGATTGTATAAGTGAATTAGAGAGTAGAAAATCTTCAGATAATTGGGGTAATATAAGAGATACTGCACTCGCTATTCTTTCTTTACAGCATGCAGGAAAGAGCACAAAAAATTCTGAAGAATGGATTCTTAATCGCTCAAGAACTCCTACAGAATTAATCTGGTATTTAGAACAGGATTCAGAAGGAGAAACACAATGTCATATAGGATATGATTCTTCTGATTACCTTATTACAATAAGAGAAAACAAAAAAATAGACAAGAATGCAGGACCTTGCCTTACAAGAGCACAATCAAACTTTTGGCTTCAGATTGCCTCTGAATGTTATGGAAAAGAGTTTACATTAGAATGCGAAAAAGATTTTATTGGAACACTGCTATACAAAAATAAAAACTCTCCGACAATCTATGTCTTAGAAGGAACAAAATCAGCACAAGCATATGGTTCAGTAAAACTTAAAGTTAATTCTAAATGCTTCGGAGAGTCTTCTTGTGATTATGAAGCCACTCTGTGGGCGACTCTCTCACTTTTGAAGACAGGCCACAACATAGAAGAATTCATTCCTTATATTATTGCTATGTCAGAAACAAACAAGAAATATCTCCCAGATTCTTTTATTTATATGATTACAAATTATGAAGGATACGCAACAAAACTTATATCAGCCCAAAAATTAGGGAATTACTGGGAAGCAGAAAACTCTGCATACAATAAATATTATGATACTTCTTTAACACTCCTTTCTTTAGGAAGCTCTTCATCTGAACAAATTCAAAATGCAAAAAATTGGTTATTCTTTGCTCAGGACTCCAAGGGATGCTGGCAGAATTCAATAAGAGAAACAGCAATAGTTCTATGGGCACTTTCAGGACGCTCTGGGAAAACTCCTTCAGGAGATCAAGTAACATATTGCTCACAAGCAGGATATTTCTGTGTCCCTTCATCAGAATGCCCTACTGACCAAGATGTAGGAGCAAGTTACTTCTGCCCAGTTCAATCTGAGACTTGTTGTATGACAGAAAATCTAAAAATTTGTTCTGAATATGGGGGGGAAGTTTGTGGTTCAAATGAAGTTTGCACAGGAAATGAAAGAAAATCATCAGACACTGATAAGTGTTGCACAGGAGAATGTGTAGAAAGAATAACTGAAACTGAATGTGAATCAATGTTTTATGTCTGCAAAGATTCTTGTTCAGAATCTCAAGAGGAAGTTGATTTTTCATGCAATTATGGTCAAGTCTGTTGCAGAACAAAAACAGAAGAAACATCTGGCTCGTCGTGGATATGGATATTATCAATCTTAATTTTAGTAGTAATCATAATAATATTATTCTTATATAGAAAAAAATTAAAATTATACTGGTTTAAGTTAAAATCAAGATTCAAAAAAGATAAGGGAGGAGGTTTCCCGCCTTGGTCAAGAGGACCTCCAAGATACCCCCCACAACAAAGACCTCAATTCAAGCCAGGATTCCCTCCAATAAGAAGAACACACCCTTTATATCCTTCGTCTCGAGGGAGAACTAATAAATCTGAAGATAAAGAAACATCAAATGTTTTCTCAAAACTAAAAGAAATGTCTTCTAAGTAAGATTTATTAATTATTACTTACATAATTTACTATGAACAAACTAAACATATTCCTTATTATACTATTTTTATCTTTTGCAACCTCCTCTCCTTTTATTGAATTACAACATAAAGAAATCCAGCCAGGAGAAACTCTACTTGCAACAATAGAATTAGAAAGCGGAGAGTTCATAAAACAAATTTCTGAATCAGATATAAAATTTTTTGAAGGAAGAAAAGAAGTCTTTTTTGAATTAAAAATAATTTTCTATAAAGGAACGCATTACCTTTATGCCTACATGACAAGAGAAGGAAACTTCACTATGAAAATAAATAATATACTATACAAGCAGGACGAACAACTCAACTCAAAAAACATTGAAGAGCAAATAAGTGTCTTAAAAAAACCAGTAATAAAAAACAACATCTCAAAAACAGAAATAGTCTCTATAAAACCTGGATTAATTTTTCTTGAAAAAGAACCAAAAATAAAAATAATAAATTTAGGGAACGCATCAATTAATTTTACAATAACAAACCTCAACAGCTCAACTGAAAAAATTTCTCTTAAACCTATGGAGGAAAAAGAGTTCTCACTCTCGCCATCACTTAATCTATCTTTTTTCAAAATTAACGCATACAAAGAATTTTCAATTCCAATAATTTTCTCAGAAGAAGATATTTTCACACCTATAGAAGAAATTCCTCTCAAATCACCCCACGAAATAATTCTTAAAAATCTTATATTAGGAGAAGAAAATTTTGAGACAATTCAGCTTTTCAATTTCGGAGACGAAAACATCACAAATATTAAAATAAGTTCAGATATAGATTTTATCAAATTTGGAACAATAGAAAATATGTCAGCAAGAGAAACCCGCAACCTTTCAATTCAGTTTTCACCAGAGAACGCAGGACATTTCAATGGAGTAATAAACATAACTTATGAACATTTAAATGAAAGTAATCATCTTGAAATTTCTTTTAGTTTATTTGTTCTTCCTGAAGGAAGCACTGAAGAGAACTTTGAAATCTCTCAACAAACCTGCGACGAAATTGGGGGGAATGTATGCACTTTAGAAGAAATCTGCATAGGAAACGCAACATTCACAAAAGGAGGGGAATATTGTTGCTTAGACTTATGCGAAGAAATAAAAACAGGAGAAGGCGGCGGCTCAAAATGGATTATTGGAATCATAATCTTAATAATTTTAGGTTTAGGGGGATATTACTTCTACAGAAAATCAAAAAAAATCAAACCAGAAAAACCAGAAGAAAAAATAAAAGAAATATCTGAAAAATACAACTAAAGGATAAGAGGGAATTCTGTGGGAGGAATTAAATTAAGTTATTAAGGGGAAGGGAAAATTATTATATGTTTTATTAGGAGATTATCAATAGTGAAGTATTGATATGGGGATGTTAGTTTCAATTATTTTTAAGGGCTAACGTCTAGAAGGGGCAGTTTTCCTTTCCGATATATTTAAATATAACCATATAATTATACTGATTAATGGCGGAAACTAAGTCTAATGGTTATGGTATCGCAAGCTTAGTTTTAGGGATTATCAGCATCGTTTTTTGTTGGGTGCCTATTCTTGGATTAGTTTCTGGAATATTAGGAATTATTTTCCACGTACAACAAAAGAAGATATTTGCTAACGGAATTTCTACTGGAGGATTAGTAACAAGCATAATAGGTTTAGTATTTTCAGTAATATATTCTATATTTTGGCTTTTTCTTGCCGCAATAATTGGCTCTGCATTATAGACTTACACAGAAAACTGACCTTTGATTCTTGTTCTCGACGCATCATTTACTCTTTTTATGGAACGCCTTTAAAAATAACTGTCGCCTTCGCCTCGCACGACTTAACAGACATTAAAAGAAAAATCCTTGTAGAACTTCAACCCAAATAAAACAAGAATCTAACAAAAATCCAAAATCATTTTTTCAGCGCTTTTCTTTGCGTCTTCCCAGCCAAATTATCTTGTTTTCCTGATACTGGTTTAGCAGTATGTCTCAAATCCTTTGCCACTTTCTTCTGTATTGCCAGTCCTTCTTCAACACTTGCTTTCTTTTTTTCAATTGCCTCTGTTTTTTCTTCATCACTTATTTTTTCTTTTTCCTCATGCTTAGACATTTTCACTTTTATTTTTTTAGATTTCTCTTTCTTTTTCTTATCCCTTGCAATAACAAACTTAACTGCCTCAGGAACCTCTGCAAGTTCAACATAAACAATCCCTCCTTTCTTAACTGCCTTAACTTTAATTTTATTCGCAGGTTTCTTTATTCCTCTAAACCAGAGCTCATTATTAAGATACAAATCAATCTTTACTTTTTTAATATCTCTATTTTCCACTTTCATATGCTTTACTAAAAACTCTCTAATCGTCCTAACAGCTTTTTTCGCTCTTTTATACTTCGGAACTTTCAAAACCTTTTTCTTCAAAGGAATAACATACTCCCTCTCAAGCTCAATCTTTTCTTCCTTAACTTTTTCGGATTCTTTTTTAACTGCAGGTTTAGATTCCTTCTTTTTTTCTTTAACAGTTTCTTTCTTTGTTTCACTAACAACTTTCTCTTCGGTTTCCTTTTTTGTATCTTCTTCTACCATTATTTTAAATACTTTTTCTTGGTTGTTCTTGGTTTAATTTTTAAACTGCTTCTCCTCCAGTTTCTCCTTATATGAGTAATCGCAGAAGGATGCACTTTTTTTCCTTTTCCAAATTTTTTTAAAATAGTCCAGAATGGAGCCCACTTAGTCTGACTCTGAGCCTTGCCAAGATGCCTTTTTCTACTACTTTTAGATTTAACCTTTCTGCTTACCATTCTCTCCAATATTATTATTTATTTCTTCTATCTCTTGACCCCTAATACTCTCTAAACTTTCAACTTTAACATTATCCAAATTAATTCCTTTTTTCTCTTCAACTTCAATAGAATCTAAAAATTTTCTTCCTTTATCTGTTAATCTTCTTCCGTATTGAAATTTAGTGACCTTTTCTACAAAACCTGCCTTCTCAGATTGTTGTAAAATCGTTCTAATAATTTTCCCTCCAGCCTTCCTAAATTCGTCTGGCATTCCTCCTCTGTTTTTCCGTGAACCATATTTAATTCTTAATCTCCCAACACCTACAACCCCCTTTATGTACAATTGTCTTAACATAGAAGCTGCACGAATATACCAAAAATTAATACTAATGGGGGGTCTTTCCCGAGAATTTCCTGATTTAACAAATAAAGACCATTCAGGAACTTCAAACTCAGGAATTTTTTTCAAAGCTTCTGCTAAACTCAAAACAAAATTCTCTGCATCTTTTTCATAAATTATCCTTGCCATTTTAATAAGGCCTTTCTTTCGAAAGCAAATCGTTAACCGCAAACGGAACTTTAGCCCATTAAACCTTGAAAAAAATACTTTATAAATCTAACTAAAAGAATTTTAATCCGTAATCCTATAAAAGAAATATTTAAATAGTATATTATTATATAATATTATATATTAAAAAATATTATATATTCTCACAATTACAAAAAAAAGAATTTCCGCCAGTGTAGAAAAAGAAACTATTCAGAAAATAAAAGAAATTACTAAAAAGAGAAATTTTAGAAATAAATCCCATGTTATCGAAGCTGCAATAGATTTGCTTTTTAGAGAGGAAAATGAAAAATAAAATCCTGAAGGCAGTGAAGGGAAGGTTGTGAACTGAACAAGTCAGTTCTAATCAAATCTGCGATTTGCTAATGAAAAATAAAGGACAGGTCACGATTTTTATTATCCTTGGAATATTAATATTTATAGTCATTATTCTTTTCTTTCTTCTTTCAAACAAAATTAAAGATGAGAAACCAATAATCACCAACCCCAAAAGTTACATTCAGAAATGTGTAAAAGAATCGATAGAAAAGTCAGTTGATATTATATTAAAAAATGGGGGAGGACTCCAACAACAACAAAAAATTTTATACGACGGAGAATATTACACTTATCTTTGTTATCAAGGGGACTATTACCTTTCTTGTTATAATCTTTACCCAATACTTCAGGAAAAAATAGAGTATGAAATAAAAGAGGATATTAAAAATGAAGTTCAAGATTGTTTCAACAGAATGAAAGAAGATTATGAAGGAGAGGGTCTTGAGGTCAGTGGGGGTGCTACAAATCTTTCAATTATTTTACTTCCTGGAAAAATAAGAGTGGATGTAAAAAAGAAAGTTCAGATATTAAAAGACGAAAGTTCCCAGAATTTTGAAGATTTCAGCTTTGATTTATTGTTCCCTCTTTATGAATTAATTAATATAGCAAGAGAGATTACCAACAGCGAATCACAATATTGCTATTTCGAATATAACAGTTATATGCTCCTCCACCCAGAATATAAAATATGGAGAATCGACTTCGATGGCAGTAAAATTTACAAAGTGGTAGATAAGAAGACTGGAAAAGAATTTAAATTTGCAATTCGGAGTTGCGCGTTTCCTCCAGGAATATGAAAACAAAAAAGATAATCATCACTTATTTTGAATTAATATTAATTATAAGTTCAACTTTCGCTTTTTCCTATATCCTCTATTCTTCAAGAAATCTATTCAACGAAGACTACTTTGGAATAAACCCCAAAAAAAACAACTTAATTGAAAAAGCATTAATAGAGATATACAAAAAAATTAGAACGCCCCTTTTCCAGGTCGTTTCAGCACAACAAATTGGATGTTGTTCAATCAATAAAAATAGTGAAAAATGTGCGACTTCAACTGAAGAATACTGCGCAGGACAATTCGCTGAAGGAGCACTCTGCTCAAGCACCTCCTTTTGTGTAAAAGGCTGTTGTTATAATGAAAAAAAAGGAATTTATGACAACAATGTTTTAAGAGCTGACTGCACTGCAAGTTGGAACTCTGACCCAAACTGCAATCTCCCTGGAGCAAAAAAAGGATGCTGTGTCTTGGGGAGTATCTCACTATTCGTAACACAAGGACAATGCCAGACAGAAAGTTCGTGGAGAGGGTTAGAACTGGAATGGAAATCAGACTTAAACGAACTTCAATGCATATTACTTTCATCAACCCAAAAAGAAGGAGCGTGCGTTCTTGGCGGAGGAGAATGTAAATTAATAACAGAAAAAAGTTGCCTAAATTATAAAGGGGAATTTAATGAAGGATATTTATGCACCTCAAAAGAACTTAACACTTCCTGTGAAAAAACAACTCAAACAGCCTGTATTGATGGAAAAGATGGAGTTTATTTCTTGGATTCTTGTGGTAACATAGCCAATATTTATGACAGCTCAAAAATGAATGACCAAAATTACTGGGAAAAAATCGCCCCGCTGGAAGAAAGTTGCGGAGCGAGTAATAAAGATGGAAATGCCAACAGCAAAACCTGTGGAAACTGCAATAGATTTTTAGGGGGAATATGTTCTTCTGCTGGGGCAAATAACTTCAATGTTAATTCAGGAAATTTCTACTGCAAACCAACTTCCTGTATGTTCAAGGGAGAGGCATACAAGAATGGAGAGAGCTGGTGCGTTTATGACGGAAAAATTGGAGGAGGAGATGATATAGTCGGCTCAAGACACTGGCGATATGTCTGCAACAATGGAGAAATACAAGTTGAGCCATGTGCTGATTATAGAAACCAGATTTGTATTCAATCAAACACTTTTGACATAGAAGGAAAAGAAATTGAATTTAGAACATCTTCTTGTGTAGCAAACAATTGGAGAGAATGTATTTCCCTTAACAGCGAAGAAGACGGCTTGGAAAAATGTGCAAAAACTCTAAATTGCAGAATAGAAAAAGTGAATATAGCAGATAAATTTAGTTTTGATGTGTGCACTCCAAAATATCCTGCAGGTTTTGATTTAACTGACCAGAGATACTCTGAAACAGCAAAAGCCATCTGTGGAATGGCAACGCAAAAATGCATAGTTGTCTATAAACCAAAACTATTTGGAGGATGTGAGATAGAATATAATGGAGATTGTTTAACAGAAGAATTCACACAAAAAATGAACGACTTTTGCAGGTCACTCGGAGATTGTGGAGGCGAAGTAAACATTGTAGGAAAATACACTGAAAATTATAAAGTTACAAAAGCCCCAAGGCTAAGTTCTTTATGGATAAATAAATTAAAACAATTAGCAAATCCTATTTTAGGACAGAGAGCAGAAGTTGAAGATTATACTGAATACCTTAAATCTGCAGGAGTTATAAGCGGTGGAGAAAATGGAGAAGATTATGATATAACAAGTGATTTTATGAAAACAGGGGCAGGAGTTGCAGGGATTGGTTATGTCATGGGGGTTGCTTCCCTTTTGTCGGTAACATATATTGCAATTCCTGTTGGGGAAGCGGTTGCGTTGGGGGGATTAGCAGGTGTAGGTTCTCATGCTGAACTATTTGGGGCCCAGTCTGCAAGTATGGCAGGTTTTGCCGGCGCTGCGATTGGAGCAGGCATCGGAATGCTCACAGGAGCTTATTTAGCCAAAGCACTTGGGCTCGCTCCTATTGGTTCAATTTTAATGGCTGTTGGTGGGAGTATGGTTGGATCAGCAATGACTCAGGTTTTAGGTATTATCGAATTAGGAGCCTTATTTGCTCCTCTTATGATTATAGGAATCATTCTTACAATCATCTCTTTATTCTTCGGAGGTTCTGACTGCGACCCAAAAACAGTTACATTTGAATGCAAACCATGGCAACCGCCGACAGGAGGAAGCGATTGTGAAAAATGTAATGGCGACCCGCTAAAGCCCTGCTCTGAATACAGATGCCAAAATTTAGGTGCTGCCTGCGAATTAGTAAACAAAGGAACAAACAACGAACTATGTGTCCACAAAAACCCAAATGATGTAATCCCTCCAAAGCTCCAACCACAATATGGAGTAATCTCTGAAAATAAAAAATACAGTAGCATATCTGACAAAGGATTCAAAATTTCCTCTACTCAAGGAGAATGCCTTGACGCTTACACTGATATCTTATTTGGAATCACAACAGACGAACCAGCGCAATGCAGATTTGACTTAGAAATGAAAGACTTCTCTGAAATGAACTTTGACTTCGGCTCAAATCTTTTTGGATATAACCACACAATGTTTTTCACGCTTCCTGACCCGAGCCACGGAGAGAGCCACGGAGTTGATTGGTCTGGAGAATTGACTCTTTATGTAAAATGCCAAGACACTAACGGACACGAGACTCAGAACTTTTATACAATAGATATGTGCGTCAATCAAGGACCGGACAAAACCGCCCCAAGAATCCGTGCAATAGAACCTGAAGACAATAGATTAATCAGTTTCAATTCAACAGAAGAAAAAATCAAAGTAATAACAAACGAACTATCTACTTGTAAATGGGACACCTCAGACAAAGATTACTCTATGATGAACAATAAAATGATTTGTGAAGACGGGTTTGAATCTCCATCATCAACACAAGGATATTCCTGCGAAACAACCCTATCGATAACATCCATTGAAAACAAATACTATATAAGATGCAAAGACCAGCCATGGCTTGAAGAATTAAACCGAAGCAACGAAAGAAACGCCAACACGCAAAGCACACTATATACACTGAGAAAACCTGAAAGCAAAATCACAATAGATTGGATTGCCCCAAATGAGGATTTCAGAACCTCAACAGAATTCACTACAATAGAAATTCAGGTAAGAACTTCAGGCGGAGGAGAATACCATATTTGTTCATACTCAATGTCAGGCTACGAAAAAATGATAGAAATTTTTGAGACAGGCGAAGCAAGAATCCACAAACAACCAGGCTTAAGCGTCCCTTCAAAACAAAACATAATTTATATTGAATGTAAAGATGAAACAGGTGACTTTGTAAGAGGAAAGGCAGAATTTGAAATCCTACTTGACAGTTCATATGAAACAGAAAATTACGAGGAAGAGGAGGAAGAATCTGAAATTGACAGTTCATCGCCACAGATAGCAAGAGTTTGGCAGGAAAAAGGAAAAATATATTTTATCACAAACGAACCAGCAGAGTGCAGTTATTCTAAAACCAACTGCGAATTTAAATGGAATAATGAAACATCAACTTCTCTTGGAGAAAAACACACTATAGAAATATTCCGCGGACAAATTTATTATATCAAATGCAAGGACGAGTTCGAAAATCTTCCAGCAGGGTGCTCCATTACTATTTCTCCTACTTAATGCAATATAATAGAATTTATAAATAGAAAATAACTAAAATAAAGATGGGAAAGAGGTTCGCAAAAAAAGGGCAGGTAACATTATTTATTATTTTAGGGATTGTTATTATCTCAATTATTCTAATTTTCTTTTTATGGTTTAGACCAACTTATATCTCAGAGAGAGGAGGAAAATTAAGTTTTGAAGGATGCGTCAGGGAAACAATAGAAGAATCTGTTAAAGAATTAGAAAAAAATGCAGGCTACATAAATCCTGAACTTACTTATCCTTACAAAGACGAGAAAATTACTTACCTTTGTTACACTACTGAGTATTATAAAACATGCACTATCCAAAAACCTTTTTTAAAACAGCATTTTGAAGAGCAGTTAGAAAAATATGTTTCTCAAAAAATAAACAATTGTTATGAAGATTCTCTTTCAGAATTAAAAGCAGAAGGCTATGATGTCACCCCAGGAAAATTGAACTACAACATTTCAATAGAACCTGAAATCATAAAAATCTTTATTAATGCCCCTACCACAATCGGCTCCGGGAAATTTTCAAGATTTAATATTGAAGTCAACTCTCCTCTCTACGATATTTTAATGCTCGCTACTTCACTCCTCCAATTTGAAACTGCCTATGGGGATTCTGATGTGGATTACATAAATGACTTTTATCCTGATTACTACATTGAAAAAATGAAAATGGACGACGGGACAAAAGTTTACACAATCAATAGCAAAATATTTGAAAATAAATTTCAGTTCGCCAGCAGGAGCATTGCGTGGCCAGCAGGATATTTCGGATGATAACAAAAAAAGGAATATTAGGAAAACCAGAAAAGTTAAAAGAAATATTTGAATTTTTGAAGCCAGGCAAATGGAAAGTGATTCTTACCCTTATCTTTGCTTTCTTTATTTGGATTATTTATACATCAGCCGTTCTTCCGAATATTATTACAGAGAATTTAAATTCAAAAGGGCAAATTTTAGCAGGAGCTCTTGCTTCTGTCTTGCTCTTTGGATTAATAATAATTCTATATACGATTATAAGTTTAATAGTATATTTTATTAAAGAGGAATATAAAAGTGGTAAATAAAATATTGGAGGCAGATAAGAAAGATTGTGAACTGAACAAGTCAGTTCTAATCAAATCTGCGATTTGCTAATGAATAAAAAAATAATCCTTTCAATCGGAATCTTAATATTATTTTCTTTAATAGGAATTGTCTCCTCGGCGACTACTCTGTCAGAGCCGAGCAGTTGTTGCGAGAAAACAAAAGGAGGAGCTTATTGTATTAACACAGAAGAAGAAAATTGCGACCCTAATTTCAAAAGTTCTATGACTTCCTGTGAAACAACATCTTATTGTAGATTAGGAACTTGCTATGATTCTTCTGAAGGAATCTGTATGGAAAATACGCCTCAAAGTGTCTGTTCGAGTAGTGGAGGAACTTGGGATAGCCGTTCAATTACAGAAGTCCCCCAATGCCAATTAGGATGTTGCATCATTTCTGACCAAGCTGCGTTTGTCTCATTAGTCCGATGCAAAAGATTATCAAGTTTCTTTGGAGTTGAAAACAATTATAGAACAGAAATCACATCTGAAATTCAGTGTATAGCTGCGGCTCAGTCGCAAGATATAGGGGCGTGCGTTTATGAAAAAGATTATGAAAGAGTCTGCAAATTCACAACAAGAGTAGACTGCGGAGCATTAGAACAAGTAGAAACAATAGAAAATTCTTCCTCTTCTGAAAAAAAATTCTATAAGGACTTACTATGTTCGGCAGAAGAGCTCAACACAATCTGTGCAAGACAAGTCTCAACTACCTGCTACAATGGAAAAGTTTACTGGACAGATTCTTGTGGCAATCGCGAAAATGTTTATTCTTCAAACAAAGATAAAAGTTGGAACAATGGTCGAGTTTTAGAACCTGATTTGGTCTGTTCTCCAAACGACGGCTCAAATAAAGATTGTGGAAATTGTGAATATTTATTAGGAAGCAGATGTGCTGTATGGGACGGAACTTTAAACATTGGAAAACCAGCAGGAAGTGATTATTATTGTAAGCGAACAGAATGTGTGGATAGAAATGGAAACAAAAGAATTAATGGAGAGAGTTGGTGTGTCTATGATGGAAATGTGGGAAAGGGATTAGATAAAGTTGGTTCAAGATACTTTAGAGAAATTTGCGTGGACGGAGAAGTAAAAGTCGAGCCGTGTGCAGAATACAGAAATGAAATATGTCTTGAAGGAGGAATAGAAACAGACAGTGGATTCTTCCAGACAGCTGCCTGCAGAGTAAATCGCTGGCAAGATTGTGTTTTACAGACAAAAGAAAAAGATTGTCTCAATATTGACAAAAGAGATTGCCAGTGGTTACCTCATGTAACTGGAATGACTTTAGGAGCAGGAACCTCCGAAAGCGGACAAACAACAGGTTTCTCAAATCCAACTGCTGGAGAAAGCAAAGCATTTACAAACCCAACAGCAACAGGAAATTCAATCGCACCAATAACAGGCCTTGAAACAAGCGGAAGTGAAACAACATATTCAGGTGAAAAGAGAGTTTGCGTCCCTCAATTCCCGCCAGGACTAAACTTCTGGGATGACGCCAACTCACAGCAAATATGCGGTCAGGCAAGTGCACAATGCACAGTTGTAAAAGAAAAAGACGTTTTCGGAAATGAAAAAATTATTGAAGGAAAAGAATGCCTAGAAGAACAATGGGCTCTTGAAGCGAACCGAATCTGCACATCACTCGGCGACTGCGGTGGATACATCAACTATATAGAAAAATACACAGATGAAGGATATGATTGGAAAATTGACGGGAAAGTAAAAAACTTCGCACCAAACACAATAAACAAAATAAAAGGCGGTTTCACAGGAATGATAGTCCGAGCAATATCAGGAGATGATTGGAATGAAATTAATTAAAAGAGACACCACTTAATAAAGGTTACAAAACGAAAGGTTTAAATATCAAAAAACATAGAAATAATATGGAAAACTTAAAACAAAAAATCAGGAATTACGCAGGAGCAAGTTTAATCGGACTTGCAAGTTTAGTTGGTTCAGGATGCAATGAACAACTTGCAGATTCTCTCGTGACAGCAGCATGGCAACAAACAACAGTTAGTGCGATTGACAGCACAATTAGAAATGAAATTGAAGGACCGAGAGGAAGCACTACCTATGTAAATGTGCAAGAACCAAGTAATACTGGAAATAGTGAAAATAATGAAAGTCAAAGTTCTTCAAACATACCAACTCCTCAAATATATTCAACAGAAATTTACAATTTAGACAGAAATGAAAAAGAAGATATAGGAGAAGTTTATGGAAGAACATTTAAAGATAGGGCAGAAGAACTTATAGGAAGAACAACACATCCTAACAGTAAAACAAGATTTAATTATTTTACTACAAATTTTTTAATTACTAAAATGATAGAAGGAGATTTTCCTGAGGGAGGTTATAAAATAATAGAAACTCTTAATGGAAATCCTATAAAAATTGAAATTGCAAAAAAAGGATATAATTGTAATTTGTTTAACCAGCAAAATGAAATTTTATTATCTTTTTGGAACTTAGAAGAACTTTTGAGATATTATAATATAGAAATTAAAGGAGAACCGTTAAAGAAAGGAGATACAATAGTTGTTACTGGTGCAAGAGCAGAGTAATAGGCTCAAAAAATAGGTAATATGATAAAAAAAGAGGGAATAAAAAGAGAAAGTTTGAAAGTTTATTTTATAATTCTAAATCTAATGATTTCTATAATTGCTTTCTCGTTTTTAGTTGGGTTGAGTACCCCTTTTGTTAGTGGAACTGATCCGATAAAAGTCAGCAGTGCAAATGCTTTAACTAATGGGGGCACTTCTGCTACAAGAAATATTCCATTATATGTAAATACCGGTGCTGCAAAAACCATTAGTTTTACCCCAATAAACACTAAATTATATGGCTCAAATCCTATCACTCTCCAAACAACTAACATAAAATCTGCTTCTCAATTAGCTGATGGAACAATTAAAATAGTTACTAAAGATGGGACACCATATATCATTCAAAAAGGGGAGGAAGGAAATTTCTTAAGCTCAGGAACCCTTGAAGCAAAACCAGGCTCTTCAACTCTCTCAAAATTCCTTCGCCTTCCTACAGGAGGAGGTTTAGACGCACTTGCAACAGGAGCTCAGTGGGCGCTTTTTGCTTATGGTGTTGGCTATATGCTTGGAAGTTTATTCGGAATGAGCAAGCAAAATACACAGGCACTTGCAACTGCAATGGCTGCAGGATTTGGTTCTTATAATTTTTTCTCTACATGGGATGTAACTGCTGCGAATAAAATACTTGCTAACCCTCTCTTTGGAATCGGAATCGGAGTATTCATCCTTATTCTTATGTACAGAAAAACAGACACAGAAATTGTAACCTTTGATTGTTTGACTTGGCAAGCGCCGTCTGGGGGAAACGATTGTGAAATATGTAATTATGATACCTTGCCTTGTTCTGAATATAGATGCAGAAGTTTAGGGCAGAATTGTGAACTTGTAAATAAAGGAACAACACAGGAAAAATGCGTCAATATAAATCCTCGGGATGTAAACCCCCCTGTAATCTCCCCTAATTACAATGTAATAACAGAAGGACACAAATACACAAATGTCAGAACATCGCCCCCTGGACCAGGATTTGAAATAATAAATCTTGAAAGTTCAGACGGGTGCCTTAAAGCATTCACTCCTCTAAAATTTGGCATCACCATAGATGAGCCAGCACAATGTAAGATTGATTTCAACCACACAACAAATTTTGACGAAATGACTTCCTTCATAGGCGGAAGCAATTTATATTTATACAACCACACAGAACAATTCTCTCTTCCAGGAGCAGAAACTCTTGAGGGCTCTGGTTTAATATTAGAAAATGGAAAAGATATAACATTCTTTATAAGATGCAAGGACAAAAATGGAAATGAGAATACAGCAGAATATGCCGTCAAAATGTGCATTGACCCAAGCCCTGACACAACAGCTCCTCTGATAAAAGCGACCTCAATAATGAACAGTGGATGCGTAGCAGAAAACCAAGATTCTGTCAATGTTGAAGTTTACACAAATGAACCAGCAAACTGCAGATGGAGTTTTGATGACCAAAGTTACGAAAATATGCAGAACCAAATGATTTGTTCAAACGAATTATATCAGATAAATGCAAACCAACTCTTCACTTGCAAAACAGCTCTTACAGGAATTTCAAGAGAAGGGACAAAATATTATATTAGATGTGAAGACCAACCAAATTCAGAAGTAAATGACAGAAACAGAAATAGAGAAAGTTTTGTATTCAATTTAAGAGGAAGCACAGCACTAAAAATAAGCAAACTGCTCCCTAATGGGACAGTATTTGGAGCGGTAAATCCAGCACCTATTGAATTATATGTTCAGACACTTTTCGGATGCAATAATGGATTATCAATATGCGATTACTCAACTACAGGAAACGAAGGAGATTTCATAATGTTTTATGACACAAACAATGAAGATGGAGTAAGCACCCAGAAACAAAGTTTAGGTCCTGGAAGCCACAAGTATTACATTGAATGTATAGATGAAGGGGGAAACATCGCACGCGACACAATAGAATTCATTTTAGATATAGATACAAGCGCACCAGTAATCGCTAGAATTTATGAAGAAGAAGGTCTGCTCAAAATAGTAACAGTCAAAGAAAGTGAATGTGCTTACAACTTCGCAAACTGCGATTTCACATTTGAAGAAGGAACTGAAATGCCTTATGCAAATTCTACAAATCACATAGCAGAATGGAACAAAGACAAAACATATTATATAAAATGCAGAGATGAATTCAAAAACGAAGACGCAGACTGCTCAGCAATTGTCCGCCTGGGTGAAAATCTTTTTGGGGCCTAATAAATAATTTTATATAACCTTACTTACTTAATTGTATATAATAAATCAAAACGCAGTTTTGGAACAAAAGTTTCTCTACTTGCGGGAAATTTCTCTTTTCTAAAGAGAAAGAAACCTATGAACAAAAGAGCACAAGAAACTATGGGTATGCCCTTCGGGGTTATTTTCGCAATATTTCTAATCGTCGTGTTCGTTGTAGTAGCTTTCATTGCAATATCTAACTTTCTTGACATCGGAAATGCTTCTAAAGTCGGGATGTTCTATCAGGACTTACAAACAGAAGTTAACAAAGCAAGGAATTCCCAGTCAAGCGAGTTTGAATTTAAAATTAATCTCCCAAACAAAATAGAAAAAGTATGTTTTGCTAACCTCTCTGCAAAGATAACCTCCAACTTTGAAGATTATGAAATGATAAAAAATTATGACATCTATGAAGCCAACACTTTTTTGCTTCCCCCAGAAAACGCAGAAAATATGCAATGGAAAAATATAAATTACATTAACATTACAAAAATTACTGAAAGCAAAAATCCTTACTGTGTCCTTGTTTCAAATAATCTGAAAATAAAAAAAGATTTCTATGATAAATTGGTCAAGATTGAATAAAAGAGTTTAAAAAAAGAATTGTCCTTTAAATTTAATGAAAAAAAGAAACTTTTTTCAAAGTTCCATGTTTCCATTGCTGGCTCGGAAAAAAAGAGGAGAGTTTGGTTTTGTCTGGCTTTTTGCCATTATAGCTGGCGGGGCAATTTTATTTTTAGCTATATACGGTTCTGTAAAATTTGGAGAGACTAAGAAATTTCAAAGCGACACAGAAATTGCAAAAACTCTGGCAATCCTCACAGACCCTATGCAAGCAAGTTTCGCCGAAGGAAGTTACGGAAAAATTTCTTTTAGAGAAGAAACAAGGATAAATAATATTTGTTTCAAAGAAGACTTCGGAAAAAACGACATATCTATCTCAACAAAATCAGGCATTGTAAAAGAATGGGGAAAATCCGGAGGAGCAATCTCAGTCCATAATAAATACATATTCTCAAAAGAAAAAAACGAAGGAAAGGACTTTTATGTTTTTTCCAAGCCATTTGAATTTCCTTACAAAGTAAACGATATGATTTTTTTAATGTCAGAAGATTACTGTTTATTAAATCCTCCTGAATATATCTCAGAAGAAATTATAGGACTAAGAATTCCCAATATTAAAATTAGCAACTGTTCTGATTCTGATACAGTAGTCTGTTTCGGGAAGGGGAATAATTGTGATATAATGGTTTATGGTGTGTGTATGACTGATTGTAATTCAATTTATGAAGAGGGAACTGTGGAAAAAAAAGAGGGAACAATGAAATACAAAGGGAACCTGATATACGCTGCAATATTTTCAGAACCGAATATTTACGAATGTAATGTTGAGCGACTGCTTCAAAGAACTGGAAAAATTGCTGAACTTCTAAGCGAAAAAGCAGACCTAATAAATGCAAGAGACTGCAACACAAATCTCAAGCCAGACCTTCTTATATGGAAAGGATTAACTGAAAATGCAACTTCAGAGAATATAATCTTACTTAATCAAATATCTAAAAAATTAAACAGACTAAACGCAGGAGAACTTTGCAGATTATGGTAAGAGCTCTTTCTTTTTTAGAAAAAAAGCATCGAACAAGTCGGTTCATGTTTTTCTTCTTTGTCGAAAAAAAGAAATTTCTCGCAAGTAGAAAAAATTATAATAGTTTAGCTATACTAAAAAATAACAAAGCACAGATGAAAATTCAGCAGATGGCTTTTATGATTCTTGCAGTTTTTTTATTTTTTATATTAGTAGGATTATTTTTTTTGTCAATTGAATTTAGAGGTCTGAGGCAGAAAGCAATGTTGCTCCAAGAGGAATCTGCAGTTTCTTCACTAAAAGTAATCTCAGACATGGCAGAAATAAACTTTGATTCGAGTGAAACGCTCGTTCTTGACGAAGATAAATTAAGAATTCTTTTAGGGGACTTTGGAAAATATTATGAAACATTCTGGCCAGTGAGTTCAATAAAAGTTTACAAAATTTACCCTGCAGGAGAAATCATAAAATGCCCTTCTTTAAACTGCAATTATTATGAGATTTACAACAGCGGACAAAAAAATGTTAAGGAATATTCCACATATGTCTCAATCTGCAGGAAAATAAAAGAATTCAGTTATGTTTATGACAAATGTGAAATCGGAAAATTAGTTGTAGGAGTAAAAACCAATGAATAAATTAAAAATATCTTCAAGTAAAAAAGCACAGCAGGAAATAGTTGGTTTTGTTCTTATAGTCGTGCTTGTCGTGGTCGGGCTTATGGTTTATCTTGTCATTTCTTTTAAAGAATCACCGGCAGAAGGGAATAGTGTTCAGGTAGGGAATATGTTGGATTCAATAATGAGAACAACGACAGAATGTGCTCTTGTTTTTGAGCCGGACTTTGAAGATTATAGAGAATTATTCGGAAGCTGTTACAAAAATGAGGTCTGCCGTAATCTTAACAAGGAGGCATGCAAATATCTTAATGATAGTTTAAGAGAAGTTTTAGACAATTTAATAAAAAGCGAAGCGACAATAAATTACTATAAATTTGAGCTTTTTGAAAAAGAAGGTGCTGGAATAATTGAGATAAAATGGGGAAATTGTAGCGGACAAATCTCTGGAGCACAAAGAAACATCTTTAAGGATTCTCAAACTCTTATCGTGAGAATGACAATTTGCAATTAAATATTTATTATAATCTTGATACTATCTACTGAAAGGACTGGCATCAAAGACTCTCTCCGGCCTTTTTTTTCAAGGACAAAATCTATAAAACCAACCCTCTCAAGCGCCTTTAGGTCGTCTCTGACAGATTTAAAATCCCTTCCAAGTTTTTTAGCGAGTTCGTAAATTGATTTAGATTTTTCGTGTTTTAAAACATAAAGAATTTTTGCCTTTTCATTGCTTAACAAACCTCTAAGAATTTTTATATCAGAAAAGTCATAAGATTTTTCAGAGCCAATTAACTTTGAAACAAAATTCTTCTTGCTGACATTAATATCAACATAACGGACCTTAGTTTTCTTCTGTGCCATATATAGGGTATAACACTTCAGATATATAAATCTTCTGTTTTAAACATATATAGGATTTCAGCACATATATATTCAATCAACAAAAACCAAATTTAAAAAAAGTGTTATTTTTAATTTAAATAACAAAAAATTTATAAATAAACTATGTAAAACAAGGCATTTTAGGGTTATTTTTGGGGGTTTATGGTAAAGTTTATAAAGGGTTTTTGAGTTGTTCATTTAGCGTTATTGTTTACAATAATGCATTAACTAGTTAGTGTTCATAAAGGAACCCTAGTGATTACAACTTATAACGCTCCCTGTTATAGGTCAAAACTTTCGCTCTTGTGTCAATGAGACAATAAGAGTAGAAGTTTTCCGGCCAGACTATTAGAAAAGTTGAACGCGTTTTCGCGGCCTTAAAAAAGGCGGCTAATCTGATGGTGCTGAAAGGAGGTTAATAATAATGAAAAAAATATTTAGAAAAGCTATAACAGTATTAAGTAGTGTTGTTTTAGTTGGCGCTACAATTGGTGGAGCTATCGCAGCTTCTTATCCAAGCCCATTTACAAGCAATACAGCAGTTGTCTACGGTGCTAGTGCAGCCCCATCTGATTTTACTTCCGCAAGCAATATAGTTTCAAACTTAAACTCAGTTGCTACAACAAGTGGTGTTACTTTGACTGGTGGAAGTGGAGTTACTGAAGATGAAATTCCTCTTGGAGGAGATATTATCTCAGGGAAAATTCCTGCATCAATAACTGATTCAAAGGTTTCATCTCTTCTTGATGAAAGAATAAGTTGGGATGATGGAACAGGTTCTGCTAATTATGATATTGACGAACAGATTGTCTTGACTGCAGATAGTATTAATCTTAAAACAACTTTTGACGACAACGACTTCTCTGAGAATGTTGCTTTAACTAATGATAAAGCTATCGAGTATAGACTTGTTTTTGGTACTGCTATCAATGTTACATTAGTTGGGACTGATGATGCAGATGATTTATATCTTACAATTCTTGGAAAGCAATATGAAATTACTGATATGACTGCAAGTTCAATTACTGTAGTTACATCTGAAAAATTTTCTCTTAGTGTTGGGGGAAGTGCTACTGTTGGCGGTAAAACCTTTACAGTAGATAGCATTTTTAGTGATAGTGTTGAAGTTAATGGAGAAATAATATCCTTATCAGGCACTAAGAAGATAAGTGGTATGAGAGTTGAGGTTGACACTATTGGTTATCATTCTAATGCACCTGAACTTAGCAGAGTAGTTTTGAAGATTGGAGAAGATATTTCAAAGACATATACTGATGGTGAAGAATACATTGGTGAAGATGAGACAGACCCTGAATGGGTATGGACTATACCTAATGGCTTAGGTGACGCAGCAGATTATATTGGTGTTAAATACAATTACAAACAGACGAG
>Ga0315548_1001142_pt1 | contig 23083 bp, 19 predicted proteins | sample SalMarSW160110MG_2_FD_202540 | JGI IMG/M metagenome (GOLD analysis project Ga0315548, IMG submission 202540) | Salt marsh sediment microbial communities from the Plum Island Ecosystem LTER, Massachusetts, United States - Salt Marsh Sediment SW1601-110 ...
TTCTAACGACCCCAAGTCAGAAAGTTGCCTGTCCCTATTTTCCGACGCTACGAACGGTCTGACAACTGACGGCTGAAACCTTCCTTTCTTCCTGATACCTAATATCTGGTACCTAATACCTGGCTCTAGCTTGATTCCTCAAGGAGCAGACTGAGATGAGGTCTGTGTCACTTGAATTGCAGTTCAATCACCGTGTCGAGGATCTTCCCTTTCTTTTTCTTGCCTGCTCGTTTGTAAGTGAGTGCCAGTTGCTTCGTTACCGCGTGTTTCTCCTTCATGGTTAGTCCCATCGGTATCTCCTCACTCATTACATACTTGTGTGCAGAGACACCATAACCTTCATCCCGTGGAATATCCCCATCTCTCCTATTCCATGGGGCAAGTCTCTCTTATTCCACGGGGTAAATCTCCTATTTCGAGTACATTTCTTAGGTGAGGCAATACATGGTTCTTTGGGAACCCCCCGGCAGAGCCTCTGGTAGAAGGCTCATCAAGCATAAGATACGCCACGCACAGCGCGACGATTCTCAACAAGAGAGTCTTCTGATGCGGAACGCGGAGATCGCACGTAACCTATTACAGATGGGCACTTCCAATCTCCTTCATTGGAATCTAAAGGTATAATACGGTATAAACGCTTGCAAACACGGTATAATAAGTTATAATAGAGATATAGATGGGGTAAATTGCTACGTGTCCTGATCGAGATCATCCGCTTAGCGAAGATCGTGCTCGTGAAGATACAAGAGCGTAAAGAGAGGAACGCATGTGCAATCTGAGCTGGCGAGTGAAACTGACCAGTCTCTTTGTACTAGTTTTGGGGGCATCGGTACTGTTCCAGGTGTTCTTCGTCATTCCACACAGCCAAAACCATGCGATACGAACAACTCAGATCCACCAAGAAGTGATCGCCTTCAACCTTGCCCGTGAACTGGCCAGGGATCTGAACCAAACCAAGGATAGGCTAATCGCGCTATCCAAGCAGCCCGAGTTTCGCAGCATGGATCTTGCCGGCATCCACAACCTTATTGAGGCGCTTGCCCATAGCTCATATCGGTTCGAGGCCCTTTTCGTGATGAACGCCGATGGTCGGTTCGTTGAAGCAAGCGCGGATAACCTGTCTGTGCATGCCACCGAGAGCTATGCGGACCAACCTCATTTCACCATTCCATTTGAGGAAGGGGAACTCTATTTTGCTCACCCACGCTTTTATGCCAAAACCGGACTTGTTGGAGCGACTGTTGGGGTACCCATCGAGTCGGAGACTTTCATCGCAGAGATAGAGAAATACTTATGAGCTCTCTTAACCCTGCAGTTAGAGGAATGAGGCGATGAAGATACTCGTAGTGGACGATAATAAAGATAATATCCGCCTATTAGAGATCATGCTGAAGGGGAGTAGTTACAATGTCGTGTCGGCAACGGATGGGATCGAAGCCTTGGAAAAACTACGCGCGGACGGGTTTGACATAATTGTCTCCGATATTTTAATGCCGGGCATGGACGGTTTTCAGCTTTGCCGGGAGTGCAAAGAGAACGAGGAACTTAAGGATATCCCCTTTGTTTTCTACACGGCCGCATATACGGATGAGAAAGACGAGGCGTTTGCCCTATCGCTTGGAGGAGACAGATTCGTCCGCAAGCCTATGGAGCCGGATGAGTTCATGGAGATGATACAAGGCGTCGTTAGAGATGCGGAGAGGGGTAAGATAACCAACAAGAAACCTCTTTTGGAAGAGGAAAAAGAGGTGTTCAGGCTATATAGTGAGCGCCTGGTGACAAGGCTGGAGCGGAAGATACTGACGCTAGCAGAAGAAATCACCAAGCGCAAGCGGGCAGAGGAGGCACTACGGGAGAGTGAAAAGAAATATCGTCTGCTGGCTGAAAATGTAACTGATGTTATATTTGTGCAGGATATGAATTTCAATATGACCTATGTAAGTCCTTCTGTTACGCCTTTGTCTGGTTACAGCGTGGAGGAAGCATTAAAGCAAAAAATGAAAGATTTCATGACGCCAGATTCCTTTGCAAAAGCTATGGGTAGCTTTCAAAAGGCAGCAGCCTTAGCTAAGACAAAAAAGGATATTGAGATACCCCCCATGGAATACGAATATATACGTAAAGATGGTTCCACCTTTTGGGGGGAAATAAGAGTAACCTTTTTACGTGATTCAGAAGGCCGTGCTGTCAGTATTCAGGGGGTTTTAAGAGATATCTCCGAGCGCAAGCGTGCAGAGGAGGAGATGAGAGTTAAGGACAATGCTATTGCCTCATCCATCAACGGTATTGCTATTGCTGATCTTGAAGGTAATCTGACCTATGCAAACCATTCCTTTCTCGAAATGTGGGGCTATCATGATGAGAAGGATGTTGTGGGAAGGAACGTGGTAGAGTTCTGGCAGGCAGAAGAAGACGCCGCGAAGGTAATGAAAGTAGCCACGAAAAGAGGAGGCTGGATAGGTGAACTCCTCGCCAAGAGAAAGGATGGCTCAGCATTTGATGTTCATGCGGCAGCGAGTGTAGTTAGAGACCCAGGCGGTAGACGTGTCTGCCGACTAGCTTCCTTTGTTGACATCACTGAGCGCAAGAGGGCAGAAGAAGCGCTACGTACAACCTTGAACGGTACTATTCAAGCAATTGGGCGAACAACTGAAACCAGAGACCCCTACACTGCGGCTCACCAACGGCGCGTAACCCAACTGGCCTGCGCCATTGCCAAAGAGATGAATCTTCCGCAAGACCAAATTGACGGAATCCGTGTAGCTGGGCTTATGCATGACATCGGCAAGATGTCAATACCCGCTGAGATTCTCGCCAAACCAAGCAAGCTAAGTGAGGCAGAGTTCGACCTGATCAAAGCCCATCCCCAAGTCGCGTACGACATCCTGAAGTCAATCGATTTCCCTTGGCCGGTGGCCGGCATCATCCTTCAGCATCACGAGCGGCTGGATGGGTCAGGGTATCCCAAGGGGGTTAAGGATGGGGATATACTGCTTGAGGCACGCATCCTCGGCATTGCTGACGTGGTGGAGGCGATGTCTTCTCACCGGCCCTATCGGCCGGCGTTAGGGATTGACAAGGCGCTGAAGGAGATCGAGAAAAACAAGGGAACACTGTACGACCCAACAGCTACAGCTGCCTGTTTGCGTCTGTTTTCCGAAGGCCGGTTTGAATTCGACACCTAGGCGCACGAATCCCAGAGACACTAACCAAGGATGCACACAGATATACACGGATGGGGAGGGTTTATAGAGTTCATAGCCCCATAGGAATACGCCGGTGAAGTAGCATCTACTCCGCGAAGTATATGAGGTATGAGTTGCCTCACAGGGCAAGAGATTCCACGGGGCAGGAGTTTGTGGAGTTCATAGAGTTGAAAAGACAGTCAGCAGTCAGGAGTCGAAAAGCAGTCGGCAGCCAAAACCAGTTGAATAGTTGAATAGGAAAAGCAAACAACCCAAGAGACCAGGGTTGTGCTTGTGTAGCTTGGGGGGTGTAGTAGTTGGTCTAGGGACGTACTACACCCCCCGAGTAGCTTACCTGTCCCGTGCAATCCTATTGCACTGGGGTGTGCTCCTCCGCTCCCCCTGCTCCTCCCCACCTCCGCACCCTTGTCCCCATTTTCCGACGCTACGAACGGTCTACGTATTGTGGGGATCTCTCTGCCGTACCATTCTGAGAGGCAGGTTGGAATGACGGGCGCATACTGTCATGCCGGACTTGATAAGCCTGCCCCGTACTTGATACGGGGGCATCCAGAGGATTGGCAGGATTTGCATACAACCATTATTTGACTGGATTCCCGGGCCCTGCCCTGGACCCCGATCCAGGGTTCGCCGGAATGACGAAGTGGGGGAATTCCGGGCCCTGCCCTGGACCCCGATCCAGGGTGCGCCGGAATGACGGGCGCAAGACCCGACGCTACGAACGGTCTGACAACTGCCTTTCTTCCTCACAACTTCCCTTCCTGATACCTAATACCTGATACCTGGCACCTAGTACCTGCATCCATCAGCGTATGTCAGTGTTAATCCGTGGTTAATGAAATAGGGTTTGTGCTCCTGGAATTCCTCAGGTTCCTGCGGTTTCTCACCTGTCGTGATGGCCTGAGGCAGCTGGTACGCCCGAGAGGACTCGAACCTCCGACCTGCGGTTTAGGAAACCGCTGCTCTGTCCAACTGAGCTACGGGCGCATTCAGAATTCTTCTAGCATCAAGTATAATTGTTTAGCCGCTGCTTGTTCTGCCTCTTTCTTGCTTCGACCCCGGCCTACTCCTCTATGGGCACAGATCGATACAGTGACGGCAAAGGTCTTGTCATGTTCCTTCCCTTTAGTGCTGACAGCGGCATATTTCGGCCTACAATTAAACATGTGTTGCGCTGTTTCCTGCAACATGCTCTTATAGTCACCACCTGCTGATTGCTCAGCCAGCAACCACTCGATGTCGTCCCTGAGATAGCGTAGCGCGAACTTAGCAGCATAAGAGAAACCTCGCTCAAGAAAGATAACACCTACCAGTGCTTCAAACGCATTCCCTAGAATGGATGAACGTATTTGTGTGCCATTTGCCTTTTCGCCTTTCCCTAAGCGGAGAAATGAGGATAGGCCAAGTTTTTCTGCTTTCTCATTTAGCATCGGCCGACTTACAGCAACAGATTTTGCCTTGGTGAGCCTACCCTCATCTGCGTTAGGGTAGTGCTTGTATAGGTAACTTGTGACGGCAAGGCCGATCACAGCATCACCAAGGAATTCCAACCGCTCATTCGAACCGCGCGGCTCTTCTCGCTCGTTAACGTACGAGCTATGCAGAAAGGCACGCTCTAATTCGTCTGCGCCTATTGTAAGACGCAGTTGCTTTGCCAATTCTTTGATCGGTTTTGCACTCATAGTTAAACTATTAGGGCGGGAGGATTCGAACCTCCGATCACGGCTCCAAAGGCCGCCGCCTTACCGCTTGGCTACGCCCTAAAGGTAAGATCTTCTGTAGGAAGGTCGGTCGAGGGTGCTCGCTCTTCTTCTCCAACGACAGACCTGTACCTTGCAAGAATTATCTCTTCCATTCTTAGCCGAAACTGGTTGTCGATGGGATGTGCTGTGTCTCGGAATTCCCCGTTCTTAATTTCTCTGCTCGGCATGGCGACAAACAGCTTTTCTTTCCCTTGAATGACTTTTACGCTGTGGATAATAAACACATCATCAAAGACTACGGAACAAAAGGCCTTCAAATTTCCCTCGCTGCGCATTGGCCGTACTTCTACTCTAGTTATTTCCACGCTTGAGATCTCTCCCTATACAAAAAATAGTAACCTGCTCATCTTAACGAAAATCCTAGAGGCTTTCAATCGGCAATTGCCCCTATTCTACAAACTCGAACGTGGTCACGCCTTCCCCGCCTTCGCGTGGCGTTGCCGGGCCATAACCCTTGACGAAAGAACACGAAGACAAGTAATCACGCACGCTATCACGCAAGGCACCTGTCCCTTTTCCGTGTAGGATGCTTGCCCGTCTAATATCGGTAAGAAGGAGACGATCTAGATAGATCTCCACCTTGGGTAATGCCTCGCCAATTGTCATCCCGCGTATGTTGAGCTGTAGGCTAATATGATCTTGTTCGGGGAACTGCAGGCTCCAACTACGTGGCTTGGTCTTAAGAGTTCCTCTTGCTGGCGCAACGTCCGACAGATCAGTAAGGAGCTTGATCCCATCAACTTCCACAGTGACCCTTCCTTTTTGGGAAACCTGGATGATCCGACCATCCGCTCGTACACTACGAACATACACAACAACACCACTTTGCAGGTCTCCAGGTGCGATCTGCTCACATTCTTTCTGACAAACGTTGAATTCTTCTTCTCCCCGCTTAAGAGATTGGCGTAACCCCGTAATCTGCTGATACCCGTCCCTTATCTCCTGTTCAGGGCGATTTGCATTAATTGCGCCAAGCAGTTTCTCGATACGTTCTTGCCCTTGACGAAGGAAGGAATCAAGCTTTCTCACATGTGCGGGAAGTTCCTCTACCTTCGTCTGTTCAAAAGACGCAAGTCGCTCTTTGTAGGTTTCTTTCAACTCTTTCGCAGAAGACAGTTCTCTCTGAAGCTCCTTGCGATGATGGAGCATCGCCTGTCTGGTACGTTGAAGATCCCTGATGATATCTTCTGTTTTGATCTGTTCTTGTGAAAGAAATCGGTGAGCACGCTGCACTATTCCGTTATCAAGCCCCAGGCGTCGGGCAATGACAAAAGCGTTGCTCTGACCAGGAATTCCTTCAACTACCCGGAAGGTTGGAGACAGTGTACTAACGTCGAATTCCATAGAAGCTGTTTTTACCGCTGCTCGGCGAATGGCGAAGTACTTAAGTGCTGTGAGGTGCGTAGAGACAGCAACAAATGCCTTCTTTTCCAACAGTTCCTCCAGAATACTCAGCCCTAGCGCCGCGCCCTCTTGTGGATCGGTCCCTGCCCCTAATTCATCCAGGAGAATCAATGAGTGGCTGTCGGCAACGCTCAACGCGCCAACGATATTCTGCATGTGCCCGGAAAAAGTGGAAAGATTCTGCTCTAGTGATTGTTCATCACCGATATCGGTTCGTATCTTGGAAACAATGACAAGTTCACTATCTGGTGAAGCAGGGATAGGGACAATCGATTGCACCATGAGCGTCAGCAGGCCGACGGTCTTCAACGTAACCGTTTTCCCTCCGGTATTGGGACCCGTAATAACTACCATTCGAGCATCATCTCCAATGGAGAGGGAAATTGGGACTACCTTTTCTTCCGCAAGAAGAGGATGACGCGCGTTGATCAGGGATATGGAATCCGAAAGTTTGGGGAATGCGCACCTATGAACAGCGGCATAGGATGCACGGGTGAAGAGGAAATCAATATGAGTAAGCATTGTTTGATTCCGCAAGAGAAGGCGCTCCGCGCTTCTGGCTGCCTGCGTCAGCTCGCGCAAGATGCGCAGCCTTTCTTCACGAACTGAGCTCTCCAACTCTGCAACGGCATTGTTGTCTCCCACAAGTGAAGTCGGTTCAGCGTACAGCGTCTGCCCAGTAGCGGAGCGATCGTGTACTACGAATTTCATCGCACCGGTTGCTCCGCTTCTGATTGGGATGACCAACCGGCCAGAGCGACGGGTGATCACTGCTTCACTTATCAAATCAGGATTATGGTCAATCAGCGACTGAAGTTTGTGCTGGATTTCTCCCTCAAGGGTTTGTTTCTTTCGTGTCAACCTCGCAAGAGTAGGTGACGCATCCATGCGAATTTCACCATTTTCATCAATTGTGTCATAGATCTGTTGGGCGAGTCTTTTGGGAATAGACAAGCGTTCAGCCAATTCGCACAGAAGAACGAGTTTTTTTTGTGAGGTAAGTTGGTCCCGAATTCCGCGCGTGGCTTCGATTGTTCGCAGAATCACGAGTAGTTCTTCTCCATTCAACGAGACTTGCTCCTTGATGTCATGGAACATGGGAGCAAGGTCACGCACCCCGCCAAATGAGAAATTGCTCGTCTGTTCGAGAAATGACATAGCCTCTCTTACCTCGGCTATCCCTTGCCTAATTACCACTGGATCGTCCGTTGGCTCTAGAACATCGATTGCTTGCTTGGCAAGCAATGAAAAGGAGAAGTTCTTCAACAGTTCTTTTGCGCGATCATATTCAAGATTGTGTAATGTCTTGAGGCTGGCAACTGTCATCTGCTTATAGCACTCCCTCCGGCAGAAGCTTGTTTGCCGTTGTCATCATCTCCTTGATGATCGCTTCTACAGGTCTTGTTTCTGCAATAAGCCCCGCTATCTGTCCAGCCATTAGTGAACCAGATGTAACGTCTCCTTTGTAGACAGCGCGTCGCAGACCTCCTACAGCCAGGTCTTCGAACTCTTCGAATGAACGACCTTCTTTCTCGTAATTGGCAAACTGCTTCGTCATTTGGTTGGCAATAGTACGTACCGGCGCTCCAAGGCTCCGCCCAGTAACCATCGTTGAACGCTCGTTGGCCGCTAGGATTGCATTCTTGTAATTGTCGTGAATCGGTGCCTCTACTGAAGCAAGGAATCTGGTCCCCATTTGTACTCCTTCCGCGCCTAGCATGATAGCAGCAGCAAATCCACGCCCATCAGCAATCCCACCAGCAGCGACGACCGGCACAGAGACCGCATCCACTATCTGCGGGACAAGCACAATAGTTGTCACCTCACCAACATGTCCACCAGCCTCTGTTCCTTCAGCTATGATTCCATCAGCTCCTGCCCGTTCCATGCGTCGAGCAAGTGCTACTGCTGGAACAACCGGAAGAATCTTGATCCCAGCCTTCCCAAGACATTCCACGTATTTCGCTGGATTCCCAGCGCCAGTTGTCACTACAGGAACGTGTTCAGAAAGCACAACATTAACCTGTTCATCGATGTGCGGGTCCAAGAGCAGTAAGTTCACACCAAACACTGTATCGGTCTTCCTCCGCACAGCGGCGATCTCTTCTCTAAGCTTTTCAGCTGACATCCCTCCTGAGCCAATGATCCCCAATCCCCCGGCTGCCGACACGGCTGCAACAAGCGGAGCACGTGACACATGTGCCATGCCTCCGAGAAAGATAGGATAACGAATACCAAGCATCTCACAAATTCGGTTCATCACGCTCTCCTTTTGCCATAACTTTTCTTGTTCCTACGGAATGATAACACGAACTGCTCCGACTGACATAAAGTTTTCTCTCGCCCGTTCGTTTCACTCACTCAAGCCGCCAGGATCGCCAGGCAGACCTGCCTAGTACCTTTGTTTTCACTCTGTCTCTTGCTTTTCCTGGCGATCTTTGCGGCTTTGCGAGAGTCCAAGTTGTTGAGTCTTTCTCTAAGCCATCTTGCGCTAAAGGTTGCGGAAGCCCCTCCTAGGTTGGACAATGCAAAGCTATATCTTAACTAGAGGGCGGTGAAAGGGGAACTTATGCACAGTAGTAAAGGAAAAGTCTCCGTCTATCTCGCTTTCCTTTCCGCTAGCTGGGAAAGACTACGGCTTCATCCTGCGCAATCGCGCACTGTTATTCGCCTTGCCTATCCAGTTGCCCTGGGGATGCTCTCTATCACTTTGCTAAATGTAGTCGATACAGCGATGCTCGGCCGATTGGGCTCAGTTCCCCTTGCCGCTGCAGGAATCTCTGGTGTTGGTTACTTCGCTATTGTCTTCTCGATAGCGGGCATCGGGATTGGCGTTCAAACACTTGTATCCCGTCGCTATGGAGAGGGAAATCACGGGGATTGTGGCGAGGTATTGAACGCAGGCTTGCTGTTGGCCCTGATCACTGGAATTCCGCTTCTTGTTGCGGCGCCTTGGATTGCAGAGGCCGTTTCTCCCCTATTGTCCGCCGATCCAGAGGTAATGCTCCTTGGGAAGATGTATCTACGATATCGCTTCCTTGCCGCAGTCTTCCTCTTGACTAATCAGGTATATGTTGGTTTCTTCAATGGAATTGGCCACACCAAACGGCAGATGACCTCTGCTATCCTAATCACTGCTGCCAATATTCTTTTTGATTACTTGCTGATTTTTGGTCACGCCGGTTTCCCACAGATGGGGGTGGTTGGGGCAGCTGTGGCATCAGTAATTGCGACTGGAACGGGAATGATTTACTTCACATTGGTAGGTACATTAGGACCCTATCGAGCAAGATACCATCTTTACCGGGGCCTCAAGCCGGCTTTGTCTTGGTTCAGAGCTATCTTCCGACTGTCTTTACCCGTAATGGGACAGCGCGTCCTATCTAACGGAACCTTTTTTCTCTTCTTCTCAATTGTCTCTCGCATTGGAATTGCCGAGCTGGCCGCAACCAACGTACTCCGCTCTGTGATTGGCCTTTCTCTTATGCCAGCAATCGGGATTGCTGTTGCCGCAGCAAGCTTGGTTGGCCAAAACCTGGGCGCCAGGGATCCGGATAAAGCGGAAGGATTTGCCTGGGAAGCGGCAAAACTAGCAGCATACCTGATGGCTGCCATTGGGATCCTATTCGTCGCGATTCCTAAGCAGATTTTCTTAATCTATACATCCGATGCAACTGTGATTTCCTTGGGTCGGCTTCCGTTGATCCTACTTGGAGTTATCCAGGCATTTGGTGGAATCGGCGTGGTTCTTAGTAGGGCACTACAAGGAGCAGGAAACACTCGTTTTGTTATGCTTGCTGAGCTTGTGGTCTGTGGCGTCTTGTATCTTCCTACGGCCTATTTCCTCGGAGTCAAGCTGGGCCTGGGAATCACAGGAGCGTGGTCAGGGGAGTATATCTACTGGATTTTTCTTGCAGTAGTCATGAATTGGAAATTCCATCAGGGTACATGGAAACATATCAGCCTATGACCTATAGTCTTTCACAATCAAATCGCAAAGCTAGGAGGTAGGGTAGAATGAAGTCAACGAAGCTACGTGCTTTTCTGCTTTTGCTTGTGTTATTCTTGTCTGGCTGTGGATTATCTCTAAATCAGCCAGCCGTAGGACCAGACGGAACAATCGCTGTTTTTCTCGATGAGACTGGTGCATATGACTTTCTCCCTGAGGGTGCAGTACTCACCCTTCTGCACGATGGCAGTATTACACAGATTGAGAGGGTAAACCCTGCTAATCCAGCCGGTGTACTGGATTGGTCGTTGGACGGTGATGAGCTCTTGTTTGTGGAGACTGAGGTCAGCGAGTGGGGTGAACCGAACGCTTGGAACCTATCTCTGACAGACGCACAAGCAGACTCTGAGCCTCTAACCTTCCTCAGTTCCACGGAGCCAATACTAGATGCAGCGTTCACTGCGGATGGTAACGTTACATACCTGCTCTTTGATGAAGAAAGATCTGGCAAGCTCATGCTCCATGACCGCATAGAGAATACCGATACGTGTTTGCTTGGTGACGTTCTTAGCTATCGGCCCGCAGCCTCCAAGCTCTCTCTTACAGTCATTCAGTTGGATGAGAACGAAGGGCTGCCTAAGGCACGCGTCTCTACCTATGTACCTAATACGGGAGAAATGGAAACGATTGCTTCCTTCTTCCTTACCCGGCAAATGGAAGAGACCCTCTTTGTTCTGCCAGCGTGCTTTCTTTGGGATATGGATTCCTCAGGAACTTGCTTAGCTCTAGCGCTCTACGATCAACTCCTTGTTGAGCCCGATGTGGACATCGATGCGCCTTCCCTCTATTTAGTAGACGCGATAGAAGAGACAGGCAAGAGAATTGCCCTGCTTGCCGTAATGCCAGCCTTTTCTCCGGACGGTTCGCTCCTAGCTTACATTGGATCAGAGAACGAGGAGAACCCAGTCGTGTATCTGTACAACCGGGAAACAGAACAGAAGGATAAAGTGCCCAACAGTGATGGAGCAGTTACCTTCTTCTGGATTGACAAGAGAGCACTAGGGATTACCTTTGAAACCGATGTCGAGGTATATCAACTAATGAAGATCCTTCTTGATACAGGAGAGGTACTGCCGCTGACAGGTTCATGAAAGGGCCCTATCCCTACATCCATGATTGAACTGATGGAATGATAAAGGTTCTCCTTAGTTGGTCTGGCTAAGCGTGAGCTTGCTTTCCAGGATATCCACAATCCGCTGGAGAAGTTGCCCTTTCATCTGGAGCCTGTTTCCCGCCAAGTGCTGTCGTACTTGGCCTCGCATTCCAGCGAACTCCCTTGTGCCAACTCCCTCTTCCTGGCGGCCAAACCGCTTACCTAACTCTCTGACCCCTTGCCGGCGTATTCCTCCGCCCTGTGGGGCCATTCTTGTTCTCATCCTTTGCCAAGCTACGTTTCTTTCCCCACGTAGTCCAGCTAAGTGTTTCGTAACAAGCCCCCTCAGGCTATTGCGTAAGATGTCCCCCTGCTTGGCAGTGAGAATTGTGCTTAGTTCATCTACTGCGCTCTGGGTATTCTCCCTCAGGGCACTTAACTTGCCTTCTATCTGAGTACGGAATGCTTTTAGCCTTGCGTCAAGCTTCTCCGCGCTACCATCAAATCGGAGCATCTCTTGAGCAAATGCTTCCCTCTTTTCCGAAATCGTACTCGCTTCATCAAGAATGCCAACGAGAATATCGTGTACTTGCCGCATTTGACCACTGGTCAGCTCTAATCTGTTTATAGTTATGAGAAGCGCTAGATTAGCTTCGTTTCCCCTTGCATAGCCTTCTACCTGCGCGCTTGCCGGCAACGCGGCACACAACCCCATAATTACAACAACTAAGATCGTAAGGCTAGATTTTTCCATGGTGTACCCCCTGTACTATTTACCCAAATCCTATCGCAAAGTTATGAAGGAGTTACCACAAAATTGTGTCAATTCTATGAAGAAACCATCAACCTGGTTTTCGCTCTTTGCTTGTGTAAACAGATCAGACCTTGCTTTCCCTCTCCGTCAACATAAACATCCAGTCCATCCTTAATATAGAAGTGCTTTACCCAAGTATCACAGAACCGGACTTCCTGCTGTTCTAGCAACACCCGGTTGAATCGATCTCCCAATTCCGCGTCAAATGGAAGATAGAGTACATTGCTTGCTACCATGTCAGCATAGAAGTGCGTGCCATAAGAAAGTTCTGGGCAGAATGATCTTGTGGCCATTTCCACAACAGCACATGCGCCCGCAATTTCCGCGTACTGCACGGGCACCCCCAGTTGCGGATTTGAAGTTCCCCATCGCCCAGGTCCAACCAAAATATACTTCTCACCATCCAGTTGCTGGTCGATCTTTCCCACTCTGCGAGCAATTGCGTGGGCCTCCTCCCAGTAGTAAGTCAGAGGATCCACAAAGATCAAGTGCTTGATTCTTTTGTGTTTCCCATTTCCTAACACACGATTACACACAAGGAGAGTTCTCGCAGCTGAAGATGGCGGAAGGGAAACCCGCCGATGCTCCAGTCGGCCACCAAGAGGTCTTGCTTGCAGTAAATAGAAGAGAGGAGCCTCGGAACCATCTTTACTCAGCTGAAAATTGACAGCGAATTCGATATCAACCGGTAATCCAAACAAGTCCTGCAATCTGGACAGGAGATCATGCATAAGTGGCACAAATGGCATTACAGTGTTTCTGTTGATGAAACGGTTGAACGAAGCTATGTATCGTCCCTCAGACGGCAACACGGAAACAGGTTCACTCATTGATCCCTCGGAGTCGATTACTGAACAGATCTTTTGCAATAGAGGATTCCGTAGCTTCGAAAGAGGTACTTGCCTGAGCTCTCCACTGTTCATGTCAAGAATATCAATAGTTTCTTGCGAGTAACGTACTATTGCGTCTACATCTGAGCCCTCTGGTCGCAACCCCGGAATTTCAGGTGAAAAAACGCGCGCGTACTCGCGGCCAACAGCTCGTGTTCCTACACCAATTACACAACGAACAACGCCATCTTCTGGCTTCAGTCGGTCGTTCCATGGGTAGAAATTGAGAGAGAAAGCAACACCCCCAATCAGCGGGTAGAAGAAATCCTGTGGGTAATGCATCCCAATCATGTTCTGAATTAGAATCGCCATTTTTTCTCGTTGCCAAGGAAGCCCATGCCGTAGGCGGTAAGCACGAGCATTGGGTCCAAAGGTTGAAGCGTAGACACGTTTAATTGCATTCTCAAGTGATTTCAGTCGCTTCTTGTGTGAGCCTACGTTGCTCAGAAACTCAGACAAGTAAATCCCGGCAAATGAGTGATCGGGATCATCCTCCATCACCGAAGATGAGCGTACTACCAACGGACGATGCTCCTGCTCGAGAAATCTATCTAGTTCTTTCAAGGCCGAGCGAGGAAATACCGCTGCAATGATCCGCTCTCGCAATTCGTCTAGACTAATTTCCTTGTTACATCCAGCAGTAACGGCCTTTCTAAGATGATTCGTTTGCATGAAATGGTCAAAAACCTCGGTAGTAACGATAAGAGAATCAGCAAAACGGATAAGCTCATCATGCCTGGTAAGAGCATTATGTCTCTCTAAGTAGTCAGCGACGAAAATCAAACCGCGTGCCTTCCCCCCAACCTGACCATTTCCAATCAATTGAATGCCCGGAGGAATAGATTCTGGTAAGAACCGGTATTCTCCGTGTTCACAACGGCCAAAGCGGAAGAAGTCATTTGGAGAGCGACTAATCCTACTGGCTTGCCTCTTCATGATAGCTTACTAGCATACCACGCTCTAGCATCTTCTACCACTTAGGAATAAGTCTAGAGTCAGGAGTCAGGAGTCGTCAGTCAAGAACCAAAGGTCGGAAACCAAAAGTAGGCCCTTCCCTTTTTCTTACTGCATTCCTGGGTTCCTGTCTTGGTCCATGAGAGCAATTCCTACGAGGGCAAACTCGCTTGCTAAATATTTCGCTAATTGACAAGGTTCCTGCTAGACTGACCTCACTATGCCTAGCATACCTAAGACTAAAATGAACAGTCACCTTGTTAGATCTGTGTTTATCCTTGCAAACATCATTTCATATTGGGGATTGCTTCCATGGTTATTCCTGTTGGCAGCTAAGCACATCGACCAACTACTCAAGCTCCCCGTATTGCCAACAAAGGCAGGAATTGGAATTGGAGCTGTGTCCCTCTTTCTTGGAATAGTTATCTCTCTTTGGGCCACGGTAACTTTATACCTGAGAGGAAACGGCTTCCCAATTGCCTTGCTACCTCCCTTTCGGCTTGTAGGCGAGGGACCATACTCTCTCTCGCGTCACCCTCTCTATCTTGCCTTTACTATCTATCTTCTTGGATGGGGAGCCCTTGCCCAATCGATCGGACTTATCCTTGTCATATTGCCGGGATTTGTCATTATCTGGGGCGGATACACCTTGCTACATGAAGAACGGGTACTTTTGCGACGTTTTCAAGGACAATACCGCGTCTACAGACAAGAAACGCCTTTTCTTCTTCGCTTTCGCCACGCTTATCCCGGACCAGGAATAGTCTTTGCCCTACTCTACGTCGTTGGCAAACTCCTCGTGCGACTCCTTTTCCCGATCACAGTTGTAGGCCGAGAGTTTCTACCGCAGAGTGGGCCAGCAATAATAGTGGCAAACCATGCATGCTATCTCGATCCGATCTTCATTACTGCGGCAACCAATCGCTATATCCGTTTTCTCACCACAGCAGAGATGATGCGTACCTCTGTTGGCCGTCACCTGTTCACGTGCCTTGGCTCAATCTCAATTCGTAGGTACACAAGTGACCTACAGGCTGTTCGTGCGCTTCTCTTTGCCCTCAAGGAAGGAGAAACAGTGGGAATCTTTGCGGAAGGTGAACGAACATGGGATGGAAATCCCCTTCCGATTACCGCGAAGGTCACAAAACTCTTGTCAAGAGCTAATGTTCCAATCGTTCCTATTCGGATTGAAGGCAGTTACGCCATCTTCCCCAGATGGGCAAGATTTCCTCTTCCCGGAAGGATCAGAGTGAGAATCTTTCCTCCATTCTTGCCACCACTCTTGAATAAGAACACCTCCTCCATTCTGGCGATGATTGCAGCGCAAAGCGACGGTCAAACCTGGTTTCGCCGCTCTGCTTCCGGGATCTCGCAACTGTTATGGGCCTGCCCTATCTGCCACGAGGTTGGCACAATCTATACTCATGGGCCCGTTGTCCATTGCCAGCATTGTAACAACTCCTGGCGAATTGACAGGCGATTAATCTTGCACAGTTCCAACGGAAAGACTGATTCCCTCGCGAGCCTGGCTGCTTCCCTTAAAGCCGAAGAGATATTCAAAGGACAGAAAACCCTCTCTAGTGATGGGAAAGTCAATCTTCTTGAAGGAGAGCAAGACCTGCAGCTTATTGCCTCAGGGAAACTACAATATCAAGCTGGAGTGTTGCATGTCGGTTCTGTCTCGTTTCCAGTTGGCGATGCTCGTTCACTTACAATCGAAGGGAGAAACCGCCTTGACATTGGCTTAGGACAAGGACGACGAGTGCGTCTTCGTTTTCGGAGTGATAGCTCCCTTAAGTGGCAACAGTTCTTGCAGCTAGAGCTCCGGAGAGATCCATAAGGCGTTTAGAAGAAACAGGGGAGTCGGTCACAAACCGCGCTCTCCTGAAGTGATTCAACCCATGGCCCGAGGCATCGTGAGTCTTTGTGATCGTAGTGACCGAAAAGGGTAGCGTTTCCCGCTTTGCATCCGCCATTACAAATGTCAGCATAGGAGCAGCTCCTGCATTCTGCAGGCAGCGATTGAAATTCCACGAATCCATTCACCGCAAATCGGTCCCGCATGATCTCCCAGATCGATTTCTCCTTGATGTTTCCAAGCCGAATATCGGAGATAAAAGGGCAGGGAGTCACCGTGCCATCCACCTTGACCGTGAACACGAGGTATCCCCCGGAACATGCTGAACCAACTAGCGCGCAAAAGTTGCGCACAAAACGTGCGTGCGCCTCGTTTTTCTCACATAGGATCCACTTCTTAACCTTCGCCCACTGTTCCTTGTCGAGGATCAGTACGTCATCCTTCTTCTGAGGGATATACGGGTAGAAGAGGGCGTGCGCCTTGAGCTCTTCTTTGACGAACGCGTAGGTCTCCTCAACGCGATGTATATTGAATGAATGTACAGCAGTAAAGGTGTAAACCGCAATACCCGCCTCCTTAAGACAAGAAATGCCTCTTATTGTCTGGCGCCAAGCCCCATCCATCCCCACAAAGGTATCGTGTTCCTTTTCGTTGCACGAGATCAGGTTGACGATTGCAAAGTCGAGACCGGCATTCCCAAGCTCGTGTGCCCGATCGCGATTCGCGCCTAAGGCATTTGTATATAGGACAACTTGCGGAATGCGGGCCTTCTTCTTCGCATAGCGGATGATTTCAGCCAGATCGGGCCGCATAAGTGGCTCTCCTCCAAGGATCTCAAGGCGAGTTCCTATCCCACCAATCTCGTCAAGCAATCGGTTGATATCCACCCTTGGTAGAACCCCCTCTGCTTTCTCAATGTAACACATGCGACAGGAAAGGTTGCAGGCATTGTTCACCTCCAGCTTCACCGACCACAGGACCCCGCCCACAAGGTGCCTGAGGACTTGGCGGAAAACCCGTGAACGAAGCGATCCAATAGAAAGCCGATCGATAACGTTAAGGATCGGAGTCTGCCAACGTAGAGCAAGGCGTGTCTTTAACCGTGGAAAACGGTCAAGCGGAGTGCGCTTCAACCGGATCAATGGCATCGTAGGCTCAGCCTTCTTCTTCAAATCATTACCTCCATTGTGAGATTCATATGACTTGACAATTATACACTTCCTCCTATGCTTAAGATATCATGAAACACAAACACAGGTTAATCGGCGCTATGGCAGCAGCCCTAAAACCTGGCTCGTCAAGGATCCGAAGCGATCTTCCCTTGGAGAGGGTAAGGCGAGTGCGCATAGCGGCGATCGTCTGTGGGGCATTGATTGGCCTTGGAGCTGGGATCTCCACCGGACTTGGACTTCTCCCACACGGCACTCCTCTTGCGAATTCTATTCTTGTCTTTATTCCCGTTACCATCATAGGTATCATCACTGGCGCACTGGCTAGTAGGTGGATTGCCGTGGTTGCCCTTGCGGCTAGACCTTCGATGCTCTTGTCTCCTTTCCTTGGCGCTTGGTTAGGATTGATTGGAAGTGCTGTTGCTGGAGGAATCAGCTTCGCAGTTGCGTTTATAGCGGCTATCCCCGCTGTCACAGTCCCGGATGGTTACTGGGGCCGCTTTAACTACCCCCAGGCAGTTGGGATGGGGTTTCTCGCCGGAGCATTCTGGGTAGGGCTCGCCGGCATTCCGATAGGGGCAATAGCAGTACCGATTATCGTGACATACATACGTTCTAAGCCACCTGACTCGCTTGCTTGAGTCATATAAACAGACCGATCACAAACAGAGCCAGTTTGACATGTATACCCTTACATTCCTATGATAACAGCACTATGAGAAAGATGCGTATGATGGTTTGTATCCTGATGGTGGCCCTGATCCCCAGCCTATCAGTCATCGGAAACGATCTTCCTTCAAACAGACTAGAGCAGGTACGAATGGGAATGACGATCTGTGGTGCGCTTCTTGGGCTTGGAATCGCAATTCCTGCGGCACTTGACGTAATTCCATCTGACACGCCTCTATCCGATTGCCTCCTTGTCGTTGTCCCAGTCGCTGCTGTGACAACTACCACTGTCCTATTCGCCAGTCGCTGGATCGCTGAGGTTACCTTATCACTCAAGCCTTCCCTTCTCTCTTCGCCTTTTCTTGGTGGGGCATTGGGCCTTGTCGGTGGTGCTTTTGCGGGAGGAATCAGTTTCGGGCTTGGAATGTCGCTCGCCATCCCAATTGTCAACGTTTCCACGGGAACCCTTAACTATCCACAATCAATAGGGATGGGGTTTCTTGCCGGAGCGGTGTGGGGAGGAATATTCGGAATTCCAGCTGGGGCACTTGCAGTGCCAATTATCTCACTATACATGAGCTTCTAGAGCAGGTGAACCAAGGATGATCAGAGTAAGATTCGCCCCCAGCCCAACGGGCTACCTACATGTTGGCGGGGCAAGGACCGCGTTATTCAATTGGCTTTTTGCCAGGCACAACAAGGGAACATTTGTTTTACGAATCGAGGACACCGACCAGGAACGTTCAACCGAGGCATCGATCGGACAAATCATTGAAGCGATGCAATGGCTCGGTATTAGCTGGGATGAATACTACCGTCAGACCGAGCAGGGTAAGAGACATCAGCAAGCGGCACAGGAGCTCATGGACCGTAAATTGGCCTACGAACACGACGGTGCATGGTGGTTTCGTGTTCCTGAACAAGGAAAGATAACCATTCATGACACTCTGCTTGGAGACATAACCTTTCAACACGAACAGTTGAAAGACTTTGTCATCCGTCGTTCCGATGGAAGCTTTGTGTACAATTTTGTGGTTGTTGTGGATGACGCCGATACGAGAATAACCCATGTCATCCGCGGGGACGAACATGTTAATAACACTCCCAGACAGATTCTCCTCTATCGAGCGCTCGAAAAGCCACTCCCGCAGTTTGCTCACTTGCCGATGATTCTCGGATCGGATCGCACACGTCTTTCCAAGCGGCATGGCGCAACCTCTGTTCTCGAATATCGCCAGCGCGGTTTTCTCCCCGAGGCGATGGTGAATTTCTTGGCCCATCTCGGTTGGTCCCATGGAGATCAAGAGGTCTTCACTCGCGATCAGCTGGTAGAGCTATTCACGCTACAGGGCGTGGGTAGCTCGGCGGCAGTGTTTGACGAAGTAAAACTACATTGGATAAATCAACAGCACATAAAGGCGGCCAATCTAGATAGGATTGTTGAACTAGTCAAACCATTTGCCCTGAAGAATGACCTAATAACGGAAACGATGTGGGATCAGGCAGGCAAAGACAGGCTGCTTACCGGAGCAAAGCTTCTTCGTGACCGCTCCAAGACCTTCGCTGACTTGGCTAGCATCATGAGAATCCTGTTCCCTATACCTATAGAAAAAGAGGAAGAGGTAGTTCTTAGCCAACACAAGAAAGACCTGATTCAAGTCATAATAGACGCATTGGACACGATTCAGGAATTCACACCGAAGAATGTGCATGAAGCAATACATACAGCCCTAAAGGAAAAAGGGGCGGGTTTAAGAGACATCGCTCATGATTGCAGGATGGCGATAACTGGCACAGGCGTTGGCCCAGGTTTATTCGATATGATGTCGGTAATCGGACACGATCTTGTTACTTCACGCTTGAAGGAGCTTCTTTGAGGCAACCAGGGCACTGCTCTCCAGCGCGGCAGCTCGCGCGCATGGTAAGCTTTATGCCCTGATCCTATAGCTCTGCCACTGCTCATGCAAAGGAAATCATGATCCACTACTTTGTTCTCGGGCTTATCCAGGGACTGACCGAATTTCTTCCTGTATCAAGCTCAGGTCACCTCGTCATCGGTGAGCAATTATTGAAATTTGACCCCCCCGGCGTGCTTCTGGAAGCGATCCTGCATCTGGGGACCCTAATTGCTGTTCTAATTTTGTTCCGCCATGACCTCCTTCGTCTTACACGAGGCTTGTTCACAAAAGGAAGGGAGCTCGGCGAGGTCCGGTGTCTTATCGCGGGAACAATTCCGATTGCAATCATTGGACTAGTATTGCAAGACAAGATCGAATCAGCATTTTCCTCGCTAATAATTGTTGCTATATGTTTGCTGGTAACTGGAGGACTCCTGCTTATCGCTGACTGGGCAGGAAGACAAGCCAAGCGAAAAGAAGTGACACTCCGTGACGCTCTCTTGATAGGTATTTCCCAAGCAGCGGCCCTTCTTCCTGGTATCTCACGCAGTGGGGTAACAATCACAACGGGAATGATTGTTGGCATAGAGGGGAAGGAAGCAGCGCGGTTCTCGTTTCTGCTCTCGATCCCAGCGATCGTAGGCGCGGCCGGGCTCAAGTTCTACCAAGCGCTGACTACGACAAGCGTTGCTGCAAGTGAGTGGCCCGGGTTGCTAGTCGGAGCATTGACCGCGCTGGGCGTTGGCGTGGTCGCAATTAAGGGACTTCTAGCATTGATAAGTCGTGGAAAGCTTAAGATTCTTGGGGTCTACTGTCTTGTTATTGGACTATCTACCATTGTCTATACATGCGCCTGGTAACAGCAAATCTGGTTCTGGACGGTTTCCTTAGTCGGTACCGATATGGTATCTACCCCTTATTGATCGCTGTACCCAATGCATAGATCAAAGCAACAATCATTGTTGCAATGCCCACCGCAAGCAAGGCTGGAATAACGGGCTCGAAATCTTCTGTGCTTTTTTTTGCAACGGTGTAACCGGAAATATCGTAACCAAGTCGCAAACCAGGATGAACGGGATCTTCGACCCACAGTTCCCATGTCCATGTTCCTAGCTGTCCATCGTTCACAATTATCCTGGCCCATTCCCATTCATGGGCCGTAAACGAACGCGGCTCCAAGTACAGACTTCGCTTCTGCTGAGTATAAGAAAGGACATTACTGCTTGGCGATTTGTAATAAGCATAGGATACCCTTCCGCGTGGATCAATCACGCGGGCATATAGCAAAAGAGGGGAACGTGTACCTTCTATTTTCACTAACCTTTTTTGTGTTTCCCCTGGATAGAACAGGCCCTCTGGCTTGAAAAACGACACGAGCTCCACGTCGACTGGCCTGCTAGGCGAAATAGAACCGGCGGCAACCACAAATCGGTCAACGATATAGCTTCCCAACACACCTCTGGAGAGAGTAGTCCTTATCCCTTCTTGGCAACTGGAATCGCTGTTGTAGGGATCGATGATTTCATAGCCTTGGTTGACCTTGCCAACAATCACCACCCAATGGCAATCTTCATTTCTGGTGGTCGTCCCATGACAGTGAACCCCCCAATGCACCCCAGCAATGACCGGATATCCTGCCTGTAGGGCATCATCGATTGTCTGCCGAGCCATCACACCAATTCCGAATTCACTTGTATTCTCGTAGAAAGAAAGCGAGATTCCCCTAGGAAGCTTGGTCCACTCTAAACAGCAATTTCCAGATGAATCCCGCGAACACGCCCCATAACCGCCGTGTGTCCTAAGCCAGTCATTCAAGATCCCTGGATCCATCCCTGTTCTCGCAATTCCAGTGCAAGATGATCTCGCCGGAACCGATAGCCTCACGTTGTAATAGTCAAGAACCGTCGCAAATGCGGTCACAAGGCAACCTGCTGTAGCTATTCGATCCGAGCACCCATCGGTCCCCATCTCACATCCACCCCAGTACCCGGAAAGGTCTTTGTAAGCTTGATTGAAGTTTCTAGCCAAAGAGATAGGTCGTGAAAATCCCCATACAAAGGATAAACACAGTACAGCAAGCAAGAAAGTCAAGATCACGGGAATGGTAACAGCTGGTCGACAACCCCAAACAGCTCTTTGGTCTCTATTTGGGGTATTCATGAATTGAACAGGGTTAAACTCGTTCACGTTTTCTGATTGCTTCCCCGGCAATCAAACCGGTAACAGCAGAGTACACAATACCTCGACAGTGCCCGGAAGCATCACCAGCAACAAAAAAGCCGGGAATTCTTGTTTCCATCGATCTATTCACCGGGTACCGGGTGTCATAGAACTTTATCTCCGGAGCGTACAAGAGCGTATTATCCGCTGCAAGTCCAGGGATGATATTGTCCAATTGGTCTAGTCCTTCCAGGATATTGGCCACAATACGAGCGGGAAGGGCCATGGAAATATCACCTGGGGTAACATCCACTAGAGTGGGGCCGATCGTAGCCCGCTGCAATCTCTCTAGCGTGGAGCGGCGACCATTCTTCAGATCCTTCAACCGTTGGATGATTGGCTTTCCTCCTCCAATGGTGGTTGCCAGCTTAGCGATTGCGCGGCCATATTCGGTTGTATCCTCTACCGGATTAGTCAGATCAACATGGGAAAGAAGTGCAAAGTTCGTGTTCTGTGTCTCTCCCTCATTCTCAGCGTGACCATTCACCAGCACAAATTCCTTGTACGTTTCCTTAACCACAAACCCACGCGGATTTGTACAAAAGGTGCGCACCATGTCGTCATAGGTAGCCGTGCGAACACGCAACTTGGCATCGTACATGACCTCTTCAATTGCTGTATAGATCTCTGCTGGAAACTCAACTCGCACACCAACATCAATGGGTCCGTATTCAGTGGCAATCCCTAACCTGTTGGCTTCCTCTCGCAGCCAGTAGGCTCCAGCACGGCCTGGAGCCGCAATCAGGTAATGCGCCTCTATAGCTTCATTCCCGCTTCCACGCAAGATGAAGGCATCATTCTTCACTTCAATGCGGTTCACCTGGTTATCGAGCGAAAAGGAGATTTCGTTATCTAGAAGGTAACGATAAAAGAGATCGACCATCTGCCGCACACGTGTAGTTCCCATGTGTCGCTGCCTACCGCTAATGAACTCAATCCCATAACGACTTGCCCTTCTCTTTATGTTAACCAGTCCTTCCTGATCTGCCCCAGAGTACTTCTCTGGCGCGCCGAAACGGGTAAAGACAGCATCTACTTGATCGATGTAGCGTTGAATCTCCGTTTCATTGCGCCCAAGGTCTGCGGGGTTCCCGCCGATCTTTGGAGTTAGGTTCAGCTTTCCATCGGAAAATGCG